>OQVI01001131.1_pt1 | contig 19079 bp, 9 predicted proteins | sample 1691651 | NCBI WGS metagenome assembly OQVI01 (sample SAMN03418287, study PRJEB22391) | human gut metagenome | biome: human-gut; feature: organic feature; material: feces | host: Homo sapiens | place: Italy | collected 2013-04
ATCTTTCTGCCATATTTTATTTCCTGGGTAATTGTAAGTGCTATTGCATACAGCCTTTTTAACTATGAAAACGGTGGTTTAAATGCACTGCTGAATCTTCTTGGAATGGAAAGTGTAAATGTATATGCAAAGGCTGGCTGGTGGAAATTCATTATCACAGGATTTTCTGCGTGGAAAGGTGTTGGATACGGAATGGTTGTTTATCTTGCATCCATTGCCGGGGTGGATTCTTCGCTTATAGAAGCAGCTCAGATTGATGGGGCGAACATTTTTCAGAGAATCCTTTACGTGACGATTCCAAGTATTAAGCCGACCATCATTACAATGTCGCTTCTTGCAATTGGAAAGATTTTCAAGGGAAGTCTAGATCTGTTTTATCAGCTCATTGGAAACAACGGAGCACTTTTTGATGCCACAGATGTAATTGATACTTATGTATTCCGATCGTTGATCACAGACGGAGATGTGGGAAAAACAGCAGCAGTTGGTTTGTATCAGTCGGTATTGTGTTTCGTAACTATTATGGTAGTAAATGGAATTATAAAAAGAACAGAACCGGATTACGCTCTGTTTTAGAAAGGAAGAACTACGATGCATACATGGAAAAGAATGTCTATAGAAGAAAAGACCTTCCGGGCAGTTGGATACACACTGATTACTGGCTTTGCAATTCTTTGCCTAATCCCGTTTCTAATTATTATTGCCTCTTCCTTTTCAAGTGAAAGTTACATTATCCAACATGGATATGGGTTGATTCCGGGGGATTTTACACTGGAAAGCTATGCTTCTATTTTTAAAAATCCGGCTTCTGTATTTCGGGCTTATGGCGTGACAACAGTTGTTACAGTAGTTGGAACAATCGGCGGTATTTTTATTAACACAATGACAGGATATGTTTTACAAAGAAAGGATTTTCCGTGGCGAAATAAGTTCTCATTTTACTTTTTCTTCACAACATTGTTCAGCGGTGGATTGGTCCCATGGTACATTTTGTGTATCAAATATCTGAAGCTTGGAAATTCTTTACTGGCACTGATTCTGCCGACTATGGTTTCTGTGTGGAATATTTTACTGGTAAAAGGGTTTATGGCGGGAATTCCATTTGAGATTACAGAATCGGGGAAAATTGACGGGGCAGGAGACTTTCGAATTTTTGTTCAGTTAATCCTGCCTCTTGCAAAACCTGTTATCGCAACAATTGGACTTTTTACAGCGCTGACTTACTGGAACGACTGGTATAACAGCATGCTGTTTATCACAGATGAAAATTTATATAGTTTGCAGTACCTGCTGTATAAGTTGGTTGGAAGTGCCCAGGAAATGCGCAGGATTATGGATGAAACGGGAATGAATATGGATGTAGTCCCAGTTGAATCTATGAAAATGGCATTGACTGTGGTTGTAACCGGACCGATCATTTTACTGTATCCATTTGTACAGAAATATTTTGTAAAAGGCTTGACTGTTGGAGCAGTCAAGGGGTGATATCAATAATTAAGAAAACAAAAAAATTAAATTATAAAGGAAGGAAAAAACAAAAATGAGAAAGTGGAAAAGAGCAGCGGCGATTGCCCTGACAGCAGCTATGGGAATGAGTACCTTTGCAGGTTGCGGACAGAAGGAAGAAACAAAAGAAGAAGCCAAAACGGAGGCAAATGCAGAGGAGACAGAAGAGAATACTTCTTCTGAGGACGCTAAAGATACAGAAACCTCTTCTGCAAAAGAGTACAACGGACAGGATGTATCAGATAAGGTTGAGCTTGTTATGTATGTAATTGGTGATGAAGCCGAGGATGAGCAGAAGGTTTTGGGGAAGATTAATGAGAAATTGGAAGAAAAGATTAATGCTACTTTGACAGTAAAGCATATGTCTCTCAGCGACTACGCACAGAAATATTCTCTGACAATTGCTTCAGGAGAGGCAATCGACATTATCTACGCATCCAGCTGGGCAGGATATACCACAGAAGCTACTAAGGGAGCGTTTGCTGAGGTTTCCGATGAGGTTCTGGAAAAATATATGCCTCTTACGAAGGAAAACGAGCCGGAGATTGCATTTGAGCAGGCACAGGTTGGCGGAAAGGCATATTTTGTTCCTGCAAATAATGCTGCAGTAATTGGAAATACAGTTTTGATCCGTGGTGACCTTCGCGAGAAATACAACATTGACAAACTGGAAAACTTTGACGATCTTGAGAAATATTATGAGGCAGTAGCTGAAAATGAACAGGGCATTTTTCCATATGCAGCATCCCAGAACAATGAGCAGATGCGTGTTATGATGCTGGATAATAACTATAATATCTTAGGATTAAATGGAACAGATGATAAGCTGTTCTACTACAGAGCAGATGAGGAAGCTGGTGCAGATAACGTAGTATGGCTTTATGAGACAGATGAGTACAAAGAGTGGGCTGCAAAAATGAAAGAGTGGTCTGATAAAGGCTTTTGGTCCAAAAATGCAGTTGCAAACAACACAAGCCCAAGAGACGCATTTACAAATGGAACAAGTGCGTCTCTGATTTGGAACCTTGGTACCTGCGGAGCTGTTGCAAGCGAAGTAGAGAAAAGCCATCCGGACTGGAAACCTGAGATTTATGATTTCAACCTGGATAAGAGAAAATTTCTTGGTTCCTATACAGGTGACGGTGCTGCTGTCCTGGCATCTTCCAAGAATCAGGAAAGAGCGTTCATGGCAATTGATCTTCTGAAATTTGATGAAGAATGCTATAACCTGGTAAGACTTGGAATTGAAGGCGAGAACTGGATCAATCCAGATGGGGAAGCAGATGCAGACACAAGCCATAAGACATGGAGAGCTGGTGACCGTGAGACTGCTTATCCATTTGGCTCTGCACTTTCCTGGCCATTCAAGAACAGCATGTATGAAAGAGATAGAGAAGACAAGTTCGTAGATGAGGTTGAGCTTACAAAAGAGTGGAAAGCAAAACAGGAGAGTGTATCTTTAACAGGATTTACACTTGATGATTCCAGTATAAAAAATGAACTTTCTAATTTGAATAATGCAAAAACAAAATATGTACCACTTCTGGATCTTGGTCTTATAGAAGATGTAGATGCAACTCTTCAGGAGTTCAATGACCAGGCTGAGGGGGCTGGGCTTGAAAAGGTGATAGATGCTTACAAAGAGCAAATTGAAGAGTATCTTAAGAATAAAGCAGAGTAAAAAGGTATGCAGCAAGGCAATTGTATATCCAGATTAAATGAAATAAGGTATAGAGAAAGGATTCCGGTATCAGGAATCCTTTCTCTATACATAAAAAATTTTAAGGCCTGGATATGAAAAATCTACATAGGAGATATACGTTTTTTCCATTCAAAATATATCAGGTAAATTTTATAATAAATTATTCATAAAGAGGGAGGAATATGCAATGAAACTGTACGATCTGATGACAGATAATCGCCGGGAAAATATCCTGGTAGGAAGTAAAAAACCTGTATTTGGCTGGAGAGTTGAGACAGAAAAAAGGAATGTGCGCCAGGAAAGCTATCGGGTGCAGGTCTGGGATGAGCAGGGAAATTCTGTTTGGGACAGCGGAACTGTAGAAGCTTCCCGGATGGCTGGAATTCAGTATGAAGGAAAGGAGCTTCAGTCAGGAAAAAGAATGACCTGGCATGTAAGCTGTATATTTTCCAGCGATGAGGGTGTGATAACTGCAGACGAAGAGAGCTCCTTTGAGACAGCCTATTATAATCGCGAGGACTGGAAAGGGAAGTTCATTGGCGAGACAAAGGACCATGAATATCACCTGTACCGGAAGAAATTTGGCTGTAAAAAGGCGGTGAAGCTAGCCAAGCTTTATGTGTGTGGAATGGGGGCTTTTGAGTGCTGGATTAATGGAGAAAGAGTGTCTGATCATGTAATGGAACCGGGCTGGACAGATTTTCGAAGGACCTGCTTTTATACGGCATATGATGTGACGGAATATTTTGCAGAAGGGGAAAATACAGAGAACGTAATTCTGGTAAAGCTGGGGGATTGTATGTTCAATGTTCCGGGAGGACGTTATGTGTATTTCCAGCGTTCCTACGGAAAGGCCAAGCTTCTGTGCCAGCTGGAGCTGGTTTATGAGGATGGAAAACGGGAATATGTGGTGACAGATGAATCCTGGAAAAGAGCCAAAAGTCCGATTGAATTCTGCTGTATTTACGGTGGAGAGGATTTCGATGGAAGACGGTGGACAAGGGAATATTTAACATCAGAAGCGTCGGAAATCTGGGAAGCTGCCGTGTGTGTGGAACCACCTTTAGGGGAACTGAAACCAGCACCAATGGAACCATTAAAGATAAAAGAAATCTATCAACCGGTTGATGTGAGAGAAGTGGAAACAGGGGTATGGCAGTATGATCTGGGAAAAAATTTTTCCGGGTGGGCAAGGATTTTCCTGAAAACAGATGGCAGCAGAGCAGGACAGAAGGTGGTGCTGAAAACTGCAGAAAAGTTAGATGAAAACGGACGGATTGATCAGTCTGTAACAGGAAAAGATTACGCCTGGACATACATTTTAAATGACAAAAAAGAACAGGAATTTGCACCGGATTTTACGTATACAGGGTTCCGTTATGTGGAGATAACAGGTGCTGTTCCAGAAAAAGAAATCACTTTACAGGGGGAATTTATTTATCCGGATATCGACCAGGCGGGAGATTTTTCCTGTTCGAATACCCTGTTTAATCAGATACATGAGATTGTTTTACAGGCAATCAAAAGCAATACAAAAAGCTATTTTACAGATTGCCCGCACAGGGAAAAGCTGGGCTGGCTGGAGCAGACACACCTGATCGGACCTTCCATTATGTATAATCTGGATGTGCATAATCTGTATGCAAAAATTGAAGGAGACATGGCAGATTCCCAACGGGAGAATGGTTTGATACCGGATATTTGCCCGGAATATGTGACTGGATTTGATAAGTGGCATAAGGGATTTCTGGATTCACCTGAGTGGGGAAGTGCCTGTGTGCTGGCTCCCTGGTATGCATATAAACGCTACGGAGATCTTCCATTGCTGGAAAAATATTTTCCGGTAATGAAGAAATATGTGGAGTATCTTTCGTCTAAAACACACCATGAAGTGCTTCATCACGGGCTTGGAGACTGGCTGGATATTGGTCCTTGCACCCCGCATTCCCAGAACACTCCGGTTCCCGTTGTGGCGACTTGTATTTATTATTATGACCTTCAGATTATGGCAAAAATAGCACAGCTTCTCGGGAAAAAAGAGGTTGCAGAAGCGTATCAGAAGAAAATGAAACTGGTATTTGAGGAATACAATCTGCAGTTTCTGGATGACCAGACCGGACGTTATGCAAACGGCAGTCAGGCGGCACAGGCCATGAGCCTGATCGTGGGACTGGTGCCGGAGGAGTATCAGGATAAAGTGGTTTCGCAGCTGAAGGATGACGTGGTAAAAAGAGGCTATGCCATCACAGCTGGTGATGTGGGACATCCGTTTTTGATTGCTGCACTGATGAAATATGGCATGTCAGATGTGCTCAATGAGATGACGAATATTACAGATAAACCAGGATACGGCTATCAGGTCGTAAATGGAGCAACAACCCTTACTGAGGAATGGGACGGACCAGAGCCTGGAAACATTCACGGTTCCCAGAATCACCTGATGCTGGGAAGTATTGAAGAGTGGTTTTATGGATCTCTTGGAGGGATGGAACTGGTTCGCGACGGGCTTTCATTTGAAGAAATCCGAATTCAGCCACACCTGGAAAAAGCCGTGGACTGGGTAAATGCCTGGACCATGCATCCGTATGGAAAAATCAATGTAAAGTGGAAAAAGGAAAATGAGAAAACCAGGGTTTGCTGCCAGATTCCGCCGGGACTTACAGCGCATTTGGAATCACCGGATGGGAAGGAAATCATGACTGTGGGAAGCGGATATTATGAGTATGAATTCTGAGAAAACATTATATAAAAAGAATACAGAACCTGTGCTTACGAAAGAATTATTTCAAAATCCAACCAGTGAATATAGGGGAACTCCCTTCTGGGCCTGGAACTGTAAAATTACAAAAGAGCTGATTGACAGTCAGCTGGACTGCTTTGAAAAAATGGGATTTGGAGGCGCCCATCTGCATGCCAGAACTGGTCTTGAAACGGACTATCTGGGAGAAGAATTTCTGAATCTGGTGCGTTATACGGATGAGGAAATGAAAAAGAGAAACATGCTTTGCTGGCTGTATGATGAGGATCGTTTTCCTTCCGGAGCAGCAGGGGGAATCGTCACAGAGAATGTGGATTACCGTGCCAGATATCTGCTTCTTACCAGGGAACGCAAGGAAAATATGTGTGCTTCCCGGGAAGAATTTCAAAGAGAAGCAGCCAATGGAAAAAAGCCTGCAGGTTATTATGTGTGTGCCTATCGTGTGTTGATTCAGGAAGGATTTCTGAAATCTTATAAAAAAATAGATGGTCCATGTCCCTTATACAACAGTAAAAAAGAAGAACAGGAACAGGGAAAACTGTGGTTGGCTTACATAGAATTAATGCCGGAAAGTCCATGGTTTAACGACCAGACTTATGTGGATGTATTGAATAAAAAAGCAGTAGAACGGTTTATAGAAGTGACTCATGAACGTTATTATGAGACACTGGGAGATGAATTTGGAAAGTCCATCCCAGCCATTTTTACAGACGAACCGCAGATGAAAGGAAGTATGGTATTTTACAACGGAGATTGTGAGGAAGATATTACCCTTTCCTTTACAGATGACCTGGGAGATACCTATAAAGAGAAATATGGAGTAAATCTTCTGGAAGTTGTTCCTGAGCTTTTGTGGGAACTGCCAGGGGCAACTTATGGAGCGTACAGTGTACACCGTTTGCTGTATCATGACCATCTTACAGAACGCTTTGTGTCTGCTTACTGTGATACCATTGCAGATTGGTGTGAAGCTCATAATATTGCCATGACAGGACATTACATGTCAGAACCAACCTTATACTCTCAGACACTGCGCCTTGGAGAAGCAATGCGCTGCTATCGAAAACAGCAGCTTCCAGGTGTGGATATTCTCTGCGGAGACCCGGAATATTCCACAATCAAACAGGCGGTAAGCGTTGCCAGACAAAATGGCAGAGAGGGCGTTGTAAGTGAGCTATACGGAGTAACACATTGGGATTTTGATTTTAAAGGGCATAAGCTGCAGGGAGACTGGCAGACTGCGCTTGGGGTTACGATAAGGGTTCCTCATCTGGCGTTCATGTCCATGGAAGGGGAAGCGAAACGTGACTGGCCCGCATCCATCAACTATCAGTCCCCCTGGTGGGAGCAGTACTCCTATATAGAAAATTATTTTGCAAGAGTAAACACTGCACTGACCAGAGGAAAAGCACTGGTGCGGGTGGCTGTGGTGCACCCGATCGAGTCTTATTGGGCTGCATATGGAAATACAGTGCAAACTGGTGAGATTCGAGAGCAGATGGATGAAGACTTTAAAAATGTGATTCAATGGTTGTTATTTGGCCTGGTGGATTTTGATTTTCTTTCAGAATCTCTGATGCCGGAACAATATCCAGATGGAGAACAATTACCGTATGAAATGGTCATTCTTCCAAATCTGCAAACGATTCGAAGCAGTACGCTTGCTATTTTAAATAGTTTTGTAAAAAATGGAGGAAGAGTTGTTTTTCTTGGCAGCATTCCCATGCTGATTGATGGAGTCCCGGGAGATAAGGCGAGACGATTTGCTCAGAAAGTGGAGCAGATTCCGTTTCAGAGAAAGGCACTTCTGGATATTACAGAAGACTGCCGGGATATTGAAATTCGTCTGCAGAATGGCAGGCGAAGTGACAATCTGTTTTATCAGATGCGCCAGGACCATGACTGCAGATGGTTATTTGTGTGTCATGTAAACAGAAAAAGAAACCGCGCAGATCAGGGGGAGCAGATGATCATACGGATTCGGGGAAGCTTTGAAATTGAGAGTTATTATGCACTTGACGGAAGCATTTGCCCAGTGGAAACCTGTCAGAAAAAAGGTGATACGGTGGTAACGCTGACCATATATGGAGAAGACAGTCTGCTGTGGAAACTGATTCCGGTAAAAGCAGAAACAACAGCTTCTTTACATAGGAAAAAAGAAAAACCTTCCGGAAGCTTTGCTATAAAAACGGGTATTAATCATGGAACCTATGGTCTGGTGGCAGCAGCTCCGCCACGTAACAGTGATACTTGCAGAAAGAAAAATTTGCTTACCATTTATGAACCGGAAAGCTATTTGCTGGAAGAACCAAATGTTCTGCTTCTTGATAAATGCAGCTGGAGACTGGATGGAGCAGAGTGGCAGCCAGAGCAGGAAATTCTCAGACTGGATAATCAGATTCGCACCCTTCTTCATTTTCCACATCGTCAGGATGCTTATACACAGCCTTGGAGAATCAAGAATGCTCCGGAAAATCATGTGGTGGAACTGCAGTATGAGCTTTATTCAGAGATAGATGTAGAAAATTTTGCGCTTGCTATGGAATGTCCGGAAAAAGCTGAAATTTATTTTAATGGAGTAGCTTGTAAGCAGACAGATGGTGGATTTTTTGTGGATTCTTTTATAAAAAAAGTACCAATGCATAATTTGAAAAAAGGAAAAAACAAGTTGCTTTTGAAAATTCCTTACGGGAGAAAAACAAATCTGGAAAACATTTTTATATTAGGAGATTTTGGGGTGCAGGTCAGTGGGACATTTGCCTGTATTACCAGTAAGCTGTCTCATTTGTATTTTGGAGATATTACCAGACAGAGGATGCCATTTTACGGTGGAAACATAGTGTATGTTATGAAGTTTGAGCTTAAGAAAAATCAGAAGATCTGTATAAGAGTACCTCATTTTTCAGCTCCGGTTATGCAGGTAATATTGGATAAAAAGCCCAGAGGATTAATTGCATTTTCACCGCATGAGCTTGAAGTTGGTGAGCTGGAAGCAGGCATTCACAGGTTAGAAATCAAAGTATACGGAAATCGTTTTAATAGTTTCGGAACACTTCATAATAGCAATGATGAATTTAAATGGTATGGACCGGATTCTTACAGAACAAGCGGATCTGAGTGGATAGAAGGCTGGGAATTAAAACCATTTGGAATTCTGTCGCGGGTAGAAATTCTGGAAACCTAAGGATATGAAACATTAATTTATAAGCGTAACAACGCAGAGTGTCGGGGGAATAAGCAATGAGAAAACAGGAGCTGATATGGCTGGATACGGTAGAAAATCCAGAGGGACAGATGGAATTAATCATAAAATACAGAGGGAGCACAAATGAAGAAAATGCTGCAGTCTTTCTGGAAATCAGAGATAAAAATAATGTCCTTTTGAAAGAAAAAGGTGAGCTCAGACAAGACACTGCCAGGGTGAAAATAGCTGTATTTAAATGCCAGGGAGTACAGTGCTGGACACCTGAAGATCCGGCTTTGTACCAGGTGAATATAGTGCTTGAGTTATCAGATAAGAATAATGAGAAGACCTATATAAGGCATGGACAAAAGCTTGGATTTCGTTCTTTGAAGCGGAAAAATCAGCAGGTTTTTTGGAATCATAAGCCTGTAAAGCTGCTGGGAATCTGTTACCGTGAACCAGATTTTAAGATGGAAAATTGGGAGACGGTTTTGCGTCGTGATCTGGAATTATTTAAGGCAGCACACGTTAATTTTATCCGCAGTATTTACTATCCATTCAGTGAAAAAATGTTGGAGCTGTGTGATGAAATGGGCTTCTGGGTGGAAAATACAGCTCCTTTTTATGAACTGGGACAGACCCCAAAAAACATCAGTGAGCTGCCACATATGCAAAAAGAATTTGAAACAGCAGCAAAAGAATTGCTTGCAAATGGAAGCCATACCAGTGTGCTTCTCTGGTCACCGGGACATGATTGCGCATGGGGAGTAAATTTTGGAATCATTCGTGACCGCATCAGGGAACTGGATGATATTCGCCTGATGACCTTCCATTTGCCAATGTCCATTCCAGAAGAAGAACCACAGATGGATGTATGGCCGGTTCATGATATTGACTGGCGACTTCCTTTTGACAAGACATATGATCAGATGGTGATTTTTCACACACCCGGGGCAGAAAATGAGATTGGATATATGATTGCAGATGCAGACTATCCAGTGCCTGTACTTCACGAGGTCTGGTCACCGGTAGTATGCCATAACCGGGATGAAATTCAAAGAGATCCTGGAATCCGTGATTTCTGGGGAAAAAGTATTCGTACTTTTGTAGAAAAATCAGCTCGGACTCCAGGGTGCCTCGGTGGAGCAGTGCTGGCTGGCGTGGATGAGGACGGCAGCTTTGAAGGGCTGATGGATTATGAATGGGGAATTCTGGACGCGAATCATAATCCGAAGCCAGAATATTATCACTTGAAAAATGCATATGGAGCAGCTTCAAAAGAAGCATATGCGGAGTTGGAAAATGAGAATTCTGTGGTGGAAACAAAGATAAATTGTTTCAGAAGGCAGAATGAAATCCATAATATAAACTGGAAAATTCAGTGGACAGAAGATGCCCTTCACATAGAAAATGACAATATTTTTTATATTTTTTCCAGAAAAAAATGTCTATTAAAGGAAGCTGGGCTTATACAAAAACAAGGAAAAAAAGTACTGATAAAAGGCGGCCCGTTTTTGAATACAGCAGGATTCTTACTTGGGAAATGGATAGGGAGAAGCCTTGAAATTTGTTCTGTGGATGAGGCGGAAAATGTACAGATAAAGATAAGCGGAACCTATGAAAATACCCTTGATATTTGTTTTTATCTTACTCTTTTTCAGAATGGAATACTAGAAACTGCATATGAAGTTCAGAAACTATTCCGCCATATGTCACACCGTGTGAAAGCAGAAATCGGCATTTCAAGTGGTGGCTTAGGAGAGAAGGGTGGAGCTTATTATGTAACAGAACCGGATAGAGTACGAATGGTTTCTCAGGGGTGTAAGGTTCGGTTAGAACCGGCACCTGAATTAACAGAAGGAGCTATTGTAAATAATTTGGATCCGCGAATAAATTATGTAGGTAATTGGATAAAAATGGAAGATTACTGTGGAAATCTTAACGGATCTGAAACATTAAGCAATACAGCAGGAGATTACGCGGAACTGAGTTTTACAGGGACAGGAATCACTGTTTATGGACCATGGGATATTTTATATGGGATGTGTAACGTATATTTGGACGGAGAACTCTGGAAGAAAGATGTGAGTCAGTACCCACCGAAAGTGGATTTTCCGGGAATGAGCAGAGGCTATGAAAAACGCTATAGACAGATACTGGCAGAGGTACATGGACTGGAAGAAAAAAAACATACACTTCGCATAGAGGTAACCGGAACAAAAGAAGCAAAAGCGCAGAATACATACACTTCGATTGATTATGCAGTATTGGAAGGAAGCAGTTATACAGGTGGATTCAAAATGAATATTGCAGTAGACTTTAATTATCCCAGAATGGTACGAGGCTGCGTTCGAAGACCTGATGTAAAGCTGATTCCAGGCGTGCGGGAGTCTTTCAGAATACAAATGCTGTTGGAGGAAGACAAATGAATATGACTATAGATGAATTAAAAAATTATTCTATGCCAAGAGTGATTCCCCTTCCAAAATGGAGTAAAGCGGCAGAAAATTCAGTAATCTGCCTGGATGGAAGCTGGAAAGTAACAGACAAAAAAGATGGTGCAGTACAACAGGTTCAGGTGCCCTTTGACATGGGAATTCTTCACAAAAAGGGATTATCACAGCACTACAGATATGAGAGGGAGATACAGCTTCCAAAGAGAGAGGAACAAAGTCGTATTGTGCTGAAATTTCAGGGGATTAATGGTTTTGCTACAGTCTATGTGGATGGAAAACAGGTGGCATATCATGAAAACGGATTTATTACATGGAATGTGGACATTACGGAGGAAGTATGTGGAAAACAGACGCTTTCACTTGCTATCGATGTGGATGAAGAATCAGATATTGTCAGTGCCTATAGCCATGGCGGGATGCTTCACAGCAGCTGGCTGTATGTATTGCCGGAAGCTTATGTGAACGCACTTTACTTGTCACCATTGTTTGATGAGGACATGGAAACCTGCAGTCTGCGGGTGGATATAGACCTGGCAAATATGCCTGAAAGCATAGATGGGAAGGGGAAAATACGGTCTGCGGAAATGGCTGCCGGGAAGGAAAAAGGTCGGCTTGCTAGTGCTGCTGTATATAAAGCTGAGTTTGCTTTATATGATCCAAACGGTATAAAAACAAAGGAGAAATCTCTGGTTTTAGACAATAAAATAAAAGGCTATTACACCGATCAGCTGTACGTAGCCAACCCGGTTCTCTGGGATGCAGAGCACCCAAGACTATACAGATTTGAACTTATATTATATAAATTAGATTCTATCTCTGGTACCTGGGAACCACTGGAACAGATAAACAAAAAGGTAGGACTTAGAAAGCTGGAACGCAAGGGTAATCGTCTATTTGTAAACCATAACGAGGTGAAATTACGCGGTGTGTGCCGCCATGAAATCAGTCCAAGAAATGGACGTGCATTGACCAATGAGCTGATTGAACAGGATGTAGCATTGTTTAAAGAAGCAAACTGCAACTATATTCGAACCTCCCATTATCCGCCAAGCGAATATTTTCTTGACCAGTGTGATGAGCATGGAATTTATGTGGAGGATGAACTGGCACTGGCATTTATTGCAAGGACATTGCCCTATACACAGCGCGATCCTAAGGAAACAAACCGTTATCTCAGTCATTTTGCAGAAACAATGGCGAGGGATTACAATCATCCTTGCGTAATTATCTGGTCTCTTTGTAATGAGTCCTTTGGAGGTCATAACTTTGATCTTCTTAATCGCTTTGCGCATTTGAAGGATCCTACCAGAATGACAAAATTCAGCTATCCAATGACTATTCGGGAAGAACATGAAATGCCGGATATCTGGAGCATTCATTACTCTGAATATAATGCTGATCTGGCAGGAAAAAAGGACAATTTAAGTGTGGGAGGTGCACCTGGAAAAGATATGCCTGTGCTTCATGACGAATATGTGCATGTAGCCTGCTACAACCGTGAGGAGATGCGAAGAGATCCAAACATCAGAAGCTACTGGGGCGAAAGCATCCGTATTTTCTGGGATAATATCTGGAATACAGAGGGTGCTCTTGGCGGTGCAATCTGGGCTGGAATCGATGAAACGGATCTTTATGATGGTGGGAACGGACAGATGGAATGGGGAATTATTGATGTCTGGAGAAGAAAGAAACCGGAGTTTTACATGACCAGAAAAGCCTATTCTCCAATTAAAGTTATTCACAGCGAAGTAAAGGCTCAGGAGAAAAAGGTTCTGTTGATTATAGAAAATCGGTTCTGTCACACTAATTTAAATGAGGTCAAAGTGAAGTGGAAATGCGGTGATGAAAGCGGTATCTGGAAGCTTCCGGAATGTGCGCCGGGAAAGGTAATTAAGGTTTTACTATCACTGGAAAATGCAGAGGATCAGTCTCCGGTGACACTGAAATTTCTGGACGGAAATGACTGCCAGATAGATGAAATGAAGGTGTTTTCCCGAGATTATGTGGAAGCTCCGCTGTTTGAGTTAAGTGCAGATGAAACAGAAAATATAAAAGCTTTAAAGATTCATAAAGAAAACCAGGAAGTTTTCATAACGGGAAATGATTTTAAGTTTTCTTTCAATGTTAAGACCGGTCTTCTGACCGGCGGCTGGGCAAGGCGGAATAATAAAATTCTGGTTGGCGGTCCAATATTAAATGTACCATACCTGAAGCTTGGAGCCTGGTATATGACCTCTTTTGCGGTGAAAGAAAAACAGAATTTTGTAGAAGTTCGAATTCAGGGCGGATATGAAAAAACGCTATCTATAGAGTGGATAATAGAGATTCAAAATGACGGAACCTTCTACACAACATATGAGATTCTTCACCTGGAAAAGCATCTCCCCAAGCAGATAAAGCTTCGTGTAGGTGTAGATTGCGGCGGGCTGGATGAGCTTGGAATAGCATATATTCTGGATCCATCTGTGGACACTTTATCCTGGAGAAGAAATCTGGATCCAGATCAGGAGGGACGAATTTCTCTTTATCCCACGGACCATATTTCACGAAATCAGGGAACTGCAAAGCGCTTTACCAGATCCAATATCTGGGGTGAAATGCCAGTGACTTCCTGGGGAGAAGACATGCGAGATGATATTCTTTTTGGGCGTTATGATGGAGAATATCATGGAAGTAATGATTTCAAAAGTACCAAAGAGGATATTGCAGAAGCGTATGTTTATAATGAGAACCGAACTAAAATACAGGATGCATTTAATAGGGAAAAAGATGCTGATAAAATCGGAATGCTGAAAATATTCGGTGCCAAAAAGAAGTCCGATCAGAATGAAAGTCAGGAAGTCTCCAAAGCTAATATCCGTTTGGAAGTGCTCAATCCGAAAGAAGAAAAAATTCTGGAATCTGATTCGCGAATTGCCTATACCGGAACCTGGTATCAGGTAACGGATAAGAAGGAAAGTGACCACGGAACGGAGATGTGGAGCAGGGAAAAAGGCGCCGCATTTACCTGTAAATTTCAGGGCACCGGAATCCTATGGTACGGCCCTCAGGATCCTGCGTTTGGTATGGCAGACGTATATATAGACGGGGAAAAGAAAGCATCCCATATCAGCCAGAGAAGTGCCGGAGTTGATTTCTCCTGCTGCTCTGCAGGTTACGATAAGTGCTATCATTTGCCGATTTTTTCTATTAAAGACCTGCCTTATGGAGAGCATACGATTCGTATTGAGGTGTGCGGGGAAAAAGCAGAAGACGCCACGGATTGTTACATAGTTCTGGACTATTTGCGAGTACTTGGAAGGAATCATACAGAGCCCGTTAAGCTGATGATAAACCAGGATTTTTCCTACCCGCATATATCCTGGGGAAATGTGAGAAAGCCCCCGCTTGTTATGAGAGATGGCACCTGTGGCACTGTTAAGATGAAGCTGTGCACAGTCACTAAAACATGCCAGGTTGATAAATAATAGATTATAAAACAGGAGAATACATAAAATGATCGAATTAACAGACCCGAAAATACAGAAGTATCTGACTCCTTACCGTTATGAAAAACCAGTACTTCATGGATCCGGAATTCTTGGTGCATTTGATGAAAAAGCAGTAGATATTCCATTTGTTTTCTGGCATCAGAACAAGTATTATATGTTGTATACAGGCTTCGACGGCAAAGGATATCAGTCAGCCTTAGCAACCAGTGATGATCTTCTTCACTGGGAGCATAAAGGCGTAATTCTCAAACGAAATCTGGATTCCGACCGTTGGGATCGCATTGGCGGTGCAGCCACCTGGATGATTAAAGAAAGTGATGATTTTAATCAGATTCCAAAGCTTGGAAAAGTAGATGGAAAATATTGGATGGTTTATCATTCTTATCCTTCCACAGGCTATGAAAATGGCCCCGCTGAAATTGGTCTGGCGTGGACAGAAGACGAAGAGCTGCTGGACTGGCACTTTCCGGATAAGCCTTGCTTCTCCTGGAAAGACGGTGCCGACTGGGAAGCAGGCGGACTCTATAAAGCCTGCATTATCCGCAATAATGACATTTGGTACATGTTTTATAATGCAAAAGACAAAGAAGAACGCTGGACGGAACAGACAGGTGTTGCAACCTCAAAGGATCTTCTTCACTGGGAAAGATATGAAGGAAATCCAGTGATGAAGGTAAACCGGGAATCCTGGGATGAGCGCTTTGTATCTGATCCATATATTGTGAAGGATGGGGATATTTGGGTAAATTTTTACTTTGGCTATGGCAAGATTTATGAGGATGGACACAGTCACGCCCAGGAAGGACTGGCCCTGTCTGCTGATCTCCTTCACTGGGAAAAAGTAAGGGAACCAATCCTCTCTTTTGGCCCGGAGGGAACTTATTACAGCGGTCATGTTCATAAGGCATCTATTGTAAAAAAAGATGACACATTGTATCACTTTTACTGTGCAACCTGCCCTTGGAAAGAGGGAGATCCAACTAGTGCATACGGTGAATACAGAACCATATGCGTAGCAGCAAATAAGAAATTTTGACCTGATTCTGACAAAAATAATCGCACATAAACGAACCAATATTATGATACAAAAGAAACAGGAGATCGTATGAAACATTTACAAGCTTTGCTTCAGGGAAAGTGTACCAGCCACATTTTGCCATTCCTTTGGATGAAAGGGGAAGATAATGAAACAATCGGAAAAGAGCTGGATAAAATAGAGAAATGCGGTATCCGTGAGGTGTGTCTGGAATCCAGACCACATCCGGATTTCTGTGGTCCTAAGTGGTGGGAAAATCTGGATTTTATTTGTGCAGAAGCTGAAAAAAGAGGGCTTCGTCTCTGGATTCTGGATGACAAAAAGTTTCCAACCGGATATGCTAACGGCGGATTTGAAAAGCACCCGGAAAAGTCAAAGCTGTACCTTGGAGAGCGACATATGGACATTATGGGTCCCTGCCGCAGCGGTGCAGTCCTGGTGGAAAATTTTATTCCTTCAGATGGAAGACTACTGGGAATTCTGGCAGTACCAAAGCCAGATGGACAGACCTTGGCAGTAAGAGGAAGCGACATTTTGGATCTTACAGATACCATGGAAAACGGTTTTGTGTACTTTGATCTTCCGGAAGGAGCTTATCGCCTTTTTATCTTATTTACCACCAGAACCGGGGGCGGAAGAGATCATTATATGAATCTGATCGATTCCTCATCTGTCAAGGTATTGTTGGATGAAGTTTATGAAAAGCATTACGCTCGCTACAGTAAATATTTCGGAAATGTGATTGCTGGCTTCTTCTCTGATGAGCCAGAGCTTGGCAACGTAAAAGACTATCCCTTTGACAACATGTTAGGCCAGAAAGATATCAGATTGCCTTGGAGCGATGAGCTGGAAAGAAAACTAACAGAGACCTGGAAAGAGGAATTTCTCACCAATCTTCCTGCATTGTGGTACGATTCTGAAGAAAAAACCACAAAGGTTCGTACAGAATATATGGATGCAATGACCCATTTGGTACATACCTGCTTCAGCGGTCAGATTGGAAGCTGGTGTCAGGTACATGGTGTAGAATATATCGGACATATTATTGAAGATGACAATGCACATGCACGGATGGGCTGCAGCATCGGACATTATTTCAGGGAAATGGAAGGACAGCATATGGCTGGCATTGATGTTGTTCATCATCAGATTGTACCGGGATTTACACAACCGGTTCATCAATGGATTGCAGGAGACCGCGACGGCGAATTTTTCCATTTCGGACTGGCCAAATTAGGAAGCTCGGCAGCTCATATTCAGAAAAACAAAAAAGACCGTGCGCTGTGTGAAATCTTCGGAAACTATGGATGGGCAGAAGGTAATTCCTTTATGAAATGGCTGACTAACCATATGCTTGTAAGAGGAATTAATGAGTTCACGCCACATGCTTTTTCCATGAAATATCCAGATCCTGATTGTCCGCCGCATTTTTATGCAGGCGGTAATAATCCGGGATTTGAGTGTTTCACCTGGCTCATGCAATACATGAACAGGAGTGCCCATTTTCTCAGCAGTGGAACCCATCTGGCAGATGCGGCAATCCTTTATCACGGAGAAAGCGAGTGGTGCGGCGAAGCAATGTACTTCCAGAAACCAGGCCGTGCCCTTATGGAAAAACAGCTGGATTATGATGTGATTCCGGCAGATATTTTTGCAGAAGCTATTGTAGAAAATGGAGTTCTGAAGATTCTGGACAAGACCTACGCAAGTCTGATTATTCCATATGTGCAGTGTTTGGATGAGCGTGTAGTACAGTTTATAGAAGCCAATCAGAAAAATAAATTAAAGGTTTACATAATTGATAAATTGCCTGAAAAAACTACCAAAGGAACAGAACTGCCAGAAGTATTTTCTAAGTGGGTGGAAATTGTAACATTAGATAATCTGGCCCAAAAAGCTGTGGCAGAAAGTGAAAAGCATAGGATGCGTAAACTTGCAGTTACAGATAACGGTCAGGGAACAATTTCCGAAAACCTTCAGGATCTTCGTATGATCGTGAACCAGACAGAGGAAGGGCTTTGCGCAATGCTATTTAACGAAAGCGTGTTCAGAAGAGCTGATTTTGCTTTGCTTGTACAGGCTGAAAAATTGGATGGACTGACCCTTTATGATTCCTGGTTTAATCGCGCTAAAAGCTTTGATTTGAAGTCTTATCCGGCACAGGCTGAAGGATATGCGTATCAGATTCCGGGAAGTCTGGAGCCTGGAGAGAGCTGCTTTTTGTGCCTGGAATCAATAGAGCATATTAAAGAAGAAGGACAAAAAATTGAGCCTGATATACTTTGTCTTGAGAAACAGACTACCCTCTATATTCCGTGGAAAGTAACAACCAAAGAAGGAAAAACTCTGCAGCTAAAAGCAGATAAAGAGCTTCCAAACATGAACGGAAGGGGCTATTTCCCTGCTTATACGGGAAGCTACCTATATACAGGAAGCTTCACCTGGAAGAAGAACGAAGGAGAGCATTATAGCTTGAAATTCCCGGAAGCGGCGGATTGCCTGAGAGTGAAATTAAACGGAGAAGATGTGGGCTATTTGGCTGGCTTCCCTGCGAAAGTGGAGGTTACAGATGCACTTCTGGACGGTGAAAATCATCTTGAAATAAAAGTGGATACTACTCTTGTCTGGAAGTTGAAAGATGGTGCATCCACTCATTTGCAGATACCTGCGACCGGAATTACAGAAGCACCGGTGATAGAGACGTATATGCGATATTAATTAGATGAGTTTGAAATGCTGTTAAACTTGAAGTTTGCGGAACATGAGAATGCTGTAAATTACAGAAACAATATGAGAGGAAAATTAAGATGAAGAAAGCAGACAGAATATATTATGGCGGAGATTATAATCCTGACCAGTGGGATGATCAGACAATAGATGAGGATATGCGTTTGTTTAAAAAAGCTGGAATTAATTTATGAACTCTTCCAGTTTTTTCATGGGCAA
>OQVI01001151.1_pt1 | contig 18840 bp, 16 predicted proteins | sample 1691651 | NCBI WGS metagenome assembly OQVI01 (sample SAMN03418287, study PRJEB22391) | human gut metagenome | biome: human-gut; feature: organic feature; material: feces | host: Homo sapiens | place: Italy | collected 2013-04
GGGCGTTGCCCATGTGCATGGGGCCGGTGGGGTTGGCGGAGACGAACTCCACCATATACTTCTTCCCGGCGAGCATGTCGCTGCTGCCGTAGTCCGCGCCCTCGCGCTCGGCCAGCAGCGCCTCGTCCACCGTCTGGGCCGACACGCCGAGAATTTTGTCCGGGCCGATGAGCTCGCGCACTTTGCCGGCTGCCATGTCGCTCTGGCCGACGTGCACGCCGTCGGCGTCCGTTCCTATGGCGAGCGCCACGTTGTCGTCGAGCACGAACGGCACGCCGTACTGTTTACACAGCGCCTTGAGCGCAATGGCTTCTTCTTTGAAATGTGCCTCGTCGAGTTCCTTCTCGCGCAGTTGCAAAAACGTTGCGCCGCCCTGCAGTGCCTGCTCGGCCTGCGCATAGAGCGTCTGGCCGTGCAGCCACGAGCGGTCAGTCACGGCGTAGAGCAGCAGAGACGCGTTATCGCAGTTCATATTTGGCTCCTTCCTCCAGCGCGTCGCCGGTCATGTTGAAGATTGCATCAATGATACGGTTGCGGTAGGTGCTGTTGCCGTCACCGGGCTGCATATTCGCCCGGCCGGTCTCGCCCGCGAGCCCCATCATGCATACGGCGGCAGCCGCGGCGTCGAGCTTGCGGTCGGGATTTGCGACCAGAAACGCCGTCATCAGTGCCGAGAGCTGGCAGCCCGTGCCGGTGATCTTGCCCATCTCGGGGCGGCCATTGCGGATGACATAGCAGGTCTTGCCGTCGCTGACCAGGTCGATTGCCCCGGTCACAGCAACGATGGCCCCGCTCTTGGCGGCGAAATCCTTGACAAATGCAACGGCATTGTCCAGGTTTGCATCGGTCACAGCGTCGGCCACGTCGGCGTCCACGCCCTTGGTCGTGCCGCTGCCCAGCGCCAGCGTCTTGATTTCAGAGATATTCCCGCGGATAACGGTGAACTTGACCTTTTCCATCAGCTCCACAGCCGTGTTGGTGCGCAGTGCCGACGCGCCCGCGCCGACGGGATCCAGCAGCACGACATGGCCCAGGGCGTTGGCCTTGGCCCCGGCGCGGAACATTCCCGCGATGCTGCGCTGGTTCAGCGTGCCGATGTTGATGTTCAGGCCGCCGCAGATGGTGGTGATATCCTCGACATCCTCCGGCTCGTCGGACATGATGGGGCTGCCGCCGCAGGCCAGCAGGATGTTTGCCACATCATTGACGGTGACATAATTCGTGATGTTATGCACCAATGGCACGTTCTTCCGTACATTTTCAATACAGGTACCCAGCATACAAAAAACACTCCTTGCAAGTAAAATGCGGATACGCCTGCAAAGACATATCCGCATAAAAACTCACAAAGAGTGGTCGTGCGCGTATCTCCCTACGTTGGCATTATCCAAATCAGGTTACGGGTCAGGGCGATACAGCCCACTCTCAGCCCGCTTGACGCAAGCTCCCCTTTTGTACAAAAATAGCATAGCACATTCCGCCGCACTTTGCAAGGGCCGTGCCTGTAAAAATAACGCGAGCCGCCCGCTGCGCATGGCAGCAGGCGGCCCCTCCGCTTTTTATTGCATCGCCTTGGCGAAATCTTGGCAAGACTAGTCAAAGCTTTTGTCGAAATACGCTTGCACCCTGCCACGCACCGTGCTATGATGGGGGAAAGTGCAACGCGCGAAAGGGAAATTCGTGCAGGAAAAGCTGCCCGCCGAAAAGCAGCACACCGCAAAATAAAGGAGCGAAGTATCCATGGAGAAAAAGCATGAAAACACCGTATGGGTCCCCCATGCCGAGACCCTGCCCGAGCCTGCAGGCCCCGGCGTGACCCGCCGCGTGCTGGCCTATAACAAAGGCCTGATGTGCGTGGAAAACACCTTTGAAAAAGGCGCAGTGGGTGCGCTGCACAGCCATCCCCACACCCAGATCACCTATGTCGTGTCGGGCCGTTTCCGCTTTACCATCGGCGGCGAAGTGCGCGAAGTGACCGCCGGGGACACGATGCTGAAAACCGACGGCATCATCCACGGCTGCGAGGCCCTGGAGCCCGGCGTCCTGCTGGACATCTTCACCCCCATGCGGGAGGATTTCGTCTGACCACCCGCAAAAGTCAGCCAAAAAATAAAAGCCCAATCAAAACCGGGCATCTGACAGTAAAGCAGGAAATTTTCTAAGGCATCGCCTCGCTTTGTTGGCGTGCGTGCCGCTGACTGGATCTATCCTCCGACAAAGGGACCGCCAAGGCGGTCCCTTTGTCATTGGTGCTGCCATGAAACGATATAGGAAAACACCAACACCCCCAACGGGTGTTGGCTGCCCGTTGGGGGTGTTGATTCAGGTGGTTTTGGGTGTTGTTTTCAGGCAGAGCACCACTGCCAGCAAGCCGCTTAAAAGGCGGCCTGCCATCATCGGCAGTGCGTGTGCAGGGCTGAATTGCAGGGTAAATGCCAGAAAGTCGCCGACACTGTAGGCGGCTACCACGGCATAGGCGGTATTCAGTGTGATGCCGCGTTCCTCCAGCGTATCAAGGCTCAGCAATGTGGGGATGCAGTTGGCGGAGGTCACGACCAGACCGGTGATGGAGGCAGGCTCCAGCTGCAGCCGTGCGGCCAGCTTGGCCAGCGGTGCGGTCAACAGACGCTGCACAAAGGCGAAAAACGGCAGGATCCCGGCAAGAAACGCACCGATACTGCATATGACCGGGTAGATTTCCGCCAAGGGGGTCAGCCCCTCCAGCAGCACAATACCGGTCGTTTCCTGCAAAACGGAGATGCAAAAGCCGAACAGGGTCAGACCGCGCACGGCCAGAGAGATGCCGTTGAAGATCGGACCGATCGCGCTGCTGCCGGATTTGAAAAGCAGCAGCAACACGACCGCTACTGCCAGAACAGGCCAGGTGTTGTGCAGCAGAACCGACAAGGGGATGCCGCACAGCACCCCCGTGAGCAGGCAGCCCACTGGCAGAACCAGAAAGCCGAGAAACAATCCGCGAACGGCGGCGGCTCGTTTGGTGCCTGTCAGCTGACCCAGCGCCAGCGGGATCGTACCGTTGATCGTGGAACCGAGAAAGGCCGCCACGATCAAACCGTTGTACAGCCCGGCAGCCGGTTCCTGTGCGATCTGCGCGGCCAGCACGGCACCGCCTGCATCGCAGCTCAAAAACAGCGAGGCAAACAGAGAAGGGTCACAACCCACGGCGGAAAACACCGGCGTGATAACCGGGGCCAGGTGGGTCCCCAGCCACGGTGCCAATGCCATAAAGCCGGTCATGAGCAGCAGCAGATCCACCACGGCGGCGAAGCCCTGCCGGAAGGCGCTGCCTAACCCCAGCCGATCACCCAACAAGGTGTCCGCAGCACCCAGACAGAAAAATACAGCAGATATCCATGCCATCGCTCTTACGCGCGGCCCGGCGTGTCTTCACTGAAGGGGCTGTTGACATAGTTGGCGCTCTTGGAGGAAACGAACTTCTCCATCGCGCGCTGCAGCGGGTGCTTGTTCCAGCGGTCCAGGTCATTCGTCAGCTGGCAGGCGGTCATCTGGAAGAAGGGCAGCCAGCACAGCGGGGTGATTTCCTCCGGCACATCCATAGGCACATACAAGACATTGTGCTCGTCCTTGTAATCGGCGCAGCGCGTCAGCAGGAAAACATTATCCGTCACGATCTGGGTACCCTCAAAGATGCGGTGGATGCGCTCCGTGCCTTCGCCGCCGTCAATCAGAAATACGCTGTAACGGGGGGTCATCTGGATGTTGGGACCGTGGATGTACTCCTCGACCTCGTAGACGGCGGTGGGGATGCTGACGGTCTCGCCGAATTTCAGCGCACCCTCGCTTGCGGTGCCAAGGTTGGCACCCACGCCGCAGACATAGGCGTTGGTCATGCCGGACAGCTGACGGTAATGCTCTTTAATAAAGGAAGGGGTCTGTGCCTGTACGGCGGCATTGATGTCTGCGGCCTTCAGCAGCTGCTGCTTGACAGCCTCGCCTTCGGCAGCAGTCTTGATACCCAGGCGGACAGCAGCCTCCACAGCGAACAGCATAAAGAAGAGTGCCAGCGTGGTGACGCCGCGGGTGACATAGGCGACCGTTTCGCGCCCGACACCGTAGTTGGCGACAACATCGCACACCTTGCCCAGATCGCTGTTGACGTCGCCGGTCAGGCCGATGCAGCGGCGGCCCTTTGCCTCGATGACCTTGATGGCGTCCAGCGCGTTCAGGCTGTAGCCGCTTTGGCTGACAACAACGACCATATCCGTCTCGCCGAAATCATTCTCACTGGATACAAAATGAAACGGGGTGACGATCTTGACCTCGCACTTCAGATGACGGCGGATAAACTGCCGCGCGCAGAGTGAGCCGTTGGAGGAAGAACCGCACGCAACGATCCAGATGTTCTTGTAGCCGCCGTTTACATACTCATCCACAAGGGGCTTTGTCAGTGCGGCGCTGTCGGCGACATTGTTGCGGATAAACTCCGGGCAGTCGGCAATGTAGTCCAGCATAGTCTTTTTGTGTTCCATAAAGCAGTCTCCTTCACATTTTGTCTAAATTTTTAACGCTCACTTTGTGTAAAACGTTAAAATCTTCGGGAAGTCCCCGAACTCTATTGACATTATACCACAATTTTGGTATATTGTCATTACAATATTACAAAGCTTTTAGAAAAAATTTCTAAAAATTAAGAAAAAAATCTAAAAATCTTTGCAGCATATTACAAGGAGGAAAAACTTATGCCTGACATTTTGATGACAAGAATCGACAATCGCTTAGTACACGGGCAGGTCGGCGTGGCGTGGACCACCGCTTTACCGGGCGTCAACCTTATTGTTGTGGCAGATGATCTGGCTGCTGCCGACCCGCTGCAGCAAAGCCTGATGACCGCCACCGCGAAAAGTTCCGGCTGCGGCATCCGGTTCTTTACGCTGGACAAGACCATTGCAGTCATTCACAAGGCATCCGCCAGCCAGCACATCTTCCTGGTCGTGCGCAACCCGCAGAGCGCCCGCAAGCTGGTGGAGGGCGGCGTTCCCATTGATAAGCTGTGCATCGGCAATATGCATGTCGGCCCCGGCAAGGAAGTGACCGGCGATGTGCACGTTTATATGGATGAGAAGGATAAGGAAGACCTTCGCGCCATCCGTGCCAAGGGTGTGGATGTCTACATCCAGATCGCACCCGGCGACCACAAGCTGGACTTCGATAAGTAACCCATGGTTCCGGCTCTGCAGGCGGTCTGCAGAGCAAAAAATATATTTTATAAAGAGGAGAGAACATCTATGCAAATCACACTCGTGCAAGGTTTGCTGATTGCGCTGCTCGTTTTCATCTGCGCGATCGACAAACACATGGAAGCCTTTATGTGGTTCCGCCCGCTGGTCGTAGCGTTCTTCACCGGCATCATCCTCGGTGATGTACAGCTCGGTATGCAGGCAGGTGCCGTTGCGGAGCTTTCCTACCTTGGTCTGCTGACCGTTGGCGGCACCGTGCCGCCGGACCCCCTGTTTGCCGGTCTGATGACCACCGTGCTGGCGTACACCACCGGCTGCGATGTCAACACAGCGCTGGGTCTTGCGGTTCCGTTCGCGCTGATCGGCCAGTGGATCAACACCGGCACCAACACCTTCTACGCCGGCTTCCTGCCGAAGGTTGACAAATGCGCTGCCGCCGGTGACGAAAAAGGCATTGCCAAGGTAATGTATACCGGCTGGATCCTGTATGCCGCCATGTTTGCCCTTGCCGCGTTCCTGTCCACCTACGCATTGCAGAGCGGTATTTCCGCTTTTGTGGCCGCCTTCCCGGCACGGCTTGTCCACGGCTTTGAAGTTGCCGGTGGTCTGATGCCGGCTGTCGGCCTTGCCCTGCTGCTGGTCGTTATGCTCAAGAAGGAAAACGCAGCCTATCTGCTTGCTGGTTTTGTCATCATGGTCATTACCAACTGCCAGAACATCCTGCCCATTGCTGTTATTGCGGGCTGCATCGCTTATGTCAATTTCACCCGCGATCTGGAGACTGCCAAGCTGACGGCTGCATCCGCTGCAACTGCCGCCCAGGAAGGAGATTTTGAAGATGGCATCTAATAAGATTACCAAAAAAGACCTCAACGAAATGGCCGTCCGTTCTATGGCGGAGCAGTGCTGCTTCAGCTTTGAGCGTATGCAGGCCGTAGGCTTCTGCTACGGCATGACCAAGTGCTTCCGTAAGATCCACGGCGACAACAATGAGGAAATGGCCGCCGCGATGGAAAACAACCTCGACTTCATCAACACCGAGCCGCACATGGCCGCTATCCTGCAGGGCCTGATCGTCTCCATGGAGGAGGCAGGTCAGAATCGTGAGATGATCCACAGCCTGAAAACCGGTCTGTTCGGACCTCTGGCAGGTTTGGGCGACGCCATCTGGTGGTACACCGCCATGCCCATCATTGCCTCTATCTGCTGCTCTCTGGCAACGCAGAACAATGTTCTGGGCCCCATCTTCTACATCCTGTTCTGGGCACTGACCGCTATCTTCAGCCGCATCTGGTTCGTGCGTCTGGGCTACAATGCCGGTGTAAGCTCCATCAAGTTCATCGGCGATAACGCCGCTTATATCAGCAAGGCTGCCGGTATTCTGGGCGTTATGGTCGTCGGCGGACTGATCCCCAGCTATGTATCCTTTGCTTTCCCCGAAACGCTTGTCATCTCCAGCGTTTCCGTGCAGGGCATCTTTGATTCCATCATGCCCAACATTCTGCCGCTGGGCTTTGTGTTCCTGCTCTACTGGCTGTTCAAGAAGAAGAATGTCGACACCATGAAGCTGATCCTGTTGGTCATTGCTTTGTCGGTTGCACTGTCCTTCCTGGGCATCATGTAAGTTTTACCGCGGCGGCTCGCGACGGTTCAGCATTCCCCCACGAGCCGCCTTTTTTGCAGACTATATTGTCATGACATAATTACAAATGGAGGCTATTGTACCTATGAGCATGGTAAACTTTGACGAAAACCAGATCATTGCCAACGGCGCCAAGATCTACGATCAGCGCGCCAAGATCGAGGCAATCGCGGATTCGATTGTGGATAACGGGTTTGACCTGCTGCTGTTCACCAGCAGCGGCGGTTCTCAGGCGATGCTGGATCCGTTCGCCTTCTACATCCGCCATATGTCCCGTCTGCCGGTCGAAAATGTACTGTCCGCCAACCTGATGACCGGTGACTGCAACCGCATCACCGATAAGACCGTGGCGTTCCTGACCTCGAAGTCCGGCGACACCGCCGAGACCGTAAAGGCAGCCAACTGGCTGAAAGAGCAGGGCGTGCGCCTGTTTGCCGCCGTCGGCAAGGAGAACTCCACGCTGGAATCCATCTGCGATGACACCATCGTCTACGGCGAGGGCCGCCCGCAGGAGCTGGTGTTCTACCTTCTGATCGGCCGTATCCTGTACCGCAGCGGATGCTTTGATGCCTACCCCCGCTTTGCGGATGAGCTGAAGAACCTTGCCTTTGCGCTGGCACAGGTGCGCAAGCAGGCGGATGCCAAGTGCCTGAAATATGCGCAGGATTACTGCAAGGAGCCGTATAACATCTGGATCGGCAGCGGCGATCTGTGGCCCACTGCGTACAGTTACAGTATGTGTGTGCTGGAGGAAAGTCAGTGGATCCGCACCAAGAGCGTTTCCAGCCCGGAATTTTTCCACGGCACGCTGGAGCTGCTGGAGGACGATGTCTGCACCACGCTGCTGCTGACCGAGGGTCCCACCCGTGCGCAGGACGAGCGCGTAAAGGCGTTTGCCGCCCGCCATACCAAAAAGCTGACCTGCTTTGACACGAAGGAGTATGCACTGCCCGGCATCAGCGATGAGTTCCGCCCGCTGCTCAGCCCCGTTGTCATGGCGGCCGTTCTGCAGCGCATCAGCAAGAACATTGAGGTCATCACGGATCATTCTCTGGATATCCGCCGCTATTACAGAAAAGAGAGCTATTGAGTATGAAACTGATTGCATTAGGGGATAACGTAATAGACTATTACCACAACACAAAGGAGTGCTTCCCCGGCGGCAATGCGGTAAACGTTGCAGTTCATGCGGCGCGGCTGGGGGCACAGGCCGAGTATCTCGGCTCCCTTGGCGATGACAAGATGGCACATATTGTGGAGAAAGCACTCCGGGAAAACGGCGTGGACATCAGCCATTGCCCTGTTTTACCGGGGCGCACCACCAAGGTGTGCAGCTATGATGTAGTCAACGGGGAGCGCAGCTTTATCGAGGTGATTACCGGGGAAAGCTGGACCGGCCCGCTGCAGATCGGTGCGCAGGAGCTGGACGAGCTGAAAACCGCCGATCTGATCGTCAGCAGCTGCAACGCCAAAATGCCCGAACAGATGGCGGCTGTGCAGGCGCTGCCCGCTGTGTTCGCCTATGACTTCGGCGAAAAGGAGAAGTACCGCACCGATGCCTACTATGACGAGGTTTGCCACGGCATAGATCTGGCGATGCTTTCCTGCAAGCCGATGGACAAGGCTGCTTTTGCGGAATTGTGCGCGCCGCTGCACCGTCGCGGCGTGGTGCATGTTCTGGCCACAATGGGCGCAGCCGGGCAAATGTTGTCTGTACAAGGGAAAATTGTGGAAAAGACTACCCAAATGGTAGAGGCAAGTGATACAATGGGGGCAGGAGATTCTTTCCTTGCTGCCTTCCTCTGCTCGCTGTATACTGCGGGGTGGCAAAAAGCAAAGCCCATGCCGGAGCAGGCGCTTCTGGCTGCACTGGCTGCCGGGCAGCAGGTCTCGGCACGCAACTGTATGGCACAGGGCGGCTTTGGCTGTAAAGCGGAAATCTCCCCAGACGGCACCGAATAACAAGAAGGAGATTTCCTATCATGATCGAACTGAACGGAATACAGCTTGACAAAACCAGCGCAGTTCCTCTGTACGAACAGCTGCGTAAGGCATTGCTGGAGGCTATCGCCAGCGGGAAGCTGTCGGCAGGGACAAAATTGCCGACGGAGGAGGAGCTGTGCGCCCAGTTCGGCATTTCACGCCCTGTTGCACGGCAGGCTTACAATATGCTGATCGAAGACGGCTTCGTGGAACGTATGCGGGGGTGCGGCACCTTTGTGCGCAGCCCTGATACCCGCGGACGCTTTCTGAACAAGCAGCTGAGCTTTGCCGCCGAGATGGGGGTTTTGAATCTGGAGCACCGTACCGAGGTGCTGCGTGCAGAGTGGGTAAGCTATACCCCGGAGCTTTTTGCACGGCTCAAGCTCGAACGCGGGGATCGCTGCTACCATCTTGTGCGTATGCGCTACGCCAGCGGAAAGCCCTTTGTTCTCGTGGAAAACTATGTTCCGGAATCTGTGTTTCCCGGTATTGATGCCTACGACTTCGCCCAGCGCTCGCTGTACGATGTCTTTGAAACCGTCTATCACGAGAAGATCGTTAAATCGCGCCGTGTGCTGATGGCGCAGACCGCCAACGTCGAGTTTGCCAACCTGTTCGGCGTACACCGCGGTTCCCCCGTGCTGTATGTCGAAAACGTGGTCATGGACCAAAACGACCGTCCGATCGACCTTAGCAAAGAGTATCTGGACGGTGTTACCCAGAAATTTGAATTTGAAGTTGTCAACCAATAAGCCGGGTCTGTGCGCCCGATTTTGCTAAAGGAGTGTAGTTTGCTATGGTAGGTGTAGTTGTGACCGGGCATGGCGGCTTTGCCGCCGGTATGGCTGCCAATGTAAAAATGCTTGCAGGCAGTGATGCGGAACTAAAGGCCGTGGATTTTGCCGACGGCATGGATGTGGAAGTGTTTGAAAAGCAGCTGGCAGAGGCAATCGACAGCTATGCAGACTGCGAGGCCGTTCTGGTGCTGGCAGACATTGCCGGCGGTACGCCGTACAACCGCGCAGCGGGGCTTTCCATGACCCGTCCCAAGGTGCGTGTGATCTCCGGGCTGAACAGCAGTATGCTGATGGATCTGTGCATGCGCAACATCACCGGTGACGAATGCCCCGATGTGGATGCACTGGCCGCCGACATTATGCAGACCGGGCACGAGAACATCGGCAAGTTTGTGCTGGAGGTTCCCGCCCAGCCGCAGGAGGACGAGGACGGTATCTGAAGGGAGAAACGCCATGAAGCCGATCAAGGCAGTCATCTTTGATATGGACGGCGTGCTGATCGACAGTGAACCGGTCTACCTGCACCATCAGTATACGCACCTGAAACCGTCCTACCCGTGGATCACCCTGGAAAGTATGTACCCGTTGGTGGGCATTTCCGGGCAGGAATATATGCCCTTTATGGCCAAGCTTTGCCGCCGTACCGACGATGCCGCATTCCGGCAGGAAATGGACGCCATGAACGCCGGCTGCCAGGTGTATTACCCGGATATTCTGCGCAAAGAGGTTCGCCCGCTGCTGCATGAATTAAAGCAAATGGGGCTGCAGGTAGCCCTTGCAAGCAGCAGCAGCCGGGAATGTATTGAGCAGGTCCTGACACAGTGCAAAATCCGGGAGTTGTTTGACTGTATCGTCAGCGGTCACGAATTTACCCACAGCAAGCCGGATCCTGAAATTTACCGTTTCACCATGGACAAGCTGGGGCGCAAGCCGGAGGAATGTCTGATCGTGGAGGACTCCACCTACGGTGTGCAGGCAGGTACGGCGGCGGGCGGCGTTGTGGCTGCCCTGCGTGACGAAAGATTCCCGTTTGACCAGCGTGCGGCGCAGCTGCATATCGACAGCCTTGCCGAGCTGCCTGCGCTGGCAGCGTGCGGCGGAAAAAGGATACGCGCCGCCTTCTTTGATGTGGACGGCACCCTGATTACCGTGGGCGGGCATCGGATGCCGCCCAGTGTAGCCCCGGCACTGCAGGCTTTACAGCGCAGCGGCGTGCAGGTATTTCTGTGTACCGGCCGCCATGCGTTGGAAATCGCGGAAGAAAATATGCTGCCCGGCATCACGGTTGACGGTGCTGTTTATATGAACGGCCAACTCTGTGAGCTGCAGGGTCAGATCGTGCGGGAAACGCCCATTCCCGCCGGGGATTTGTCGGCATTGAAGCAGTTTTTGCAGAAAAAGAACTGCAGCTGCATCTTTCTTGAAAAAGACAGGATGTACGCCAACTGCGTGGACTCCCGCATGGAGATTGAGCAGGCAAAAATCGGCACCGCCGTGCCGGCTGTGCGTGACATCTCCGATTTGGAAAACCGCCGCATATATCAGGTCATCCCCTTCGTGAACGAGGAGGAGGAAGAAGAACTGCTGCGGCAGATGCCCCACTGCCGGACAAAGCGCTGGGGGGATGCTGTGGTGGATCTGATGAGTCGAACCGGCGGCAAGGAAAACGGCATCCGTGCCCTGTGTGCAGCAATCGGTATCACCCCGGAGGAAACCATTGCCTTTGGAGATGCCGAAAACGATTTGGAAATGCTGCAGCTGGCCGGTATCGGCGTGGCAATGGGCAATGCCCTGCCGCAGGTGCGCGCCTGTGCCGATATGGTCACAGACACCGTGGAAAATGACGGCATCGCCCATGCACTCCAAAAATTAAAACTGATTGGGTAAATACAAAACGAGGAGCGCTTTCCCGCAAGAGAAGCTCCTCGTTTTCCAAAAAAGGGGCAGTGTTCTATGATGAAAGAAAAAGCGCAGACCCTTGTAACGGATCAGCTGTATAATCTGGTCGCAGGGTTTCTGTATGCCCTGAGCATCTGCTATTTTGCCAAGGGTGCCGACTTTGCACCCGGTGGGCTGTCAGGTCTGGCCTTGTTGGGCAACTATCTGTGGGGGTTCCCCATCGGCATCACAACGCTGGTGCTGAATGTGCCCCTGGTTCTGCTTGGTTTCCGCTTTGTGGGACGCGCCTTTCTGGGAAAAACGGTCATCAGTATGCTGTGGTGTACCTTTTTTCAGGATGTTGTCTTTGCAGACCAGCCCGGCTACGGCGGCGATCCGCTGCTGGCGGCACTGTTTGCAGGTATCACATGGGGCGGCGCGTTGGCGCTTTTGTATATGCGGGGTTCGTCCAGCGGCGGCACCGATTTTTTGACGATGTCGATCAAGGTGCTGCGCCCGCATCTGTCGGTTGGTGTTGTGACCGGTGCGATAGACCTTGTGGTCATCCTGTTAGGTTGGCCTGTGTTTGGCTCTGTCGATGCCGTTTTGTACGGTCTTGTCACAACGGCGGTCACATCGCTGGTTATCGACAAAATCATGTACGGCAGCAATGCCGGCAAAATGCTGACGATCATCACTACCAGGGGGCAGGAGATTGCAGACGAAATCTCCCGCCAATGCGAGCGCGGCTCAACGATGGTCAAAGCAGTGGGCACATACACCGGCACGGAGCGGCAGATGCTGCTCTGCGTCTGTGCCAGACCGCAGGTGTACCGCATCCGGATGGCGGCTTACCGCATTGACCCCGGCTGTATGGTCATGGTGACAGAAACCGGCGAGGTCTACGGTGAAGGCTTCATCGACCCCGGCAAGACAGCATCGTTTTTGTAAAGGCTGCTACCGCACACGAAAAGAAAGGAAAGATTTGTTATGAATCCTATTACACCTGCCGAACTGGCAGCTTATTTTGACCACACCCAGCTGCGCGCCTATGCGCAGCGCAAGGATTTTGAAAAGCTCTGTGCAGAGGCTCGTGAGTACGGCTTTGCCATGGTGGCCATCAACCCGGCTCCGGTTTCTCTGTGCAAGGAACTGTTGGCGGGAACATCGGTCCATGTAGGGGCAGCGATTGGTTTCCCCTTGGGGCAGAGTACGCCCCAGGTCAAGAAATACGAAGCCGTAGATGCGATCGCCAATGGCGCGGATGAAATAGATTATGTCATCAACATTACGCAGCTGAAAGAGAAAAACTACGATTTCATTGAGCATGAGATGGCCGGCATTGTAGAAGAATGCCGCAGTGCAGGGGCGATCTCGAAGGTGATCTTTGAGAACTGCTACCTGACCGAGGAGGAAAAGCGTGCACTGTGTTCCATCGCGCGGGAGGTTCGCCCGGATTTCATAAAGACCTCCACGGGCTTTGGCACCGGCGGCGCAACCTTTGAGGATGTGGCGCTGATGAAAAAATGCGTCGGCGACGAGGTAAAGATCAAGGCGGCCGGCGGCATCCGCACCCTGGATACCGCTTTGCGTATGATCGAGCTTGGCGTATCCCGCATCGGCTCCACAGCCAGCGTCAGCATTGTAGAAGAACTGAAACACCGGTTATAAAAAGCGCCTGGGATGGCCGGAACGGTCTGAACTGCAGAAAGTAAATAAGCACCACTAAGTTTAACTTGGTGGTGCTTATTGTTTTATTGGCTTTCTTTTTTGGTTTTATAACATTCTGTAATGTGATCCGGCAGCGTCATATCTTTCAGGTGATACCGCGTAAATACTTTGCAGCAATCGTCAAGGCCTGGAACAGCCGGTTTCCCAGCTGAAACAGGAACATTTCTAACTCCCAGAACCAGAAAAGCTCCGGCCTTTTCTGGCCGAGGCTTGATGGTTGCGGAGCAGAATGTAATCTGTTCGCTTCCGCTGACAGGGAGGGCAATCCATAGCTTAGGGTTCCACCCGCACCGTCAGGCGGGAGGCGTGCAACCCACCGTGGTATACCCGGTTATGGGCCACCACGGTCCGGGCGGAAGCAAAACCTTCCCGGGTGTTGCTGTTGGGGAAGATGAAATTCTTGGCGCTAGAGGTGACAGTCACCCGAATGCGGTGGCCTTTCCGGAAGCAATTGGACAACTTGGTGGTGCGGATCTTCAGGCAGACGATCTCGCCTTCCTGCAAAAACTCCGACCGGGCAAAGCCATTACGGTATCGGGCGCTGAGCAGGCCATCTGCCAGTTTGATGGACCGGCCGTTCTCATCCACGTCGGTAACACGCACCACAAAGTCGGTATCCGGCGCGTCAGAAGAAATATACAACTCCGCCGTCATATCACCGGTCAGAACCAGGTTTTCCTTCAGCACAGGGGAGGTGTAGCACAGCAGGTCCTGACGCAGTTCCTCCCGGGTGTAGTCCTCTGGCACTTCGATCTCGTTCTCCGACATATCGATGATGTGCTGGGACGGATTTTCGGGGTCATAGGCGTAACCGTCGCAGTTCTCCCGCTCCGGCTTGGCAAAAGTCAGCCGCCCGTCCCCGGCAGAGGTGTTGGCATGGCCGTCACTATCCAGATACAGGTGGGTGACCCGGGTCTCGGGCACTGGCCAGTTTTCGGCGGTCTTCCATACCTCCTGGCCCAAGGTGTAGTATTCTACCGGGGCAGTCTGGTCGATGCCGTTGTCCACTTCCTTGAGGTGATGCTCAAACCATTGGAAATACAGCCAGTCCAGATCAAAGCGCAGCGCCTGGCTGCCGAAGGATACCCCGTGCATGTCGTACTTACTATTGCCGCTGTGCTGCCAGGGTCCCAGAATGACCTTGCGCATGCCCCGAGGGAAGTCATGGACCAGTTCCAGGGCTTCGGTGGTACCCATGCCGTTGTCGTCAAACCAGCCGGACTGAATCAGCGCCGGGATCTGCGCCCCGACGGAGCGTTCCTGCCAGTTGGACATACGCCAGAAATCGTTGTAGTCACTGGGTTCCAGCCACCGTGTGATGAAGGGCACATCGTACCCCAGAGCCTTTTTCGGCAGGTCGGTCAGGGGGCGGATGTTCAGCACTTTCTCCCAGTCATCGCGTTCCATCAGCTCAGGGTGGAAGGTTTTCTGAGACACCGCAAAGGCCCAGGCCAGCATGCCCGAGGTGAAAGACCCACCCCGGCGGGGCAGATCCACAAAGGAGCTGCCCGCGCAGACTACGCTGATCAGAGCTTTCAGGTGGGGGTTGCCGCTGGCAGCGGCCGCCCACTGTACATAACCCAGGTAGGACCCGCCCACCATACCGATGCGTCCGCTGCACCATGGCTGGGCGGCGATCCAGTTCAGAGTATCGTCGCCGTCCTCCACCTCGTGGTAGTTGGGCAGCCATTCGCCTTCACTGGCGTTTCGGCCGCGCACATCCTGTACTACCACCGCGTAGCCGCGCTGGACGTAACGGTAGTATACCTCACAGCCGTCCTCTTTGCCGTAGGGGGTGCGTACCAGCACTGCGGGCACCGGGGTACTGCAGTTTTTAGGCAGGTATACGTCGGTGGAAAGATGTACCCCGTCCCGCATGGGCACTGGGAAGGTCTGCGCATGTTCTACCGGGAACAACTGTTCCTCCGGCCAGGTCGAGCGCCACAGGCGCAGGATGGTTTCCTCCTCGGCACCGGGTTCCACCAGCACCGTGACCATCTCCCGGGCAGGGCAGGTGACGGCGATCAGCCGCCCTTCCTTCATCTGTTTGTTGTTGGGGAATTTTACATCCCGCTGCAGGTAGCTGCAGCCGTCTTCGCTGGTGTAGCGCTCGCCGCACAGGGAAACTTCCCCGGTGCCATGCAGCCCCGTCTCGTACTGAGACAGGTTCTGCCCCAGGGCGGCAAAGTCCATCTTCACAAAGAAACGGTAAAAATCCCGGTCCTGTTCAGTCAGGTCCTGCCAGTCCAGCAGTGCGCCGGTATGCACGTCCAGTTTCTGGATCTGGGGTGTGCCGTCGCCCAGCCGCAGTCTGCCGTACAGGATGCCTGAAACATATAAGTCAAAATTACGCATTTCCGTTTCTCCCGTTTTCCGTTTAGGCGCCGATGAAAGCATGGATGGCATAGGCTACACCGATGCCCACATAGTTGCCCAGGGCACCGGCCAGTACGCCCATGAGCAAGCCGATGTTGATAAGGATCTTCCACTGGGCACTGGAGGCGATGAGGGCGGCGGTGGGGCCATCCGAGATGCAGCCCACGATGGACAGCAGCACATACTCAAAACGGACTTTCAGCAGCCGGGTGATGAGCAGGTGCAGCAGAATGGAACAGGCGATGACACAGAAGCAGAACAGGGTGATGTAGAAGGTGGATCCGAAGAACTGCTTCAGGTCCACCGCAAAGCCGATGGTCACCAGGAACAGCACCGCTATGAAAAGGCCCAGGTCAAAATTGCCGCGCAGCTTGCGGACGGCCGGCACCTGTGCCAGGATGATGGAGAAGGTGGTGATAAGCAGGATGCGGCCTGCGCTGCGGAACCCTTCTCCGAATACCATCGAGGAGATGCTGGTGGCAGCCCACACGGTGCCAAAGCCGATGGCCAGCAACCAGGCGATTTCCTGGATGGACCATTCCTTGGAGGTCATCAGTTCCTCGTGGTTGCCATCCCCCAGCAGCTCCGACTCGCTCATATCATAGGGCCACAGCTTTTTCAGCCATTTGGAACTCTTGTACAGGGCGGGGGTAGCAAACATCAGGATCAGCGTGGGGATGCCCACCACATAGTCGGCGGCATTGGCCGAGGCGATGGTATTCTTGCTGGCATCCAGGCCTACAGCGATGGCGGTCAGGTTGGAACTGCCGCCGGTGTAGGTGCCCACGAACATACCGGCCACCTTCCAGCCCTCGTCGATTTTGTTGGCGAACAGTACGCCGAACACCAAAGCTGCCACGCAGACGCTGAATATAGCCGAGGCCAACGCAATGATCGGTTCCTTGGATAATTTGCGCATCTGTTTCAGGTCCAGGCTCAGCAGGCAAATGGAAACGGACAACGGCACACAGTAGCCGCTGATGGCATCATAGGTAGGGCTGGAGGTAGGCACGATCCGCAGGTTGGACATCACGATGCCCATGACGATAACCGTCAGGGCCGGGCCCAGTGTTTTGAACACCTTGAACCGCTGCAGCCAGAATCCCAGTGCAACCGTGGCGACCATAATGAACAGGAGCGCGCCTTCGGAGGAAAAAATCGTATTCGCCATAATATACCTTTCTATACCTCTCTGCGGGGTCCCGCTTAAAAATCAATATCGATGCCAAGACCCGGTTTGTCGGACAGGGTGTAGACGCCGCCATTCACGGCAAAACCTCCGGGCATACCCATCTCGGGATCCACGGCGTACATAAAGCTGTCGCAGTCCGCCTCGGTGATGTTCTGCTTGGCGGCAACCAGACTCACACCGGCAGCAATGGCCACCTTGGTCTCCAGCATGCAGCCCACCATGCACTGTACATGGTTTGCCTCGGCAATGGCGTTGATCTTTTCCGCCGGGTACAGGCCGCCGCACTTCATCAGTTTGATGTTGATAATGTCTGCAGCATTGATCTTGCAGGCCTTTGCTGCGTCGATGGGGGTGTGGACCGACTCATCCAGCATGACCTGCAAGTCCACCTTGGAACGCACAAAGCGCATACCGTCCAGATCCCAGCTGGGCAGGCACTGTTCCACCGCTTCCACGCCCAACTCTTCAAAGGCTTTCAGGGTGCGCACCGCATCGCTGACCGTGTAACCCTGGTTGGCGTCCACACGCAGGCGGATGTTGGGGCCCACCGCCTGACGGATCAGGGTCAATGCCTGGATATCCTCGCTCGGGTTGATGCCGGCCTTGATTTTCAGAATGGTGAAGCCATCCTTTTCCACCCGTTCCCGGGCTTCGGCGGCCATGGCTTCCGGTGTGTCAATGCCCACCGTCATGTCCGTGATGATCTGGTTCACGCTGCCGCCCAGCACCTTGTACAGAGGCTGACCCATCAGTTTGCCCTTGATATCGTACAGGGCAATATCCACCGCAGCCTTTGCCGAGGTGTTGCCTGACAGCAGGCGGTCCATCATCCTGTGGATGCCCTCAACATCGAGCGGATCCATGCCGATCAATCCGGTGCGGAACAGTTTCAGCGCTTCCAAAACGGTGGCTGCGCTCTCGCCGGTCACCGGTTCAAAGGGCGCGGCCTCACCGATGCCCCACAGACCTTCGTCGGTGGAGATCTTCACCAGCACATTCAGCGAATGATCCTGTACCGCAAAAGCAATACGGAAGGGCTTTTTCATGGGGATACGGATGGTTTCTACCTTTACATCTGTGATTTTCATGGGGTTCCTCCTGCACAATAATTTTTATAAAATTTACAATTTTTTTATAAATTTTACTATTTCTAAAATTTTTGTCAAGAGCTTTTCTGTTTTTTTCACATTTTTCTGAGCACTTTATAGGATACGCAAGAAATTATCTGATTTTCTTTGTAAAAAATTTTATAAATATCGAATATTTTCTTGCTTATTTACGTACAGGGCATTTTGTGATATACTGTAAATAAATCTTTTTACGAAAAAGCGGGAGGTCTTATGCTGGGCGAACAGGTTCGAAATATCCGGAAAAAGCGGGGAATCACCCTCAAGGAACTGGCCGAAAAGACTGGTTTGTCCATCGGGTATATCTCCCAAATCGAGCGCAATCTCACCGACCCGTCCCTGTCCACCCTGCGCAAACTCAGCGCCGCTCTGGACATCCCCACCTATCTGTTTATGGGAGGTGAGAGCAGCACTGGCCTGACAACCCGTCAGGCGGATATGATGATCCTCTCCCAGCCCAATTCCAATATACGGTATCATCTGCTTACGCCCATGCCCAACGGAGATTTTGTACCTCAGTCGTTGGTCATACGCTTTGAGCTGGAACCCCACTGCAAAGACGGCGACCTGCCGGTGATCCATCCCAGTGAGGAAATCCTGCTGCTGGAACAGGGGCAGCTGGATGTACTGGTGGAGTCCGAGACTACCCGCCTGAACGCCGGAGACACCACTGTGGTTCAGTCCAACCTGCCCCATATCGTTTCCAACCCCGGGGATACCACAGCGGTGGGGCTGGCTGTGTTCACCCCTGCCATTTGGTTTCCCAACAACCGGCGCAGTTTTAACCGCGGTGGTGAAACCTGAATCTTCGCACCGGCTTGGCGCAGCAGCGCGTTTTCCGGGAAGTTTTTTCACAGACAAACGGGCACGGGCGAGCAATGCTCGCCCCTACAAG
>OQVI01001183.1_pt1 | contig 18487 bp, 14 predicted proteins | sample 1691651 | NCBI WGS metagenome assembly OQVI01 (sample SAMN03418287, study PRJEB22391) | human gut metagenome | biome: human-gut; feature: organic feature; material: feces | host: Homo sapiens | place: Italy | collected 2013-04
TCGCTTCGCTCGGTGCTTTATTTTACTTTATGCTTGCAATTTACTTTGGTCTGCTTTGCCCATTCCTCACTCCTCACTCCTCACTTAATCCACTCCTCACTTAGCTCCTACTGTATCCTAATATTATTCAAACAATCCACCTTGCTAGGCGTTGAACAGCTCGTCAATGATATTGCAAACAGCAGGTCTGTGCAACCCACTTCTTTACAAAAATCAATAGCGTTTATATCAAAATATCTGAAATCACAAACATAGATTTTTGAGAAGCCATGGGTGAAAAACGGTATCAGAGCATTTCCAAAGCTGTCTTTGAACACCACAAGCACTCTGCCATTGTCCACGCCCGTGTCTATCTCAGCTATCTCCTGATCCACGTTGAGTATCGCAGAATAGCAGTTCACGCCCTCTGCATAGTCAAAAAACAGCGTAGATTCCACAGGGTTTTTAAACTCCGTATCATAATACTTTACCGTCAGATCATCATTATTGTCAGGCTTATAGTAAATGAACTTGTCAGGATATTTTTTCAACTCACTGTTGTAATTGCTGTAAGCATACATCGTTCCCACAAAGCCGTCTATCTCCCATTTATCGTAGGTATCAAGGTCCGGAAAATCTATTCCCGACTGATCGGCAAAAACCTGCGCCGCATAATATGCTCCCAAAGGCTGCCAATGGTGATCCGTTCTTGAGTAGATATATTCCTTTGTATGCTCAGCCAAAGCGTCATAAACATTGGTGTTGATTATTCCGTTAAGACCTGCGGCAATGTTGTCGATATTGTCTTTTTGATCTGAAACAGCGTCCTTGAGATTGTTCGGCATATAATAAGCCGCCGAAGTCGGGATAGACATATTGTATACGTTCACGCTGTCCCCAAGGTCAGCCTTCCATTTGTTTATGGTGTTCGCATACTTGTCGCCGTTCTCGAACGTGCCATAGTATGCACCCACTGCACGGACGTTTTCGCCCTTGCCGGATACTATAACGTCACCCTCCCACTGACCGTCGTCAAGATTGTCAGGCACGTCAACTACCTTTTCGCTTTCCGTTGATTTTTTCGTAGTTGTGCTTGTGTCGGTGGTCTTTGTATCCGCAGTGGTGGTGGTCCTCGAACCTGTAAAAGCCGTCACAGTAGTTGTTTTTGCGATCTTATCCTGATCCAGCTCTTCTTTTTCCACCGTTTTGAAATCGCCAGTTATAACAGTATCGTTGAGCTTTATTCCAAGCATATTCGTGAAATCAGAGCAGAAAGATTTAAGCTTTTCTCTGTTTGGAACAGTGTCGGTAAAATATTCGGTTATTCCGCTTGTGAAGTCACCGTCAAAATATGATGACAGCGAAAATTTCGGAAAAGTCGCAAGGTTTCTGTTTTCTGACTGTATAAAACCGCTTTCACGCTTCATCACAAGCAGTGCCGCAAACACGCCGAAAACAATAAGCAGGCAAACAACAGAATTTATAACATTAAACTCCAGCTCGTGAATATTGTTTTTCTTAGCCTTTTCACGTTCCTCACGACGTTTTTTTGCCTTTTCGATGCCTTTTCTGTAAGCTTCCTCTGCCTTAGCGTCGCTTTCTTCTTTTTCCACAGGATCAGGTTTCGGCTCAGATTTAGGCTCAGCCTTTTTTTCAGCTTTCCTGACAGGCTCCTGCTCTTTCTTAACAGGCACTCTGACATTTATTGTCGCCTCTACCCTGCTGGGCTTCTGAGCATTCTCAGGCTTTTTCTCAGGGCTTCTCTTGTCGATTATCTCGACCCTTTTTCCTGCGATAACAGGGCCTTTATCCTGTGCCGCTGCGTCATATTCCCTATAATAGCTGTCAGGGATCTTCAGCACGAAATTCTTCTTATTCGGCAGCTTTTTCACAGTTCCGTCTGCTGAAACTGCCACAGAGATCTCTTTTTTAGTGCCGTTTATGTGATTTTTCTCTTTGGAAAATGGGATAATGACCTCATTATCAGAAGCCTTTTCCTCAGCATTTTTCTCCTGAGCTTTTTGTACAGACTGAGAATTTTCAACTTTTTCAGCTTTTTTCTCAACTTTTTTCAATGCTTCTTCATTATCATCATCAGTATTTAGCCATACGCTTTTCTTTGGCTTCAAAACAGGCTCGTCCGTCCAAATGCTGTGGCTGAGAGCCTTGTTTTTTCTGACTATTTTTTCCACTATCTCGTCATGGACAGTGGAGCTTTTCTCCGTTTCGTCAACTTTTGCCATGCTGACAGCTTCAGGCTTTTTCTTTTCCTCGCCTATAGGCTTTCCACCGAAAGTAACGCTGTCAAGATACTCTGTATAGGCTTCTGAAAGAGCCTTTGTATCAGGCAGTTTGAAGTCCTTTTCAAAATCTTTATTATTTGCCATACTCTTTCACCTGCCTAAAATCTGAAATACAAGAACGGATTGTTTGTTGTGTTCACAAGCAGAACGCTTGAGAGAACAAGTATTGCCGCATTGCATAGGATACCTGCTGACTGCATAAAATAGGCTGTACCCTTTGCAGAGAGCGCCTTTTCTTTGATCTTTGGTATAACAGGCATTGTGAAAAGTACTGCCGCTGCAAAAAGCCAGATATTGTTCATGAAAAGGTGCTGTGTAACTGTGTCGGTCAGCTTGTTTCCATTTGCTCCAACAAGTGACTTGAAGAACGTACCCAGCGAGCCGAGGTTCTCAAAATAGAATATTCCGAAGCCTATGAAAATAACAAGCTTTGTATAGATATGTGCAAGGGGTACAGGCATTTTCTTCATGCGCTTTTTACCTATGAGCATTTCAAAAAATATGAACAATCCATAGTAAAGTCCCCAGAAAACAAAGTTCCAGCTTGCGCCGTGCCAAAGTCCTGTGCAGAACCATACAAGGAAAAGTCCGCCGTATTTTCTTCTTTTGCCGAAGATAGGGAGATAAAGCACATAATCTCTGAAAAATGAGCTAAGGGAGATATGCCACCTCTGCCAGAACTCTGAGATAGTTTTGCAGATAAAAGGATATTTAAAGTTCTCATCAAAGTGGAAGCCGAATATCCTGCCAAGACCGATAGCGATATCTGAATAGCCTGAGAAGTCAAAATAATACCACAGACCCACAAGAATTGCGCCAAGCCATGTGCCTGCCACAGAGAGGGTCTTTATATTTTCATAGCCGTTTGAAGCAGAGCCGAAAAGGGCTGTTACAATAGTGCTGAGATTATTTGCGATAATGACCTTTTTGCCAAGTCCGAGGATTATTCTTGAAAAGCCGTCGGAGATATCCTTGGCAGTGGTCTTTCTTTCGTTTATCTCCTCGCCGATAACGGAGTATCTTACGATAGGTCCTGCAACGAGCTGTGGGAACATGGATACATACAAAAGAAATCTGCCGAAGTTTTTCTGCGGCTTGACCTTGCCCCAATAGCAATCGACGGTATAGGAAATAGTCTGGAACGTATAGAAAGAGATACCGATAGGCAAAACGATATTAGGCACCGGTATGCCTAGACCGAACCAATTGTTGAGATTTTCCACAAAGAACGCCGTATACTTGAAACCGAACAGCACTCCAAGGTTAAAGACAAGCGACCATGCAAGCGCCGCTTTTGCCTGCCAGCCTTCGGGGTGTTTTTCTATCACCCGACCATTTATGTAGTCCACAAGGGAGGAAACTATGAGGATACTAACCCAGACAGGCTCGCCCCATGCGTAAAAGATAAGTGAAAACACCACCAGCACTGCATTTCTTATGGCTGTACTGCGTGTGATAAAATAGCATATCAGGCACACAGGCAGGAAAAAATACAAGAAAAATAGATCTGCAAATACCACAACAAAACTCCTAACAAAAATTGATAAAACAGCCATTGTCGGCTTATTCCGACAAAAGGCTATACACATTTAAGTATATCACTGAACACATTAAAAGTCAATTAAAACAGAGGTCTGCGGAAAGTTTTTCGGTTATGCACAAAAAAAGCCGCACAAATTGTACGGCTTAGAATAATATGAAAATTTATTCTTTACAAATTGAAAGGGCAAGCACAAACGGGACGTCGGATTTCTGCAAAGCAGAAATTGCACCGCTCCCCTACAATAACATTGATAGTATTTATCAATACTTTATTTTCAGGGTCTTGCCCGGAACGCTCACGCCGTCTGACAGAGTGATAGGGAGCTTTTGCTCCTCAGAGAAGCCGATAGTTTCGCCGTCTTTAAGCTCAACGCCCTCAGAAAGCACATACTCGGAGATAGAAAGCAAAAATCCAAGCAGGTCGTTAGGCTGTTTTGGAGAGTCAACTATCTCCATTTCCTCATATCCGAAAAATCTCATGCCTGATGTGAAAGCGCAAAGACCAGTTTTAGCAAGATACATACCTGTGTAGATAAGAATAGGCATCGGATACTCGCCGTCTTTGATAGTTTCGGCAAAGTTCACATAGAAATTTTTCTCATAAACTGTCGGGTCTTTATAGATACCGATAGCGTTATCGAGCTTGAGCAGAGAGCTTGCCACCTTTGCAAAGAGGATAGCCTGCTCAACAGCGCTTGTTTTATTCATTACAGCGAGCATAACGTGTGCCTGATGCTTAGCGACCTCGTTTGCGCCCTCTTTCCAGAGAATATTATACTTTGCCGCATTTTCAGCTTCCTTGTTAGGAACTGGGTTAGGCATAAGTGAGCAAGCGACCACCATATCGCCAACCTTGAATACCATAGCGTTGTCTTTTACATCGTCCTGCGGAACGATGTTCCAATCGTCTTTCAGAAACTTTTTAAATCTGAGCCAATCCATGTTAGCGTCTGTGTAGAGAACGAAGCCTGCAAGGACGTTGCCTTCCTTTTTATCGTCCTTGGTTTCCTGAACGTTTTTGTTTTCTTCTGACATTTTGTTACCTCCATAAGATAAAGTCTGTTGAGGTCATTATAGCACACTTGGGGAGAAAATGCAACAGGGGGAGGTAAATGAGGAATGAGGAATTATGGTATCGCCTGCGGCGATGATTTTTTTGTCCTTTCTTTATCACCCTTCCCCTAAATAATTTGTATACCATGTACCTGCACAAAAACGCCGTTCCGACTTCTCGTCAGAACGGCGTGATTATTATTCTGTTACCGCTGTTTCCTCAGCCTGCTGTGTTTCAGGCTCGTTGAAAGGCAGTTTCACTGTTATGGTAGTTCCCTTTTCAAGCTCGCTTTCAAGGGATATCTCACCGCTGTGATATGCGACTATGTGCTTTACTATAGAAAGCCCTAAGCCTGTGCCTCCTATCTTCTTGGAACGGCTTTTATCAACTCGGTAAAAACGTTCAAAGATTCGGCTCTGATGTTCGTCGGATATGCCTATGCCTGTGTCGCTGAACACTGCGAAAGCTTTGCCGTCCTCTATGCCGACCGTTACTTTCAGACTTCCGCCCTCATGGTTATACTTTATGGCGTTGTCCATTAGATTTAAAAACAGTTCTGTGATGTAGCTCTGATTGCCGTATATCTGAACAGGTTCGCCCTCAATGGTCATTGTGACCTCTCTATTATCTGCCTTGTGACGGAGTATCTCCTCTACGTCATGGGCGGTTTTCAGCAGGTCTATTTTATCAGACAAAACGTGTTCCTGCTCCTCTATCTGGGAAAGCCTGATAATATCGTTTATAAGATACAAAAGTCTTTCGCTTTCACGATATATCATACCGCCGTATTTCTTCACGTCCTCTTCCTTGGTGAAAATGCCGTTTTCAAGAAGCTCGCCAAAGCCTTTTATGGTGGTAAGCGGAGTTTTAAGCTCGTGAGATACGTTGGCTGAGAAGTCACGGCGTATCTGCTCGCTTTGTATCTCCTCTGTTACGTCAACAAAGAAGATTATGATACCAAAATCAAGGGTATTTTCGCTGTAGACCTTATTTGCAAAGGTACGGTAAAAACGGCTTTTTTCTGTGATGATACCTTTTGCTGCACCGCTTTCCTTGGCTTCTTCAAGCAGACCTATTATCTGCTGATCGTTGGTCATATGGTTTATCTTGGTATGCTCCGTAGGATCAAAGCTGTTGCCGAGAATTTTCAAGGCGCTCTTATTTACAGAAAGCACTGTCATGTCCTCGTCAAGAAGTATCATGCCCTCAACCATATTTTCAGTGATAAGTGATATTTTTTCTCTCTCTGCCTTTATTTTATTCATGTTCTTATGTATTCGTCCCATAAGAACGTCCGCATTTTTTATGATAGGTTCAAGTTCTTCATAAGGCGTTTCAAACTGACCGATATTCTCGTTCCTCAGGTCAAGCTGTTTTACAAGGGAATTTATCGGCTTTATCATGCTTTCTGAAAGCTTTATGGAGATTATGGTGGTGATAAAGATTATTCCTCCTGCGAACACCACCAGCATTGGTATCACTGCAAGGAACACCCCTGCAAGGTTTTCCTTATCTGTAGAAAATCTCAGCACGCCGCCGTCATATTTTATGGCATAATAATATGTAGTATATCCAAGGGTTTTGGAAAATCTTGTGAATTCGCCCTCGTCATTTGCCATAGCCTCTTTGAACTCTTCACGGTCGGAGTGGTTTTCCATTTTGGCGGGATCTGCTTCAGAGTCATATTTTACATTGCCCTGTGCGTCGATAAAGGTGACACGGACATCATATTCTACTGATCTTTCCAAAATATCAGCCATTTCTGAGGGTTTATTGTTTCCTGCGGCAACGAGCTTTGCAGCGGATTTAAGCTCATTTTTAGTGAAACGCTGATAGGTAGAATATCCAAGAGAGCCTGCTACTAAAAGGAAAAACAGCACTGTACATGAAACAAGTATCGTCATAACTTTATAGAGTTTTTTCTGCATATGCTGTTCCTCCTTATCTGAAAATTTTTATATTTTGTAGCCTATGCCACGGACTGTTTTGATAAGATCCGTACAGCCTGCGGCTTCAAGCTTTTGTCTGAGGGTTTTTATGTGCATATCAACAGTTCTTGTTTCCCCTGCAAACTCATAGCCCCAGACCATTTCCATAAGCTTATCACGGCTCACGGCTATGGACTTATGGCGCATAAGATACATCAAAAGCTCAAATTCCTTATAGGTCAAAACGACCTCCTGACCGTTATATGTACAGATACGTCTTGAAGCGTCAAGGGATACGCCCTGTTCTTCTATGACATCGGCTTCGGCATTCTGCTTGCCTGCACGTCTTAAAACGGCTTTTATTCTTGAAAGCAGTTCCATTACGCCGAACGGCTTTGTTATATAGTCGTCTGCGCCCATTTCAAGACCTGACACCTTATCAAGCTCGCTTGATTTTGCGGTAAGCATTATAACAGGGACGTCCTGAGTGTGGCTGTCTTTTTTGAGCTTTGAAAGTATGGAATATCCGTCCTCGTCAGGAAGCATTATGTCAAGAAGCACCAGCGAAGGCTCTTTGTTTCTTATCTCTTCATAAAACGGTTTTGCTTTTGGAAATGCTTTCACCTCATATCCGCCTGATTTAAGTGCGCAGGATATAAGCTCTCTTATTCCGTCATCGTCTTCTACACAATATATAAGTGCCATAGATCTTACCCCTTTTCGTTAAAACTCTTTAGCAGGCAGAGCGTATTTCTCGCTGTAGCGTTTGACCTGTCCGTCAAAGCCCTCGCCTGAATTTTTAAGCATCTGAACATACTCGTGGACGTCAAAGCTTTCGTCGTTTTCCTGTATAAGACAGACCGCTATATTTGAGCAATGGTCTGAAACTCTTTCCAAATTTGTGAGCAGATCGGAGAACACAAAGCCCATTTCTATGGTACACTCGCCTGTCTGAAGCCTTTTTACATGGCGGTTTTTAAGCTTTGTTCTTATCTTATCCACCACTTCCTCAAGCGGTTCAACTCTTGTGGCAAGCTCCAGATCGTGCTTTTCAAAGGCTTCCATGGCGATATCCAAAACATCTCTTACGGCACTGCACATGACTTTTACTTCGGCTGTTGCCTGTGATGTGAAGTTCAGATCCTTCTGCTGTTTTTCCTCGGCAACGGACACCATGTTCATGGCGTGGTCGGAGATACGCTCAAAGTCGCCTATAACATGAAGTATAGTTGAAACTGACTGAGAATCCTTTGCAGAAAGATCTCGGCTTGAAAGCTTTACAAGATATGTGCCGAGTCTATCCTCATAGAGGTCGACGGCTGCTTCATTTGCGGCTATCTGTTCTGCCTTTTCCTTATCGTACTTATCGACGCAGATGTTCATTGCCATGTCTATGCTTTCTTTTGCTATCTCGCCCATGCGGTTTGTAAGCTCTCTGCACTTTTCAACTGCAAAAGACGGTGACTGGAGAAATCTTTCGTCAAGAAGCTTGAACTGCTCTTCGATATTGTCCTTATTTCCCTCCCCCTCTTTGTCTTTGACAGTGAGGTAGGCAAGCTTTTCAAGGACTTTGATAAATGGCAGAAGTATGATAGATGTTGACAGGTTGAATATAGTATGCACAATAGCTATCTCCTTTGCGCCCACAACTCCGTCAACGAACGAGAAGCCGATAAAGGCATTGAACAGATAGAAAACTGTAAGGAAAAGCAGTGTTCCTATTATATTAAAATAGAGGTGGACAACTGCAACACGCTTTGCGTTCTTGCTTGTGCCTATTGATGAAAGCAGAGCTGTTACGCAAGTACCTATATTCTGACCGAGTATTATCGGCAATGCAGAACCGAATGTTATTGCACCTGTGGCTGAGAGAGCCTGAAGGATACCAACGGAAGCAGATGAGGACTGAATGATAGCGGTAAGGAGTGCGCCAGCCAGAACGCCCAGAATAGGGTTTTTGAACCAGAGAAGCATTTCTGCGAACTCAGGAACGTCTTTAAGAGGTGCGACTGCACCGCTCATTGAGTCCATTCCGAACATGAGCACTGCAAAGCCTACGAGTATAGATGCGATATCCTTTTTCTTATCGTTTTTTGAGAACGTCAGCATTGCAACGCCTATTATCGCAAGGACAGGCGAGAACGAGGACGGCTTGAGCATATTGATAATAAAGCTGTCGCCGTTAAGTCCTGACAAAGACAATATCCACGCTGTTACGGTAGTACCGATATTTGCGCCCATTATAACGCCTATGGCGGAATGGAGCTTCATGATGCCTGCGTTTACAAAGCCCACCAGCATTACTGTGGTGGCTGAGGAGGACTGAATGACCGCTGTTACAGAAAGTCCAAGCAACATTGCCTTGATAGGGTTTGAGGTGAGCCTTTCAAATATCTTTTCAAGCTTTCCTCCTGCGAGTTTTTCCAGCCCGTTACCCATTACATTCATTCCGTAAAGGAACATTGCAAGACCGCCTATAAGGGTCAGAACATTAAAAATCGTCATACTGACACTCCCTGATAATAATTTTACACTATTGTTACAATGTTTACAATGAACATTATACAACATAATTGTAAAATAACAAATCAGGCTGAGTAAAATCTGAGTAAAATCGTACAAAAAGAGCAAAAAGGCGGTATTTCCGCCTTTTATAATGATATTTTACATGATCCTTTCTGTTTTATGGACGCCTGTTACGGAGAATACCACCCATTCTGCGATATTTACCGCATGGTCACCGATACGCTCGAAGTATTTTGCCACCATTAAGGTATCTATAGCTTTTTCACCATTTGCTTTATCGGCGGCTATCTCGTCGATTATCTTATCCTTGGTCTTTACAAAAAGCTCGTCTATTTTATCGTCAGAGCTTATGACCTTTCGGGCAAGGTTCTCGTCGTCGTTCACATAGGCGTCGATAGCGTCGTTCACCATTTGTGTGGCGGCTCTTGCCATTTCACTGATATCGCTAAGATCCCATTTCTGCTTTTTCTTTATGAGCTGGATATTCAGATCTGCAATATCTGCTGACTGATCGCCAACACGCTCGATATCGGTTATCATTTTAAGTGCAGCAGACACACGTCTGAGATCCTCGGCAAAAACAGGCTGCTGCTGCAAGAGCAGGTTAAGACAGATCCTCTCTACCTCACGCTCCGCCTCGTTTATCTTGGCGTCAAACTCCACCGTTTCACGGGCAAGCTTTGTATCCTGCTCTTCAAGAGATTTTATTGACATTGCGATTATCTGCTCTGTCATTGCTGCCATAGAAAGCAGCTTTTTGTTAAGCTCGCTGAGCTTATTGTCAAAATTCGCACGCATAGATATTTCTTCCTTTCACCTATATTTCCAAAGCGTTTATCCGAAACGTCCTGTGATATACTCGAGAGTTTTCTGTTCCTTAGGATTGGAGAAGATACGCTGAGTTTCGTCGAACTCGACTATCTCGCCATGGAGGAAAAAGGCTGTTTTATCGGATATACGGGTCGCCTGCTGCATATTATGGGTGACGATAACGATAGTGTAATTCTTTTTAAGCTCTGTGGCAAGCTCCTCTATTTTGATAGTGGAGATAGGGTCAAGGGCTGATGTAGGCTCGTCCATAAGAAGCACCTCCGGCTTTACGGCAAGCGCTCTTGCGATACAGATACGCTGCTGCTGTCCGCCTGACATACCCAGGGCTGACTTTTTAAGTCTGTCCTTTGTTTCGTCCCACACGGAAGCCTGACGGAGAGTTGTTTCGACTATCTCGTCAAGGTCGGCTTTTTTCTTTATGCCGTGAGTTCTTGGGCCGTATGCGATATTATCATATATGGACATCGGGAAGAGGTTTGGTTTCTGGAAAACCATTCCCACACGCTTTCTAAGCTCGGTTATTTCCATATCTTTATAGATGTTCTCCCCGTCAAGGGTAAAATCCCCTGTTATCTTACAGCCCTCTACGAGGTCGTTCATACGGTTGAGGGATTTAAGAAGAGTGGATTTTCCGCAGCCTGAAGGGCCTATAAATGCGGTTATCTCCTTTTCGGCTATGGACAAGTTTATATTTTTGAGAGCCTGAAAATCTCCATAAAAGAGATCGCAGTTTTTCACCTGCAGTTTTGGCTGTGTCATTTATTAGTTTCCTCCTTTGGAAAGCTTTCTGGCAACAAGGGACGCAAGTCCGTTAAGAAGCAGGACTACTGCCAGCAGGACAACTGCTGTAGCGCTTGCTTCGTTCATATAAAGTCCCTCGTTTGAAAGTGAATACATATGGATAGAAAGGGTACGTCCTGAGTCTGTAAGGCCTGCATACTTGGCGATAGTTCCTGCGGTATAGATAAGGGCGGCTGTTTCGCCGAAAATTCTTCCCATTGCAAGGATAACGCCTGAGAGGATACCGCTTATGGCAGGAGGCAGAACGATAACGAAGATAGTTCTGAGCTTTCCTGCGCCAAGTCCGTAGCTGCCCTCACGGAAGCTGTCATCTACAGATTTCAGCGCTTCCTCGGTAGAACGGATCACGAGCGGAAGCACCATTATCGCCAATGTGCAAGCGCCTGAGAGCATTGAGAGCTTCCAGTTGAGGGCAAGCACAAAGAACATATTTCCGAAAAGTCCGTAGACTATGGACGGGATACCTGAAAGTGTTTCGGTAGTAAGTCTTATGACTCTGACAAATTTATTGCCTTTCTTTGCATACTCAACGAGATATATTGCGCAGAATATGCCCAGAGGTGCGGCTATTGCCAGGGACACCAGAAGCATTTCAAAGGTGTTCACGATAGCGGGGAGCATTGACACGTTCTCGGTGGTATAGGTCTTTGCGAAAAGGGACGGTTTCAGATAAGGCACGCCCTTTATCACCACATAGCCCACGATAAGAACGAACACGCTTATGGTAAGCACAACTGCTATTTTGGTCAGGATATTGAACACCAATGACATGGGGTGTGTTTTATAGGTTTTCATTCTGTCTGACATTTTTATCACCCTTTATCCTTTCTGTTTGTGACAAGGTTAAAGCAAAGGTTCAGAAGAAGAATGAACACGAACAGCACAACGCCTGTTCCGATAAGAGCGTCATAGTGAAGTCCCTCGGCATAGCTCATTTCTATTACGATATTGCCTGTGAGGGTACGGACGCTGTCCATAAGAGAGTGTGGAATGATAGTGGAGTTTCCTGCTATCATGATAACTGCCATTGTTTCGCCTATTGCTCTGCCCACTGCGAGGATAACGCTTGCCAGTATGCCTGACTTTGCGGCAGGGAAAACGACTGTTGCCACTGCTCTTTCGTGTGTTGCGCCAAGGGCGACTGCGCCCTCATAGTAACTGTCAGGAACGGCTTTAAGTGCGCTCACGCTCATGCCCACGATAGTAGGAAGTATCATGATGCCGAGGATAATGGAAACTGTAAGCACGCTGTTTCCTGTTCCGCCGAAAAGGTTTCTTATAATAGGAACTACAACTACCATGCCGAAAAAGCCGTATACAATGGACGGTATGCCTGCAAGAAGATTTATTGGAGGCATGAGCCACTTGAAAAGCTTTTTAGGACAGAACTTTGCCATAAATATCGCTGTTAAAAGTCCGATCGGCACACCGATCATTATTGCTCCTGCGGTGCAGTAGAGAGAGCCGACTATCATAGGGAAGATACCATATGAAGCAGGGACGTTTCTAGGACTCCAGTCTGTTCCGAAGAGGAAGTTTCCCACGCCTATTTTTGCGATCGCAGGACAGCCTTTAGCGAACATGAAGATACATATTACTATTACTGCCGCAACTGAAACGCAGGCGCAAAGGAAAAACAATGCTTTCATCGCTTTCTCAAGCAGGTGGGAACTTTGTTTTGCAGTTGGCTTCTGAGCGGATGTAGTCGCTGACACCGCTGTGTTTTCCGTCAACGTAATTATCACCTCTGAAAATTTTTCACTTGTTTTTTGCTCAGACAAACGGGGCGACAATTTGCTGTGCCGCCCAAAGTTTTGTCTTGTGCAAATCTTTATGGAGAATTAACTTGATAGCTTATTTGCTTTCGTCAGACCATGTTGTCTTTGAGCCTGTATAGATAGCCTTTATCTCGTCCATTGTGATATCTTCAACTGCGTTATCCTTATTTACGATAACTGCGATAGCGTCCTGAGCGATAGTTACAGACTTGATACCCTGTGAAAGCTCGTCGTCTGAGATATCTCTTGAAGCCATACCGATATCAGATGTGCCGTTGATAGCATCCTTAATACCTGTTGAGGAGTCTGACTGCTGAACGTCTACTGTTACGTTTGTGTTTGCCTTCTGATATGCTTCTGCAAGCTTTTCCATAACCGGTGTTACTGATGATGAACCGCTGACTACTACCTTACCGGAAGCGTTGTTTGAAGCGTAAGCTGCTGCGCTCTTGTCGATCTTTATGTAGCCTGCCTTTTCGATGATATCCTGACCATCTGAGCTGAGAATATAGTTCTCAAAGTCCTGAGCGGCGTCTGAAAGTCCGTCTTTAACAGCGATATTGAAAGGTCTTACTATTTTATAATCACCGCTTTCGATAGTTGCTGTTGAAGGCTCAACGCCCTCTACTTTAAGAGCCTTTACTGTATCGTTCAGTGAGCCGAATGAGATATAGCCGATAGCATTCTTATCTCCTGACACCTGAGTAAGCACAACGTCTGTTGACTTACAGATAAGGGCATCTTTCTTTGTGTTATCGGTCTTGTTGCCGCTAGAGTCTTTTTCCTCGATACCTGTCAGCTCGATGAATGCGCCTCTTGTTCCTGAGCCGTCCTCACGGGAGATAACTGTGATCTTATCTGAGCTTCCTCCGCAGCTTGCGAGCATTGTGGCTGCAAGTGCAACTGATGTAAAGATCGCTGCCAGTTTTGATGTTCTTGTTTTCATGATATAAAACCTCTTTCTTATACTTGCCCTTTGGGCTTTTTGATTTGCACCTTTTCTCTCTGCACCCTGTGTGCAGGTCTTCATGTTATTTCTATTCAGGTGATATACTTATGATACATCAGCATTGTAAAATCAGTAACCGAAGTATAGTAAAGTCATTGTAAGATGTTTGCAAAGGAATTTACACACAAAAACGGGCTTTACACTGCTATGCACAATGTAAAATACGTTTGTATAAACAAAAAAAGTGCGTTCTCACAAGGAAAACGCACTTTGTAAAATCGGTGATATTCTATTTAAAATCAGTAGCTCTGTACAAGTACAACTGAGCCGTCTGCCTTATTATATGCGGCGCTGTAGCCGTGACCGTCTTCTGTAAAGACGTAATAGTACATGAAGCCTGCGTCCTCAGTTCTGTATTCATATGAAGACACCTTGCCGTCTATCTGAGCTGTGATAGCGGCGACAGCCTTTGCAGAATCTCCGCTCTCGGCTGATGTAGTTGTTGTAGTTTCGTCAGGCTTTGAGTCTGCTGTAGTTGTGGTAGTTGTTGTAGTTTCTGTATCTGAGGCAGTTGTTGTGGTGGTTGTCGTTGTTTCTGTATCAGGTGCAGAGGTTTCGGTGGCTGGTGTTGAGCTTTCGTCAGCCGGCTGTGAGGTAGTGGCATTTGTGTCAGCAGAAACTGCACTGCTCTCGGTATCGACGAACACGCCTCCCTTACTGTCGTCATCAGCGGCAACAGCTGTTTTGGGCTTTGCGGTAGTAGTGGTCTTATTATTTGTTCCGCCAAAACCGAAGATCTTATAGCCTGCAACTATAGCAAGAATGACCACCACAAGTATACCCACTGTGATAGTGGCAGTAATTGCAAAGAGCTTCTTTCTGGAAGCGTCATCGTTATCCTCTGTATCATCATCGGAATAATCGTTTTCATCGTCAGAATAATCGCCATTATCATAATTATCCTGATAATTCTCATAGCCGTCATTATTATCATGGCTATCAGCTATTGGTGTGGAGAAAAACTCTGTAGGCTCTTCCGGCTGTTTAGGCACGGTAAAGGCTCTTGTTTTCTCTTCATACTCCTGTGCCTCCTGCTTTGTGAACACTCTTGTTCTGTCAGCATCGTCAGCAGAGGTGAAATTCTGCTCCTCCTGCTTGCTGTCTTCCGTAACAGGCGTGCTTTCGTCTATAAGCAGGTTATGGCAATACTTACAGAGTATTGCTTCTTCGGATATTTCCTTATGGCAAAAAGGACATTCCTTTGTTTTCATTTTTACTTTCCTCCCGAATATTATCTGTTAAATATAATGATAACACAAACCATTTTAAAAATCAACAGGTTTCACCAAAATATCATCAAATTATACCATTCTTTTAAAAAAAGGCTCTTTTATGGACATTATTTTTGATGTTTTCGTATGATATCACGGTATAATTTGTTGAAGAATGACATTTGCACCGCTTTTAAACAGGGTATAATTGTGCAAGTATACAAAGTGATAAAAAATCTATTGACAAAACGGGCATTGGGGAGTATAATAATTAAGCTGTCTGATGACGCAGACAAATGCTTCACAGAAACATCTATGAAGCTCAAGGCACACAAAGCTTGGAACTTTTCCGTGGCTGGAGACTTTTCCCCACCGTGTGCAACGTCAACTACGAGGCGTAACTCAGTTTGGTAGAGTGCTTGGTTTGGGACCAAGATGCCGCAGGTTCAAGTCCTGTCGCCTCGACCACTTTATTAAAAAAATGAAAACAAAATAAAAAGTGCTTGACAAGTGCTTGGAGATATGATATAATAGATATCGTCAGTTCGACAGATCAAGCAATACAAGCTGGTGTAGCTCAGTTGGTAGAGCAGCTGATTTGTAATCAGCAGGTCGGGGGTTCGAGTCCGTCCACCAGCTCCATTATTTTGTTTTCATTCATATGGGAGAATTCCCGAGTGGCCAAAGGGGGCAGACTGTAAATCTGTTGCTTCTAGCTTCGGTGGTTCGAATCCACCTTCTCCCACCATAAAAGAAACCTCTTTTGTCTACCAAGACAAGAGAGGTTTTTTCTTGCTTTCTGGGCAAAATACAGGGCGAATAATAGAAAACCGGGCTTCGGAGCGGTCGATTGGCTACTCCGAAGCCCAGTTTTTTGCTTCAGCAGCAAAAGAATACCGAAATCGCTGTTGTACAAATAGAATTTCTTTGCTCTGCAAGCAACTACTAAATGTGTTTAGGGTATGAGACTTGAACCTGATGTTTGCGAAAAATCCAGTTCGGGTAATGATATAATTACGCAGAAGCCTTGAAAAATCGGAAGTTTTGTGTTATACTTAATCAGTATTATTATACCCATTTCAAAGAGGAGGCACAGCATGGCTGCCAATATGCAAAAGATTAAGTTGCTGAAGCTTTATGAGCTACTGCGTAAAGAGACGGATGAAGCACATCCCATCTCCCGCGTCGAGCTCTGCAGACGGCTGAATGAGATGGGCATTTCCAGTAATGTCAGGACACTGAGTTTGGATATTGAGGTCATGCAGGAAAATGGCTTCGAGATCATGAGCTACCTGAAGGATAAGGAAAAGTTCTACTATGTTCCGGAGCATGAGCTCACCGTGCCGGAGATAAAAATACTGATTGATGCGGTACAAGCGGCCAGTTTTATCACAGAGAAAAAAACAGCCGAGCTGATAGAAAAGGTTGCCGCTCTCGGCGGATCACACCAAGCCGAACTGCTAAAGGAAAACATGGTATGCTTCAATACCCGGAAGCACACCAATGAGGCCATTCTCTACACAGTGGATGGCATTGAGGATGCCATTATTCGCAGGAAGAAGATCGAATTCAACTACTTCCATTTGAATGAAAAGGCGGAGCGCGTATATGTGACCGCCAGCGATGGCAGTAAGAAACGCTACTACGTGGAGCCGGTCGCGCTTATCTTCAATGAGGACAACTACTATCTGATGGCATACAGCAGCAAGCATCCGGACAGCACCGCCAACTATCGCATTGATCGCATAGATCATCTTACTGTTGTAGAAGAATCGGTAATGTCGAATGAAGCGGTAGCCCGGATTGATGGCGTGGCAGAGTATACGGAGCAGGTTTTCAAAATGTTCAGCGGCGAGCTGGAGGACGTTGTTATACAGTTCAACAAGCAGCTTATCGGCCCCGTGTTTGATAAATTTGGCGAAGACACACCAATGATGTCCGTGAACGAGACCACCTGCGCTGCAACGGTACATGTGCAGATTAGCCCTCCCTTTTTCGGATGGCTGGCACAGTTCGGAAACAGAATGCAGGTCATCTCCCCACCCAACGTAATCGATCACTACAGAGAACACATTAACAATATTGTCGGAGGAAACGTGGAATGATTACAGGAGCAATTAAAAATAAGGTCGATAAGATCTGGACGGACATTTGGGCTGGCGGCATCGCAAACCCGCTGACCGTTATCGAGCAGCTTACATACCTCATGTTCATCCGTTCCCTCGACGAAAAGGAACTTGAGACCGAGGAATTTGAGACGATGACCGGCGAGAAGATGGCAAAGATTTTCCCCCAGTCTCCCGTCGGGCAATCAATGCGTTGGAGCAAATTCAAAAACGACGATCCGCGCCAGATTTTTGATGTGATCTCCCAGCGGGTATTTCCTGCGATTAAAAGCATGAAGTATGGTCGTCTCCCTGATTTTAATGAAAAGGGGGAGCTCGTAGAGATCGAAGACGAACCTGGCAAAGCAGACGAAAGCACGACTGCTTTTGCACGGTATATGAGCAATGCAATGTTCATTATCCCTACCCCGCAGCTGCTTCAGAAAATAATAACAGGGCTGGACGACCTTTACGAGCACGATATTGCAGAGTTGGATATGCAGGGCGACCTGTATGAGTACATGCTCGGCAAGCTGGCGACAGCAGGCCAGAACGGGCAGTTCCGCACCCCGAAGCATATTCGTGAGATGATGGTCGAGTTGCTGCAGCCGACACCGGATGATACTATTTGCGATCCGGCATGTGGAACGGCTGGTTTCTTGGTTTCTGCGTCGGAGTACATCCGTCGCAACTATGAAGATACCATGACCTCCGAGCAATGGCAGCATTTTGCAGGCCCCGCATTTACGGGATTTGATACGGACTACACCATGCTCCGCATTTCTGCAATGAACCTCATGCTGCACTCTATCAGCAATCCGGAGATTGATTATAAGGATAGCGTGTCGAAACAAAATCAGATTTCCGATCGCTTTACGATGTGCTTGGCGAATCCTCCGTTCAAGGGAACGATCGACGCAGAGAGCATCCACGATAATCTGAAAGCGGTAACGAACACGAAGAAAACGGAGCTGCTGTTCCTTGCCCTGTTCCTGCGTATGCTGAAAAAGGGTGGCCAGTGCGCCTGCATTGTTCCGGATGGTGTATTGTTCGGATCGTCCTCGGCACATAAATCCATTCGCAAAGAGCTCGTCGAGAATCACCAGCTCCGTGCAGTGATCTCAATGCCTTCTGGCGTATTCAAGCCATACGCAGGTGTTTCCACTGCTGTGCTGGTATTCACAAAGACCGGCGCAGGCGGAACGGACAAGGTGTGGTTCTACGATATGAAGGCGGACGGCTTCAGCCTCGACGATAAGCGTTCTGAGATTGCGGATAACGATATCCCCGACATCATTCAGAGATTCCACCATTTGGAGCAGGAAACCTCACGCGAGCGTACCGAGCAGAGCTTTTTCGTACCGAAGCAGGAGATCGTAGACAATGGATATGACCTCTCCATCAACAAATACAAGAAAAC
>OQVI01001203.1_pt1 | contig 18339 bp, 14 predicted proteins | sample 1691651 | NCBI WGS metagenome assembly OQVI01 (sample SAMN03418287, study PRJEB22391) | human gut metagenome | biome: human-gut; feature: organic feature; material: feces | host: Homo sapiens | place: Italy | collected 2013-04
CTCGAGTTATCCTTCTTACTTTTGTAACGTAATGAAAGAGGGGCATTGGTTTGGGGAGAAATTGCCATTATTTATACCGGCACAATATTTTCTTCCACAGATGGTTTCGCCATAATGCTGATGAGAAGGATGGGTACCCATTTCGGCTGTTTCTCTTTTCTCAGGGCTTATATCCGTCCCAGTCTTCTCTGCCACAAATCCACTGCACCCCTTCCGCCCAAATATATACGTATACAACAACTTACATTTCTACCAAAAAAACTGATTAGCAATGAAAAAAGCATTCACTACTTGCATGACTATTCTGCTGGCCGTTGCCGCAACAGCCCAGGAGAAAGGGAATTTCGAGGTACGCGACTTCGGAGACTTCACGCTCCACGCCTACTATACGAACGATGTGATGAACGACGCCAGTTTCATCATCGAGGGCAAGAGCGGCCTCGTCACCCTCGAGGAACCCCTCTTCAAGGTCAATGCCGCTGAATTTGAGGCTTATCAGAAGCAACTGGGCAAACCGGTTGAGGCACGCATTGCCAGCTATCACCTTGGTGGTACGGGCAACCTCCCGCTGGTGATGCCTGTCGGCATGCCCGAGTTCGTCAAGGGTCCTGTCTACGGCGGAATGATGAAAGGCTTCGCCCAGCAGTTTGGCGACGCCATTGTAAACGTGTCCGTTGACGGAGCAACGGAAGTTGCGTTCGGCAGCACACCCGTCTATGCCGGCATCCGTTTCTCGTTTGTCGCCGGGCCCTCCAACGACTTCCCCGCCGCCAGCATTCTGATTGGCGATAAGGTGTACTATTCGCATTGGGCTCCCGCCAAGGCGCACGTCAGCCCCTTGCAGGTTTCGACAGCCGACGGCGTAGATGCTCAAATCGCGTCCCTCGAATCCGCCTTGCAGAGCGGCGCAGACTGGTTCATCGGCAGTCACGGGAAGGCCGCCGACGCGGACACGGTGCGGTTCATGATAGCCTATTTGCACACCTTGAAAGCCGCCTTGGCCGCCAATGCTACTGCCACCGCCTTCGTTTCGGCCATGAAGCAGGCCTATCCCGGACTTCCTGGCGAGGACTCTTTGGAAGCGCTGGGCAAGGCCCTATATAAATAAGGTGTCTACCCAATCGCAAATTGTAATGGAAAAAGTATTCGAGTTTCTGATACGCCACCGCGAGGTCGCTCTGGCTACGGTGGAAGACCGTTGTCCCAAGATCCGCGTCTTCCAGATTATGAAGCAGGAGGGACACACGCTCTACTTTGCCACGTCTCCACGCAAGGAAGTCTACCGGCAATTGCGAGAAAATCCCTGCGTCGAACTGCTGGCCATGGACGGCAACCTGTCGGTCCGTGCCGCCGGCCAGGTCCGCTTCGATGTCCCCGATGCTACGGCGCGCGAGATTTTTCTTGCCAATCCCGTACTACCTCGACTCTACGGGCGCTACACCGATTTGGTCTATTTCCGTCTGCATGTATCCGCCGTTGACTACTTCGACCTGACTCCTACGCCGCCCGTTCTTGAGCACTACGATTTAGATGGCCACCATGCGCATCGCGCATAGGTCTAACTGTTCGCTTGCCTCCAACCCGCCGGTAGTCGGTTCGCTTCCATGCGGGGCATTGCCCTTCACGTTGTCGCTTTCCAGGGTGGCGTTTGTAATGCTTCTCGACTCCCGGTTATGTCCGGTGTCGTAGTACGCATTTCCTTTTCGGTACTGTCTTATGAAAATCCGCAATCAACAGAGGTAACGTTTTTCCTGTTGATTGCGGATTTATGTTTTCGAGAGATTGCCGATTAGAGGGCGGCAAACAATTCGCTGAGCGAGGGGTGGGCGTGTACCATGTCCCGCATCTGCTGGATAGTGGCGTGAGTTTGCATAAATGCGGCTGCTTCGTGGATCAAGTCAGCGGCGTGTTCGCCCAATATATGGGCTCCCAAGATGTAGCCGGACGCATCTGTTATTACTTTAACAAGTCCTTCTGTCTCGTTCATAGCCAGCGCCTTACCATTTGCCCGATAGAACGACTTGTAGACTTGGTAGTCCTTGCCCTGGGCTTTGCATTCGTCCTCGGTAAGTCCCACCATTGCGAGTTCGGGGCGAGTAAATACCGCGGAGGGGATGATGTCAAGATTGATTCCGTCTGTCCGGCCCAAAATATCGTTCAAAGCCCGATAGCTTTGGAACGTTGCGGCGTGGGCAAGTTGGCATAGCCCGTTCACATCGCCTACGGCATATATCCCTTGCATGTTGGTTCTCATGTTGCTGTCCACCTGGATGCCCTGCCGGGTATAAGCGATGCCTACATCGTCCAAGTTGAGCGCCGCGGTATTGGCCGCACGCCCGACAGCCATCAGAACAACGTCTGCAGTAGTCGACTCTTCTTTCCCTTTTTCTTCGTAAACCACTTCCAACTCCGTCGCGCGTTCGTGTATGGCCTTGACAGCCGCGCCTGTTTTGAAGACGATGCCTTTCTTCTTTAGCGCCAGACGTAATCGCTTTACGATTTCGCTGTCGAATTTAGGCAATATTTCCTTGCAAAATTCAACGACCGTTACCTTGCTGCCGAGCGTGCTAAAGATTGCGGCAAATTCAAGTCCGATAACTCCGCCCCCTATGACACAGAGACGCTGTGGAATTTGGGATAATTCGAGCATTTCCGTCGATGTGATTACCCCTTTTGCGTGTGCTCCTTCTATAGGCAGGAACTTGGTGACCGAACCCGTTGCTATGATGATGTTGGGCGCATGGTAGGATTCTCCGTTCACGCTTACGGTGTGGGAATCAACGAACCGCGCCACGCCCTGGACCAGCTCAATGTCGGGATTTTTGAGTAATGTCAGAATACCGTTGCCAAGTTGAGCAACAACTGCATTTTTCCTTTCTATGATTCGGGAAAAATCGGGTTGACTCTCAGACAGGCTGATGCCAAACTGGCCAGCGTCCCGTGCGTATTCCAGCACTTCTGCACTCCGGCAAAGGCATTTCGTCGGGATGCACCCTTCGTTCAGACAGGTACCTCCGACTTTCCCTTTCTCGATTATGGTAACTTTCAAACCGGCTTGTGCCGCTTTGACCGCACATTCATAACCTCCGGGGCCAGCACCTATAATTATAAGGTCTGTATTTATCATTTTATATGCGTCTTGATAAAGAATACAGGCAGGACGAACCGTTCCGTAAAAAGTTCGCCCTGCCTCTGGTCTTTTGTCTGTTTAACACAAATCTTGATATACAAATTTCGCGTCCTTGACCGCTTTGACATCGTCCGGACGGCGGATGGGCGTGACGTGCGGAGCCGTTTTCAGCATTTGCGGATCCGTCTTGGCCTCCCGGGCAATCGTTTTCATCACGTCGATGAACTGGTCCAGGGTTTCTTTGCTCTCTGTTTCCGTCGGCTCTATCATCATGGCTTCATGGAAGAGCAGGGGGAAGTAAATCGTCGGCGCATGGAATCCATAGTCCAGTAAACGCTTTGCCACGTCGAGCGTAGTCACGTGGTCCGGGGAACTATGATCCCCGCCATACTCCTCACGCAGGCCGTCGAAAACGAATTCGTGCTTGCAGAGCCCCGAAATGGGGAGTTTGTAGTACCCCTTCAGGCTTTCTTTGATATAGTTCGCATTGAGTACCGAGAGTTTGCCTGCCATGCTGAGATTCTCCTTCCCCAGCGAGAGCAGGTAAGCGTAGGCCCGGACAATGACGGCATAGTTCCCGAGGAAAGTCGATACCGAGCCGAGCGCCTCTTCGTTCATTTGCAGTTCGTATTTCCCGTCGGCATTCTTCACCACGCGCGGGTTGGGGAGGTATTGTTCCAGCCCCTTGCGTACGCCGACAGGGCCACTGCCCGGACCGCCGCCGCCGTGCGGGGTCGAGAACGTCTTGTGCAGGTTGATGTGCATGACGTCGAACCCCATGTCGCCGGGCCGGCATATTCCCAACATCGGGTTCAAGTTCGCCCCGTCGTAGTACATCAGGCCGCCGCATTGGTGTACCAGTGTGGAGATTTGCGGAATCTCGTGTTCAAAAATGCCCAGCGTATTGGGGTTGGTCATCATCATACCGGCAATGTCGTCCCCCAACAGCGGCTTGAGGTCTTCCACGTCAATCGTACCGTCGGGCTTACTCTTAACCTCAACAATCTGAAGGCCGCAGACCGCCGCCGAAGCCGGATTGGTCCCGTGTGCCGAATCCGGGACAATGATTTTGGTGCGCTGGGGCTGACCGTTCTTCATGTGATAGGTACGAATGGTCATCAGTCCCGTCAGTTCACCATGAGCGCCTGCGAAAGGATTGAGGGTAAATGCGCTCATGCCGGTAATCTGAGCCAGGATGCGTTGCACTTCATCGTAGATAGCCAGCGCCCCCTGTACGGTCGGGGCGTCCTGCAGGGGATGCAGGCGGGACAGTTGAGGAAGTGAGGCCATTTCCTCGTTGATTTTGGGATTGTATTTCATCGTACAACTTCCCAAAGGATAGAAGCCGGTGTCAACGCCGAAGTTATTGTTCGACATGTTCGTATAGTGACGGACAATGGTGGGCTCGTCTACTTCCGGCAGTTGTGCCGGCGTTTGGCGGGTCAACTCCTGAGGCAGTTCGGATAAATGGTGTTCGCCGATGTGATGATCCGGTAAATCATAGCCCACGCGTCCAGGCTTAGAAAGTTCAAATATTAATTTCCCGTAATATGTGCTATTCATGGTCGTATGATTTAGTATTGCTTATAGATGAGCTGCACCGCTCGTGGCTTCCGCCATGAGTTGTATGAAGTCGGCCATTTCCTGGGCCGTCCGCTGTTCGGTGACCGCCAATACGATTTCATCGTCTGTGCCTTCCGCAACGAATCCGGCAAGATAGCCTTTTTCAGCCATCGCCGCTCTCACTTCTGCCAAGGGACGACTGCCCTTGTAGCGCAGCGTGAATTCATTTAGGAAGGGCTTTCCGGGATAGGCCTCTTCAAAGGCAGCCAGTTTCGTCAGTTCGTCGCACAGATAGTGGGCGGCGGCAAAGGATTGCCGGTTGACTTCCCGCAGGCCCTTTTCGCCCATGACGGAAAGGTAGATGGCCACATACAGACACATCATGCCCTGTGCCGTACAGATGTTCGACGTCGCCTTTTCGCGGCGGATGTGTTGCTCACGGGCCTGTAAGGTCAGGACAAAGCAGCGGTTGCCTTCCGCATCGGTTGTAGCGCCGACCAGGCGTCCCGGCATCTTGCGGATGAGTGCCTTTCGCGTACACAGATAGCCAATGTAAGGACCGCCATAGTTTAAGGGAAGTCCGAGGCTTTGGGCATCGCCGCAGGCAATGTCGGCTCCCCATTCGCCGGGCGTCTTCAGTACCCCTAAGGTCGATGCGACCGCATTCACTACCAACAGAGCCTTGTGTCCATGGCAAGCCTCTGCATAGCCGGTGTAGTCTTCTATGAGTCCATAGTAATTCGGTTGTGGGACAATTACGCCTGCCACGTCGTCGTTTTCCAGCAGGCGCTGAACCGCCTCAAAGTCCGTCAGGCCGTCCTTGGCCGGTACGACGACAAGGTCTACGCCGTGGAACTTCGCATACGTTTCGACCACCCGCAGCACGGCCGGATTGAAGGTTCCCGAAATGAGTACGCGGTGCCGCTTTTTCGCCTGGGCCACACACATCATCATCGCCTCGGCCGTAGCCGTAGCACCGTCGTACATGGAAGCGTTGGAGACCTCCATGCCGGTGAGCTCAGCCATTAAGGACTGGTATTCAAAAATATATTGCAGCGTTCCTTGCGAAATTTCCGGCTGGTAGGGCGTGTATGACGTGGAAAATTCCGAACGGGCGGCAAGGTAGGGGACGACGCTGGGGGTATAGTGGTCGTAAGCGCCACCGCCGGCAAAGGGAATCAGCACTTTGTTTTTCGCGGCCAGTCCTTCTATTATCCGGCGTATTTCCATTTCGGATTTGGCTGAAGGGATGTCCAGTTCTGTCCGGCATTTCAGTTCCTCCGGGACTTCCGCGTAGAGTTCGTCCAGCGATTTGACTCCTATGACATCCAACATTTTCTGAATATCATCGGAGGTATGTGGAAAATATCTCATGGTTTTAAGATTTATGGAATTATAAGGCAAAAGGCCAGAAATTACTTGCTGAACCTGCGAGCAACTTCCGGCCTTCATGCAAAGAGGTTAGTGACACTGTGCTTTGTAGCTTTCCGCATCCATCAGCGCCTCGAGTTCACTGGGATCGGACAGCTTGACTTTTATAATCCAGTTGGCAAATGCGTCCTTGTTGACCAACTCGGGTGCGTCTTCCAGGGCCTCGTTGATTTCCACAACGCTGCCGCTCACCGGGGAAACGAGGTCACTTGCGGCCTTCACACTTTCTACGGCTCCGAATTCTTCACCGGCAGTTACGTCGTCGCCGACTTCGGGCATATCTACATAAACTACGTTGCCCAACTGCTCCTGTGCGTAATCCGTAATGCCGACATAGCCGTATTCACCTTCTACTTTTACGTATTCGTGGCTTTCACTGTAATAAAGCCCGTCGATAACCTTTGCCATAATTGTTTGTATTAAATTGGTGTGTTTATTTCTTATAGTTCTTGTCGTAAAAACGTTTCTTCGTCACGGTGCCGTCGTGCAGTTTCCGATGAATACGGACTTTTACGGGGGTTCCCAGTGCGGCGTACTGGATGTCAATTAAGGCCATGCAGACGCTCTTTCCCGTTGATATGGAATTGTAGCCCGTCGTCACGGTGCCGATAACCTTGTCGTCGGCCAGAACTTCGTAACCGTGTCGGGGAATGGCGCGGTCGGCCAGCTCAATGCCGACGATTTTCAACTGTACGCCCTGGGCTTTTTGTTCGGCCACGGCCGCTTTTCCGATAAAGTTTTCCTTGTTGAGCTTGACGAACATGCCTAAGCCGGCCATGATGGGAGAAATCTCGTCCGACAGTTCATCGCCGTAGAGCGGTAGTCCGACTTCAAATCTAAGCGTGTCGCGGCAACCCAGTCCGCACGGTTGGGCTGCGTGACTGTCCATCAGCTTGTCCCACGCTTGCTGGATGAAGGCGGGACTGCCGTAGACTTCAAAACCGTCCTCGCCCGTGTAGCCGGTCCGGCTTACGATAATCGTTTCCCCGTCCACGGGCAAGGTCTTGAACGTGTAGAAGGTCAATTCCCTGCAAGGCAAATTCAGCACTTCTTCCACGACCTTCTCGGCCTGGGGCCCTTGAATGGCCAGTTGTCCGTAAGCGTCGCTCTCGTTCTTCACGTCAACGTTGTACGTGCCGACGTGCTGCTGTATCCAGTCGAAATCCTTTTCAATGTTAGCGGCATTGACCACCAGGAGGTAGCGGTCTTCCGCCAGCTTGTAGACCAGCAGGTCGTCCACCGTTCCGCCGTCGTCGTAGAGCATCATGCCGTAATAGATCTTACCAACCGGAGCATTGCTGATATCATTCGTAAAAATGTATTGTACGAAGGCTTCCGCGTCCGGGCCGGAAACAAAAACTTCGCCCATGTGGCTCACGTCGAACACGCCGCAGGCTTTGCGCACCGCATTGTGCTCGGTCGTAATGTCTACATACTGTAATGGCATCTCGAATCCGCCGAAGGGGACCATCTGGGCGCCGAGTTTTACATGTCTGTCGTAGAGACAGGTTCTTTTTTCATTCATGGTATTATGTATTTGTAAAAGGTTGCTTGGATTCAGGGCGTCAGCAGGTCCATCAGGGCGTCGGTCGTGAGGCCGCGGATGCTGGTCTCCGGATGCGTTGCGAGAACAGCGTCCGTCAGTTCCGCCTTCGTATAGGCTTTGCCTGTCAGCGCTTTGCGGAAAGCGGCGTCGGCATTTTCATTTTCAAAGAAGTCGCCGGTCAAGTCCACGCCATTTATTTTTCCGTCCGGCGCGACTTCCAGCAGAATGGTCAGCGTTCCGCAATGTGGGATATAGGCAGAGTGCCTTATGGCATGGGCCGACTGTGTCGGGACGCGGTAAGCCGACTGATAGTATTGCGTTTCGATGGCTTCGATGGCTTGAGTGTCGGTAGCCGACAGTCTCAGGGTTCTGTCGCATAAGGACTGGCGCAAATGGTTGCGGAGCGTGTAGATGTCGATGTCCAGCACGTCCTTGAGCAGGCCGATGCGGCTGCGAACGCTCTGCACGCCGTGGTGCTTCAGCTTGTTGGGAGAGGGCAATAAGACCTGTCCCATGTGGGAGTTCGCCGTGTCGTAGAGCATGGTGCCGTGGACAATGTTGCGTTCCGGCAGATGATAGAAAGCGTTTCCGCAGATTTTTCCACCCTCGGAAAGTCTGATGTCGTTCCGTCCCGACACTTCGACCGGAGCGCCCAGATTCCGCAGACAGGAACAGACTTGAGCGGCATATTCCGCAAACAGCGGTTCTACGGCGCCGGAACCCGTAATCCAGCTTGTCATGATGTTCCCTTCGTCCGCGTAGATGCAGCCGCCGCCACTTTTGCGGCGCACCACGTCGATGTGGTGCTCGCGGCAATACGGCAAGTTTACTTCCTCCTCAACGGACTGATTGCGGCCTATTACGACAGTGGGGGAGACAATCCAGGTGAACAGGTAGTTGTCGGCCGGAAGATTCCTGGCAATGTATTCTTCCGCCGCCAGGTAGAAAGCGGCTGACCGCGACTTGTTTCCGTCACAGAATTCGACGAAGCAGGCCGGGAAATGCTGATTCGGGAGTGGCCGGCTCTCGGTTGGGTGTTCCGTTTTCTGTATGTCCATGTCGTGGTTCATGCCGCAGAAGTTTTTGGGGTTACAGGGCAAGGGATAGCCATAGCCCTTTATGGTCGGTCGGCCAAACGCCTTCCGGTTCAATAAAGTCCTCCCGGCCGACGTTGGGCACCCGGCGGCCATAGGCAATGCAGCCGCGCGGGCCGAAGATTTTGCAGTCCCGGACGCGAAGGCCCGGGCCCTTGAAGAACAGGTAATCTATGCGTTCGCGTTCGTCCGCCAGCGGGGTCCAGGTCAGCCGCTTGACGTCGACGGCGGGATTGTCGGCAGGGAAGGTAAAGCCGGGGTGGGCGAGCGGGTCCGGCCATTTTTCGCGGTACGCGTCGATGAAACCGGCCTTTTCGAGCGATTGGGTCTGTGGCCATGCGATGACTAGCCCGTGGTGGTCGTAGAGGTAGCGCGTGGCTTCGGTCCAGTCCAGGTGGGAGGGCTCGTTGAAGTCCCCGCCCAGAATGACGAGGCGGCCTTCCGCTTCGTCCTTGGCCGCCTGTTCCAGGAATGCGGCCATGGCTTCGTCGCGCAGAGACAGGGCATTGCGCCGCAACACTTCTTCGGCGCTGGTCGGTATGGGAATCTCTTGCCACGTGGAGCCGTCGTAGCCCCGCACGTCATAGTAGGCGTCGTTCAGGTAGTCCAGGTGGGCGGTGTAGACGGCGAGCTTGTGCCCGTTCCAGTCACAGTGTAGCCCGTAAATGCTGCCGTGGTCGTCCTTTTCCGGATAGACAACCAGCGAATCCGTAATCGGGACGGAACTCAAAAGTCCGGAGTCGTAACTGCTGAATCCATAATATTTTGCGCCCTTTTGTTCGAGGTCTTTGCAAAGTTTGGAAATGAAGTCAACGCCATGATAATTGCGCACTTCGCTGAACGTAACAAAATCGGGGCGTAGCCGGACAATCTCATTGACAATGGCGTCATATCCGCCTTTTACTTGCGTACCCTCTTGCCAAATGTTCCATTGCAGGACGGTGAGTTCCTTTCCAGCTGCCCGTATGGGCGTGAACGCGACCCACATCGTCAGGATAAAAAAGACTTGTAGAATGTGCTTTATCATATTAGGTGGTCTTATTTGATATCAGCGCAAAGGTAGAGAAAAAAATAGAAATGCAAAGCGGATTACATTTCTTTTTATTTTCATAGGATTTGAGAAACAAACAGGCTATTGGCCAAACGTTTTTTGAAGGAAAATTGCGCGGCGGGAATCCTGGCAAAGGAACCGCGACGCGTAGGTCTGTCTGCGGGGTGAGGTGGGACAGAATGGCTGCGTTCCCAAAGGCCGGCCGCCCCTTTCGCCCAGCGAACGGGGCCTATCCCAGAAAAAACGAGCCTTAGCCCGCTGGCGACGGGGCTAAGGCTCGTGGTTGCGTGGAGTAGGTTGCCGCCTTTTCAGTGCGACGGGCAATATTCTCCTATTATCGGTTATATCCCCGGTCTATTGGGAATAGGCCGTAGGGTATTTAACTCAATAACACTCGGTTTCATCGGGAAAATTGCCCGATTTCACGTCGGTGATGTAACTGCCGACCGCGTCAGTCATTATGGTGTGAAGGTCAGCGTATTGGCGCAGGAATTTAGGATGAAATCCCTGGTTCTTCCCCAACATATCGTCGATGACCAGCACTTGTCCGTCTGCGGGACCGGCGCCTATTCCGATGATGGGGATGGGCAGGCTGTTGACGACTTCCTGTGTCAGTCGGGCGGGAATCTTTTCCAGCACGATGCTGAAGCAACCGGCCTGAGCCAGGGCTTGGGCGTCTGAAATCAGTTTCTGTGCTTCCGCGTCTTCTTTGGCACGGACGCCGTAGGTGCCGAATTTGTGAATGCTCTGCGGAGTCAGGCCGAGATGCCCCATGACCGGGATGCCGGCGTCGATGATTCTGCGGACCGTCTCCAGGATTTCAACACCGCCCTCGAGCTTCAGGGCATCGCACCCGCTCTCCTGCACCATGCGGACGGCATTCCGCACGCTGTCCTCCGGGCAAACCTGATAGGTACCGAAGGGCATGTCGCAAACGACGAGGGCACGTTTGACCCCGCGCGTCACGCACTGGGCGTGATAAATCATTTGGTCGATGGTGATAGGCAGCGTCGTCGAGTGGCCTGCCATAACGTTGGCGGCGGAGTCGCCAATAAGAATGACCTCAATACCGGCCTGGTCAATGATTTGTGCCGTGGTGTAGTCGTAAGCCGTCAGCATGGAGATTTTATCCCCCTTGGCTTTCATTTCCTTCAGACGGTTGGTCGTGATTTTTCGTGTATCTTCAACCAAATATTTGGACATGATAAAATATTGATTATAATAGTTTTATATGTATTCCTTGATACTGTCGATATAAGTGAAGTCCGGGATGAGGAAATCGCAAAGCGGACGGATGACGTCCGCCTGGAGCGATGTAGTGAGCCCCACCACCTTGGCGCCGGCACTGCGGCCGGCCTGCAGTCCGTTCAGGCTGTCCTCAAAGACAACGCAGTCGGAAATAGGGACCTGAAGCACCTCAGCCGCGTGTAAATAGCAGTCGGGAGCCGGCTTGGACCGCTGCGCGTCCTCGGAGGTGAAAATGTGTGTGAACATTTCCTGAAATTCCGGATGGGCGGCATAGAGGCAATTCATCTTTGCCATGTTGGAACTGGTAACCACCGCCAGCGGCGTGTTGGCTTCCCGCAGGCTGCGGATGTAGTTCAGAACTCCCGGAATATAGGGGAACTGCATCCGATGTTCAAATTCATTCAGGCTTTGCTTGATTTCTTCCGGAGAGGCTATGCCCGAAAAGTATTTTGAAATGATGTAGATCAGCGTCTGCCCCTTGATTTCGTCGGCAAAATTCTTTTTGTCAGGAAAATATTTCTTTCCCATCTCGTTCCAAAAAACGGAATATTGGGATTCCGTGTCAACAACGACCCCGTCCAGGTCGAAAAGTGCAGCAACCATAAATATAAAATAGCTATCAGTTAAGTGTTACGTCGAAGTGTAGATAAGTTCGTGACGGAAATTACGGCGCAAAATTACGAAATTCGCATGATTTAGGGCGGCCGCCTGCTGTTTTCTTGCTTCCGGCTCCGATTTATAAGGATGACGGGCGGACCGAGGCTTGAAACAGTGGCAGCGCGGGGCATTCAAGACAGAGTGCAGGCTGAAACGCTGCGGAAAGCTGGAAAAGGGGCGGAAGGGCTGCGGGCGACAGTTTGACAGGAGGAGATGGCAGGTGACTGTCCTGCGGAACACGGGCCGGAAACGTATATCACAAATACGAACTTTATTTCCACCGTTTGTGTTGAAATTTCGTTACTTCTTCCTATCTTTGCACGAAATAAAGATTCCAATGGAACCCCTCAAACATGAATGTGGCGTCGCGATGGTGCGCCTGCTCAAGCCTTTAGAGTTTTATCAGGAGAAGTATGGAACTTGGATGTATGGCTTGAATAAGCTGTATCTCATGATGGAGAAACAGCACAATCGTGGCCAGGAAGGAGCCGGTTTGGCATGCGTGAAAATGAATGTCGAGCCGGGCGAAGAATTCTTCTTCCGCGAACGGGCCGAAGGTACGAATGCCATACAGGAAGATTTCGGCGCCGTACATAAGAAGATTGCGACCTTCTCGCCAGAGCAAATCCGGGACGCCCGCTTCGCCAGTCGCTATATCCCGTATGCCGGGGAAATCTACATGGGACACCTTCGTTACAGCACTACCGGGAAACGCGGACTTTCGTATGTGCATCCTTTTATGCGGCGGAATAATTGGCGCGCCAAGAATTTGTGCATCTGCGCCAACTTTAACATGACCAACGTGGAAGAGATCTTTCACGAAATCGCAGTGAAGGGACAGCACCCGCGCATGGTTTCCGACACCTATATATTATTGGAGCAATTGGGGCACCGCCTGGACCGCGAAAGCGAACGCTGCTTCCAGGGAGCCATGAAGTTGGGCTTGGAAAATACCGACGTCACCGAGTACATCGAAGAGCACATCAATATCGCCAACGTATTGAAATTGTCAGCGCCCGTATGGGACGGCGGCTATGTCCTGTGCGGCGTGACCGGGAGCGGGGAAATGTTTTCCATGCGTGACCCCTGGGGAATACGGCCAGCATTCTGGTATCAGAATGAGGAAGTCCTCGTCGTAGCTTCCGAACGCCCCGTCATACAGACCTCGCTCGATGTGGAAGCGGAGGATGTCCGGGAACTGAAACCCGGACAAGGCCTGTTCGTGAGCAAGCACGGCGCAGTCCGTACGGAACAGATCTTAGCCCCCAAACGTTATGCCGCCTGCTCCTTCGAGCGGGTCTATTTCAGCCGCGGCTCTGATTGTGACATTTATAAGGAGCGCAAGGAGTTGGGGCGCAGTTTGGTCGAGCCCATCCTGAAGGCCATTAATTACGAACTCGACAATACCGTCTTTTCATATATTCCCAATACGGCAGAAGCCGCTTATTATGGATTGCTGGCCGGTTTTGACGAATATTTGAACGAACAGAAGATAAAGGAAATCTCTCAGTTGGGCGACCAGCTTACTTCGGAAAATCTGCATCGCATTTTGTCGCGGCGTATCCGGGCGGAAAAAGTGGCATGGAAGGATATCAAGATGCGTACTTTCATAGCCGAGGGGAACAGCCGGAAGGATTTGGCCGCACACGTCTACGACATCACGTATGGCAGCGTGCGTCCCCATGTGGACAACCTTGTCGTGATAGACGATAGCATTGTGCGCGGCACGACGTTGCGGGAGAGCATCATCCGCATCCTGGATCGCCTGCATCCGCGCCGTATTGTGGTGGTCAGCTCTTCGCCGCAGGTCCGTTACCCGGATTATTACGGCATTGACATGGCCCAGATGGACGAGTTCATCGCCTTCCGCGTGGCCATCGCCCTACTGGAGGAGCGCGGAATGGGTGACTTGATAACGGAAATCTATCAGCAGTGTAAGGCGCAGGAGCATTTGCCGAAGGAGGAAGTCAAGAACTATGTGAAAAAGATTTACGCTCCATTTACGGCGGAAGAGATTTCGGTCAAAATGGCGGAGATACTCCGTCCCGATAACATGAAGACCGAAGTACACATCGTATATCAGAGCCTGGAAGGACTGCATCGCGCTTGTCCGCACAGCCCCGGGGACTGGTACTTTAGCGGAGACTATCCAACGCCCGGCGGCGTCAAGCGCTTGAACCAGGCCTTCATCGATTTCTACGAGAGCAGAGAGAAAGCATCGGTACACTGAGAGCACGGAATCTAAAATGTAACACTCGGCAGCGTAGTCCCATACCATGCCGTATATTCATATATTATAATGCGAAACGTAACGCTTGTTTTAGACGACGGAACGAAATTTCACGGAAAGTCGTTCGGCTATGAAAAACCTGTTGCAGGTGAAGTAGTGTTTAACACAGCTATGATGGGCTATCCAGAAAGTCTGACAGACCCATCGTACGCGGGTCAATTAATGACGCTGACTTTTCCCTTGATAGGAAATTACGGCCTTCCGCCATTTACATTCGAGGCAAACGGTCTTGCAACGTTCATGGAAAGCGACCGCATATATGCGTCGGCTATTATCGTGAGCGATTACATAGACACATACAGCCATTGGAATGCCGTGGAGAGCCTGGCCGAATGGCTGAAGCGCGAGAAGGTGCCTGGCATAACGGGGATTGATACGCGTGAGTTGACGAAGGTATTGCGGGAGCACGGCGTTATGATGGGGAAAATCATTTTCGACGATGAGCCGGACAATATTCCTACGGCGCAGTACGAGGGGGTGAACTACGTGGCCCAGGTTTCCTGTAAGGAGGTCATTCGCTATAACGAGGGCGCCGGTAAAAAAGTAGTGCTGGTAGACTGTGGCGTTAAGCACAACATCATCCGCTGTCTGATTCGTCGCGGCGTGGAGGTTATCCGCGTTCCCTGGGATTATGACTTTAATGTCCTGGATTTCGATGGTCTGTTCCTGGCCAATGGTCCGGGCGACCCTGATACGTGTTCCACAACGGTGGAGCATATCCGTCAGTTTATAGCGACGTCCGACCGCCCCTGCATGGGTATCTGTATGGGCAATCAGTTGCTCTCGAAAGCGGCCGGGGCAACGATTTATAAACTGAAGTATGGGCATCGTTCGCATAACCAACCCGTTCGCATGGTGGGTACGAACCGCTGTTTCATCACAAGTCAGAATCACGGCTATGCCGTAGACAGTGCGACGCTTCCCGCCGACTGGGAACCTTATTTCGTAAACATGAACGACGGGTCCAACGAGGGCGTGCGCCACAAATCGAAGCCGTGGTTTTCTGCCCAGTTCCATCCCGAAGCATGTAGCGGTCCGGTCGATACGGAATTCCTTTTCGACGATTTCGTAAAGTTGTTGAACCTGTAATTGAAAGCTGTCATCATGGAAAAAATACAAAAAGTTTTACTTTTAGGGTCCGGCGCATTAAAAATCGGCGAGGCTGGCGAATTTGACTATTCCGGCTCTCAGGCCTTAAAGGCTTTGCGGGAAGAGGGGATAGAAACGGTGTTGATTAATCCGAACATTGCAACGGTCCAGACCAGCGAGGGCGTTGCCGACCATATATATTTCTTACCTGTCACGCCATTCTTTGTGGAGAAGGTTATCCAAAAAGAGCGGCCGCAGGGCATCATGCTGGCTTTCGGTGGCCAGACAGCTTTGAATTGTGGCGTAGAACTGTACAAGCAAGGCATACTGAGCAAGTACAATATCCGTGTGCTGGGTACGCCGGTTCAGGCCATCATGGACACGGAGGACCGGGAACTCTTCATAGAGCGACTGGACGAGATAGACGTTAAAACAATCAAGAGCGAAGCCTGCGGAAATATCGAGCAGGCACTGAAGGCGGCCAATGACTTGGGTTATCCCATCATTGTCCGTGCCGCTTACGCCCTGGGTGGCTTGGGCTCCGGCTTCTGCGACAACGACGAGGAGCTGCGCCGCCTGGCCGAGAAAGCCTTCTCGTTCTCCCCGCAAGTTCTGGTAGAGAAAAGTTTGAAGGGCTGGAAGGAGATAGAGTATGAAGTAGTCCGCGACCAATTTGATAACTGCGTCACGGTATGTAACATGGAGAACTTCGACCCGCTCGGTATCCATACCGGCGAGAGCATAGTCATAGCTCCTTCGCAGACGCTGACCAATCAGGAATATCATAAACTTCGCGAACTTTCCATACGTATCGTCCGCCATATCGGTATTGTCGGCGAGTGCAACGTACAGTACGCCTTCGACCCGAACTCGGAAGATTATCGGGTGATAGAGGTAAATGCCCGCTTGAGCCGTTCGTCCGCCCTTGCCTCTAAGGCTACCGGTTATCCGTTGGCGTTTGTCGCTGCGAAGTTAGGTCTGGGCTATGGTTTGTTCGACCTAAAGAATTCTGTCACTAAAACCACAAGCGCCTTCTTCGAGCCCGCGTTGGACTACGTCGTCTGCAAGATTCCGCGCTGGGATTTGGGCAAGTTCCGCGGCGTAGACCGCGAACTGGGCTCCAGCATGAAGTCCGTCGGCGAAGTAATGGCCATCGGCCGAACGTTCGAGGAAGTCATACAGAAAGGTTTGCGCATGATCGGGCAGGGGATGCACGGTTTCGTGGACAATAAGGAAATCACCATTGCCAATGTGGACGAAGCCCTTCGCGAACCTACCGACAAACGTATCTTTGTCATAGAGAAAGCGCTCGCAGCAGGCTATACCGTAGAGCAAATCCACGAACTTACCAAAATAGACAATTGGTTCCTCTATCGGTTAAAGAATATCCACGACACCGACCAGGCTTTGCACAAGGTCTCCAGGTTGCAGGATTTGGACCGCGATTTGTTGTTACAGGCCAAGGTCCTGGGCTTCTCTGATTTCCAGATAGCACGCGCCATCGGTATGGAAAAGACCTTGGACATGGAGGCCGCCATTATGCAGGTACGCAACTATCGGAAGAGCCTGGGCATCGTGCCTTGCGTCAAGCAGATAGACACGTTGGCGGCCGAGTATCCGGCGCAGACCAACTATCTGTACCTGACATACAGCGGCGTGGCGCACGACATTGCTTTCGAGGAGGATAAACGTTCCGTTGTCGTGTTGGGTTCCGGCGCCTACCGAATCGGTTCTTCCGTAGAATTTGACTGGTGCGGCGTTCAGGCCTTGAATACCATCCGCCAGGAAGGTTACCGGAGCGTAATGATCAACTACAATCCCGAGACCGTTTCTACGGACTACGATATGTGCGACCGCCTTTACTTCGACGAACTCACGTTCGAGCGGGTAATGGACATCCTCGACCTCGAAGTGCCCTACGGCGTTATCGTGTCGACAGGCGGGCAGATTCCGAACAATCTCGCCCTGCGTCTGGACGAGCAGCATGTTCCTCTCCTGGGCACCCAGGCCCAATACATCGACAATGCCGAGGACCGCGAGAAGTTCTCCGAGATGTTGGGCCGCATCGGAGTGGACCAGCCCGAGTGGAGCGCCCTGACTTCGATGGAGGACATCAACCAGTTCATCGATAGGGTAGGGTTCCCCGTCCTGGTCCGCCCGTCTTATGTCCTTTCGGGTGCGGCTATGAACGTATGTTCCAACCGGGACGAGCTGGAGCGCTTCTTAAAGCTGGCGGCGAATGTCTCTAAGAAGCACCCGGTTGTGGTCAGCCGTTTCCTCCAGCACGCAAAGGAAGTGGAAATGGACGCCGTGGCCCGCGACGGCGAGATTATTGCCTACGCCATTTCAGAGCATATCGAGTTTGCCGGCGTACACTCCGGCGATGCGACGATTCAGTTCCCGCCCCAGAAACTGTATGTGGAAACGGCGCGCCGCATTAAGAAAATCTCCAAGCTGATTGCCCGCGAACTGCATATCAGTGGTCCGTTCAACATCCAGTTCCTGGCGCGCGAGAATGAAATAAAGGTAATCGAGTGCAACTTACGCGCGTCGCGTTCGTTCCCGTTTGTCAGCAAAGTTCTAAAGATTAACTTGATAGAGTTGGCCACGCGGATTATGCTGGGTTTACCCGTTGAGAAACCGGCCAAGAGCCTTTTCGACTTGGATTACGTTGGCGTCAAGGCCTCCCAGTTCTCGTTCAACCGCCTCCAAAAGGCCGACCCCGTGCTCGGTGTCGATATGGCTTCCACCGGCGAGGTCGGCTGTCTGGGAGAAGATTCCCGCGCCGCCTTACTAAAGAGCATGCTTTCCGTAGGTCAGCGCATACCCAAGAAGAATATACTGTTGTCGACCGGCGACGGCAAGCAAAAGGCAGAGATGCTGGTTGCGTCCCGTATGCTGGTAGAGCATGGCTACCATCTGTATGCGACGGGCGGCACCAGCCGGTATCTGACGGACAACGGTATTGAAAACACGCTCGTTTACTGGCCCAGTGAAGAGGGGCATCCTCAGGCACTCGACATGTTGCGTCGCAAGGAAATTGATATGGTGGTCAACGTGCCCAAGAACCTGTCGACCGGAGAGCTGACCAACGGCTACAAAATCCGCCGTGCGGCTATCGACCTGAACATCCCTCTGATTACGAATGCCAGACTGGCATCCGCTTTCATCTACGCCTTCTGTACGATGTCGCTGGACGATTTGGATATTAAGAGCTGGCAGGAGTATAAATAATTCTGC
>OQVI01001209.1_pt1 | contig 18272 bp, 18 predicted proteins | sample 1691651 | NCBI WGS metagenome assembly OQVI01 (sample SAMN03418287, study PRJEB22391) | human gut metagenome | biome: human-gut; feature: organic feature; material: feces | host: Homo sapiens | place: Italy | collected 2013-04
TGGCTGCCAGCCTTTGTATCTGAGTGGTTTAACTTTGCCGAATTCTGACATACAGTCGAAAATCTCGTAACTCTCGCCGTGGCAATCGTCCATGTTGATATAGTCAATAAGACGCTGTGGAGTCATTAACGAAGCAACAAATTCATCATCAATCATGTGCTGTACCAAGAACAGAGAGCATTCACTCATTGTGGCTGGTTCGTCATCATTGTCGTTATCCGTAAAAAGTTCGTAATTGTAATCTGTGTAAAATTCTTCTTCTTTTGCCATATTACATTCTCCTTTCTTACTGCAATTCATCGTAATCAAAAATCATCGGTATTACCTTTTCCTGATACCATTTTTGCTCTGATTCAAAAAAATCAATAAGCGGTGCGTAATCGTGTTTATTCTGCGCTGCACTGAGATACCGGTAATACTTAATTTTGTTCTCGTCTCTGATGATTACAGGCGTAATGTCTGCATCAAGACATTGTTTCAGCAGAATCATACGTCCGACGCGGCCATTTCCATCCTGGAACGGGTGAATATTTTCAAAGACTGCATGGAATTTTGCAATATCTCGTAGCTCAACTTTCTTTTTGCCGGTATACTCGGCAAGTAGAGCTTCAACCATTGCCGGTACTTCCTGTGGAAGAGCAGTGGTAATATCGCCGACAAGATTTGCACGTTTTTTCCAGTCTCCGACTGCATATCCGTTTGCCATATCTTCAAAAACGCCCTCTTTGAGGTTTTTATGCATACCTTTGATGATATCTGCAGTAAGCGGTTCGCCTGCGTGCTTCATCATGTAGTTAAACATCTTAAAATGACCGTTCATTTCTTCCACGTCTTTCGCTCTGAAGATTGTATCTTCGTCATCTGCGAAAAAAGTACCGGTATCGAATAATGATGCGGTCTGCCTTTCTGTTAATGTACTTCCCTCAATCTTATTGGAGTTGTAAGCCATGCTGCGTTGCGTAAAGCCGTATGCTCCACTGCGGTCCTGGTTTTGGAACTCAATTGTGAGGCGTTTTTTTAATCTTTCTGTGAATTTTTTGTCCTGCATTTTGCATTCTCCTTTCTTGTTTGTCATGTATATTCAATATGCAAAATGTAGCATCTGTTAGCAAATTGCGGATGTATTCAGTATATCATACAACGTGGGAAAAGAAAAACAAAAAAGACGCTTTTAGCGCCTTTTTTGTTGTCCTGGCTGCTCGACCAGGAAGGGTGATATGCATTGCTGTTGTAGTATAGCACTGACGAAATGCACTGTCAATGCGAAATCGAGATTTTTGGCTTATTTTGTCTTACAATAAGTCATCAGTCTCTGTTTCTGATAATGTATCTTCCTTTTTCCACTGCGTTTCTTCTGCAATATCAGTAATCTTCTTTCCGTTGTACGTAAAAACAGAAGTTCCCTGAATGGCTGATACATTTCGGAGTTTTTCAGCAAGCGGCGAGAGAGAAGTTGTCTCGCCGTTGTACTCAACTTTATTCTTCTCTGCGTCCACGACCGTCACCCTGACGGAGTTGTCGTCAATGATACCGCGAGCTATGCTCGCGCGTACCAGACGTGGGCGGGGTTCCATACTCCCATATTTATTCTGGTAACGAGCCGGAAACGGAGAGTTGTCAAAGTTGGCCGCGGTTTTCCCCGCCCGTCGATAAACACAAGCTCGGCCCCGACTGGTATACCGCATTTTTGGAAATTAATCGCCGGCCTTTGCTTCCTCCCGCTGCTGCCTGAGCCGTGAGTCTGCCTCTTGGAGCTTCCTGCGGTGGTTTCGCCTTGTCTTTGAGCCACTCGCTTCAGCTTATCTGCGCTACCTGATATAATGGCGATGGCCTCAAGCAATCGATAAGTCTTTTCTGCTGACATGGCGAAAAATTCCCGGTTCTTGGCAAGACGCAGCTTTGGGTTCAGTGTGTCTATAAGCTCGTGCAGCTTCTTATCCTCCAGCTGCCCTGATGTCTCGTATGTTGCATATATTTCGTACTCAAAAGGCAGGGCGGTAGTACTTAACTGTTTTCGGCGAGCCTCCACATCGGAGGCATAGCCAATCTTGACCATGTCGTGTAAGCACGGATTGGTCATCGACGGGCGGGGAAACCCCGCCCGCGTCTGGTGCAAGCGAGCATAGCTCGCTGCATCATCACATATATGTATCCCTCTGACATTTCCTTCTCCTTTCCTGTTAGTATGGCTTAGTATGGCAATTCCCGCATCTTCCACCTGTGGGCGGGCGATAGCAGCGTGTCTTTTTTCAGAGATTTTCGTTTATTAAAATTGTCGTAAGTGACCGGGTCAGCTCCATGATAGAAAGATGCCGCCGTTGTATTTTTCTGGACAGGAACAGGAATTTCTTTCGGGCTTCTGTAATATTTTGGTCTCCAAATATAGCCTGCCATTACTTCACCTTCGGCAGAAACACTTTTATCCTGCCGACAAGACGGTAATCAGGATTTGTCTTTCTGATTTCTTTTTCTTCTTCTGTCTCATTTTCTGGTTTGATTCTTACCTTGATACCGCGGTAATGCGTATCTGTTTTTGTTAAAATCTCGTCAACGGTTCCGTATGTAAGATTGCCGTTTTCATAATCTTCTTTCAAAAGAACAGCCACACGCTGTTTTGGATGTACTTTACTTCTAATCTGATAATTTTCCATAGTTTTTCCTCCTGATGATTAGATTTGGATATGCTATCGCATCGTTTTTTTAATCTTTTCTATCTCTATCTTGATTCTTCGCCGTCCAATCCATGTTTTTGCGTAGTCACTGCGCCTCATCTTTTGGAGCTCGGCAATACGTTTGTTTGAATCATCTTTTCCCTGCATCGGCATAACCTCCTTTTTGTATATATTTAATATGCTGAAAAAAATAAAAACTGTAATGCAAAAATATGTAAAATTTTCCGGCTTTGCAGCGCCAGCCCGCAGACAATAAAAACCCGCAAAAAAAATCTCTTTCCATAAAAAATTCTGCATATTGTATGTGAGAAAAAAAGAAAAGAGGGAAAGTGTATGTTCCAGTTGTTCGACCTTAAAAATAATGATGAAGAAACATCGGCAAGACCTAAAAAGGAGGTAAAAAAGATGGAAGAAAAGGCAAGGATTCCTAAAAAAGAAGAGAAAATAGAGCAAAAAAAAGAAGATGTCAAAATAAACAAAACACGACATCGCCAGAATATCTATGTTAAGGCAATCGGTATGATTAAGCAGGTAAATACAATGCTTGATACATTTGAAGGGATTGGCCTAAAGATGGATTTTGATGATGATAAAACTCCTGTCGGGAAAGTGATGAACGTAATGTTACAGAACCCGAAAGATATTGCATGTGAAGCCCTCGGTGTTGAACTGCGTGAAGAAAAAGGGTATAACGTCGGAATCAGTAATGACCATTTGCTGCCGGTAACACTTGAGGTATATTATCCGGTAAGCGGAAATGTGGAATTCTCAATCACATTTGAAGGTCTGTGGGATTTACTTGACCGGGCTGGACAGGATGCCGAGTGTGCAAAGAATATTTGGGACTGTTTTGTAAATGAGAAAGAAGAGGCAAGAGAAATGCTTAAAAATAAATATAATGCGACAGGGTTTGGGGAGGTTGACGAAAAGTGAAATTTGAAAAAAAAAGAGAAAAGGGAACCGAAAGCGCCATGTGGAAATATGCGAAATACGCAGTTGTTTCGGTATGCGTTATTGGAATCGGGGCTAATAGCGTTAGTGTAATCCCGACCGGATATACCGGGGTAAAATCAACATTTGGAAAAATATCAGAAAAAGAATTAACAACAGGGATTCATATTTCTGTACCGTTTGTTCAGCATATTCAGACAATCAGTAATAAACAGCAGGACAGAAGATGTGAGGGGAAAATCTGGGGCGAAACTTCAGACAAGACGCCGGTGTATGGTGAGAATGTCACCGTAACATACAGTATTTCGCCTGAAAAATCTGCGTGGCTGTGTGCAAATGTAACCGATACGGACAATCTGATTAAGGGAAGCATGGTTGCTTCTGCAATGAAAGCAGCGATGGCCGAGTTAGCGCCTGAAGATGTGACTAACCGAGGAAAGATTGAACCTCTGACGCAGAAGAAACTGGAGGAAGTGCTTAATACTAAATACGGAAAAGATGCGATAACACTGTATCAGGTCATCATTGAGAACATGGACTTTGAAGACGAATACAATGCGGCAATCCAGCAGAAATCTATCGCTCAGCAGACTGCTGCAAGGCAGGAGATTGAGAACAAAACGGCGATTAAAAAGGCCGAGGCGGATAAGACTGTAGAAATTAAAAAAGCCGAAGCAAAAGCTGAAAAAATGAGAATTGAAGCTGAAGCACAGGCTAATGCAAATAAGGAGCTGGCAGACAGCATTTCTGATGCGTTGATTGATTATCAGAAGATTGAAAAATGGGACGGAAAGCTCCCGAAAGTCACGGACAGCAATGCGATTGTAAGTCTGGATGGTGACGAAGAAGATGCAGATGCGACTGGTTCAGAAAATTCTGAAAATTCAGGAAAATAAAAAAAAGAGAAAAAAAGAAAGAAAAAAGAGAGCTGCGGCGCAAAGCGCCGCAGCTCTTACTATTGTCATTGCATAAGACTCTTCAGATATTCCACTGTTACGCCTTTTTCTTTCATCAGCTCTGTAAGTTCTTTAATTTCCTCAGCCTGTCTTTCCTCTGCCTCTTTTGCCTGTGCAAGCTCAAGCTGCTTTCTTAACGTTCTTCTGGTTGTTTTCATCTCCTTGATAGATGCGGCTGCTGCCTGAATGTTTTCTTCAAGTTCTGTTAACTCTTTTTCAATTTCTTCTGTAGGACGAATTACTTTAATTTTTGGCATTGTTAAGTCCTCCTTTTTGCTGAAAAGTATATACCATTTTTGATGCTTTGTATATATTTTAAGCCAAATTTTTGCAAAAATTCCAGTATGTAGAATATATGTTCTGAAAAATGCGATTACCTGCTGCATGGATGGTTGTTTTTGTGTTTTTTTGCCGGCAAAAATCCGGCATATTGTAGATGTAACAAAAAAGTCAAAACAAGCAAGGAAAATAAAAAAATGAGTGATAAAAAAATCGTAAACATTCAGTTAACAAAGACGAAGTCGGTTGCAGCAGTAGAGATTGGAAAAAATGAGTATGTTGATGCGGACGGCGTAACATACAAAAACATTGATTCTGACTTGATTTCTGATGCAGAGGATATCTCTGAAGAGGAAAAACATACTTTTAAGTATTTGTCATCATTATATGACGGCATTGCAGAGCTGGAAGAGAAGAAGCATGCAATTGATGCGAAAATCGCAGCCTCAAAAAAGGAAATCAAAAAAGCAGAATCTGTCATCAGAAATCTGCAGGGAAGAATGTCTATTGCTGATTTTGCTGAAGCGGTCGGAAACATGCTTCCGGAAGGGTTGTTCGATGAGATGGTCGATAAAGAATTCTGGTGCTGCACGACGCTTCCTGGTGAGGGAGTTGATGAAAATGTCATATATATCTTAAATATCCGTGATGTATGTCTCAGAAAAGGCGGTCTGGAGTCTCTGCCGTTCATGTATGAAGAATACGGAGACTGGGAGATGTACGAGAATGCTGAAGAATACCTGAAATACCAGCGTATAGTTTCAGCATATGCAAAAACCCTGTCAATTAAGGCGGAGTATATCTCTAAGTTGTATTATGACAATGAAGAGGGTTTACAGTGTGTTTCAGCATACAAAATCAAGCTGGAAAAGAAATTGACAAAAGAATATGCGAAAGAAATTGTCGCAAAGTTAACTGATGGATTTGTGTACGAAAAGTAATGCTTGCCGGCTGTAGGAATACAGCCGGATTTTTTTGGGGAGGCAAAAATCCTGCATATTGTAGTAAACCAGAACAAAGAAGGGAGATACAAAATGCAAAAATATATTCAGCTGGAAGGTTTTGTCAAATCTAACAACGAAGCAGTGGAAGTAGTCGTGCAGTACCTTGCAGAAAAATACAAGATGGAAAAAGAAGAGGTAAAAAAATACATAGATGGCGTTACTGTCAATCCAGATGAGACATACGATTTTCTCGATAAGGTATATGCGTTAACCAAAACAACCAAACAAAAGCAGCGGCTCGTATTCGTGCATGTTTCCGAATATTGTATTGAAAAACTTGCAGGACGAGCAGATATTGTCGCAGTAAGCCACAAAGAGACGACTTAGCCGTCTCTTTTTTTTGCATGATGCAAAATCCAGCATATTAAAAATGTAAAAACAAAACACCAAAAAAGAAAGGAAAAGAAAACTATGACACGAGAAGAGTATTTTGAAATCAAAGACGATTGCGTTAAAAATGGAAGAATTAAGACAATTACAGAAGATGACACCATGGAATCTTTAGTGAAATTCTTTGCTGAATACAAAGAAAAGTACCTTTTACTGCAAAGAATGACTGGGGATGAGTGGCTGTTGGATTTTGCTTTTAACCCGGCATATCAAAAACCTGGAGAGGTTGCTATTCTTAATCCTGAAGATGGCGAATTTTTAACGTATTTTTGCTATGAAAGCAACAGTGAATACGATGGCCCATACTGGTGGTGTACTGATAATGCGGTATCTGCATTCTTACGCAAAAAGAGATATCCTGAGATAACAAATGGAAAGGTTTCTGTTTATCTGGATGAATTCAATATCCAGTGCTGGAAAGATGCGGCAGAAAAGGTAGCTGAACATTACGGAAATAACATTATACCTGAGTCAAACTTGACTGGCATTCAGTACAAACAGAAAGTAGAAAAAATGATTGATGTTGCTTATAGTATTATGGATGGCGCGGTTGCGCCAGATATATTCAATCAGATTCCATTGAAAAAAGACGGGACATTTCAGGCAGATAGAACCATTCCTGTATTCTCTAATGGTATTGGTTATGTAGATACTTATATTGGTGCAAACAGCAATTCATATATTGATGCTTGCGGCGTTCAATTATGCATTTTTGCAGAACAGTCAGAATTTGGGCATGAACCGGCTGACTATGACCAAATGGAATTCTGCTCTAAGACCAGGGCAAAACTTGTAATCAGAGAACGAAATGGCCTTGTTAAAAAGTATCTTCTGAATGCGGATATGTCAGTGAATGATATTGTTTCAAGGGCAAAAAATCTTAAAGATACAGATGTTAAACCTGGAAGTGTTTATGCAGAAAAATCAGGAACGGAGTATTTATATCTCGGACGTATAGGTTACGATTTTAAACATTCCAAATCCGGCCACTATGTTTACATCAGGTATACAAAGAAGATTCAGTCTTTAATTGATAAAGCAAAGGACAATGGAGTCTCATCTCTCAATGATTTTAATGTGAATGTGCTTCTTCCAGATGCTGACAAATTTACATTTTCACGCAGAGACAACGCGAGAAAATTCGTAAAAGAAGTTAAAAAAATATTTGATTAATCCTCATATACAGCCGGGATGGTGTCTCGGCTGTTTTTGTATAAACTGCAAATTCATCATATTATTAATGAAACAACAGCCAAATATATACAAAGAAAGGAATAAAAATATGACAAAAAAAGAAATGGAAAACAAAAAAGCAGAATGCATTGCCGCAGGAAGAGTTAAAGTAGTTGAAAAAACAGATACAGAAGAGGCATTGCTTGAATTCTTTAGAAACTACAAAGAACCATGGCTTCTGGTAATTACGGCCAGCAATAAGGAGCTCTTGTTAGATTATACAGAAATTGAAGACTGTAACGGTGTTTTTGTTAAAGCATATTGTACATGGCGTAATGAGGATGATGCATTGATATTGCTGCATATTAAATGTGACTGTTTTAACGATGAGAATGGTGAATTTGAAGACTCATCGTTCTGGTGCTCAAATTTTTGCGTCAGAACCTTTTTAAGGGATTACGATTATCCTGAGATTACAAATGGCATTACATCAATCTATCTTGATGAATTTAATATTTCCTGCTGGCGTGATGTCGCCAAAAGAATTGAAAAGCAGTATCAGGATGACCGTGTCCCAACAACAAAAATTTCAGGCATCGAATACTGTAAGAGAATCAATCAGATGATAGACATTGCAGAAAAAATCATCAAAAAAGAGATGATTCCAAATATCTTTGATTTAATTCCTATAAAAAAGGATGGAACATTTCAGATTAACAGGACTATTCCGATTTTTTCAAATGGAATTGGACGGACTTACAGTTTTGATGCCGGTGGAGATTATTACAGCGAAAAAGCGAGAATCCAGCTGTGCATTATTTCAGAATGCGAATCATTATCCGATTGCGATGTACTGGAAGACATCTCACGGTCACGCGGTAGACTCATCATCAGAAGCAGAGATAATGTTCCGAAGAGGGAATTACTGAATCCTGATATGACGGTGAATAATCTGCGAAGAAGATAGTATATCATACAAAATGCGCTATTTCATAGCGCATTTTTTTTTGCAAAAATTTAAGCATATTAATATTGCAAAAAATAAAAAATGCTAAAAAAGAAAGGAAAACAATTATGGCAAAAATAATCAAATTAAATGTGTATGAAAAAACTGTATATGCAGTTCAGGTGGAAGACAACCTGTATATTGACGAGATTGGCATAAAGCATTTATCACCGTCTCCGGAGAACTGCAAAAATACCAGAAATGTACCTCCGGCTCTCCGGACTGCATTTGAACATCTTGCAAAAAACCACGCAGCAAGAAAGAAAGTAGAGGACAAACGCGCTAAATTCCTTAAAGAAATCAAGCAGCAGCTGAATGAACTTGAGAAAGATGAATGCGCGATAATGAAAGAACTGCGTGATGCAAAAGGTGTAATCAGCAGAGATGAGTTTGTTGATACTTTCTACGAAGCACTACCTGACAGGGTAAAAAATGCAATGAAGCAGTATGGATATTCTGCCGGCAGCACCCCATATGCCCTTGGATATGATAACAACCATATCTACATCATCAGAAATGTAATGGTATCTAAATACGATAAAAACATTCCGTATGCATATGAAGAGTATGACGGTAACTGGATGATGTGTGACGAGGCTGAAGAGATGGAAGCATACAAAAAAGACATCAAAAAGAACGAAAAAACGCTTCCGGTATCTATGCCTATTAACAGTTATATGTGGACTGGAGATAAATTCTCAACCTGGTACTCCGGGGTGTATGAGATTGCCATTGAAGACGACATGACAAAAGAATACGCAAAAGAGCTTGCAAAAAAATTTGCAAGATAACGCCTGATTTGCCGGCTGCAGAGATGCGGCCGGTTTTTTCGTGTACGGAAAAATCAAGCATATTTCAATTGTAAATATAAATTTTGTATACGAAGAAAGGGGAATTAGATATGCAATTTGTAATTTTGAAAGATGATTACGAGGTAGACGAATACGGGATTGAGATTAAGCAGGAAGAACTTCCGAAGATAAACGGTCAGGAGCCGGTAGGGAAAATCATCAACAAATATGTAACAACGGGAGAGTTCAATACTGCTGGTAGACAAGACGGAGATAAGAATGTGGTTTACATTGACGAATCTGAGGTTCCGGAAGATATCAGAAATGCACTGAAAACAGCCTATGTTGCACAGAAGAAATTTCTTTCATTGCGGCCTAAAACACAAAAAGAAGATATTACCGAACTAGAGGCGGAAAGAGATGAGGCATTCAAACCACTTAGAGAAATTTCTCATAGAGAAGAACTCACTCTTACCGAATTTGTCCAGGAGTTTCTAAATTGTATCCCCGATGAAATCAAGAAAGAAATGCAGAAAAATGGATACAAAGTCACAACAAATTTTTCTGAGTCTGATTATTCCTGTTATGAGGAATACGCCAGGATTCATGCTAAGGAATTAAAAATATCAAGAAAAAAAGTTGCGGCTGAAGATGAGGAGACAGTGGACGGCTGCGATTTGGGATACAGCAAAAAGATAACATATGCGTCAGACGTTGCGGCTCTGAATTTAAGAACGAAGCTGCTGAAAGAAAATTCCAAGCCCTTATCCGTCCCGTGGGCAGGAGAGCACTACATCCGAAAAAGTTCTAAAGCTGGAAAACCAGTAATGACCGTTTTTGATGAGTACTCCATTCCATTTTACGGCATATTAAAAAAGGAATATGCACAGCTTCTTGCAAGACTCTTCTTGAACACTAGTGGAGCAATGCGAAAAGTGCAATTGTCATATGCTAAAAAGAAATTACATAAGAAAACTTACAGCATCCAGTAGTGGATGCTGTCTTTTTATGCAAAAATCCGCAAAAAAAATACGGAAAAAATAAAAATTCGGTATATTGGGTAAAGAAGAGGGAGGTAGAGAATAGGGAAGAAAAAAAGAAAAAATAAAGAACAAAAAATAGAAAGAAAATAGAGAAAGAAAGCGAAAGGTTGAGGTTTGCTCTGTAAGAAAAGATGAGGCGGGCGGGAATTTACTGACCGGTCAAGCCGGAAGGAAGGTTATTGGCTGACGGAAAGTTGTGTGGCTTGTACGAAAAATGCATGGATGGAGATTGCCGGCAAAGCGGAGGGCGATATCGGTCGTAAGTTTTATAAGTTAGCTTTTCATGCCGGCTGGTTTAATCCGATTTTGCTGGCATACATAAACAACAAAAAAAGAAAGGATAAAAAATAATGGCAAAAATACTTCTCAGTATATATCCGGAATATACAAAGGCAATCTTTTCCGGAATAAAAACAGCAGAGTTTCGCAGAAAAGTTGTAAACGAGCTGCTGGAAGGCGGCAGCCATACTTTATATTTCTACGAAACAAAGAAGAATGGCGGAGCCGGAAAGGTTGTGGGTCAGGCAGACATGAAAGAGGTGTTCGTGACGCTGCAGGCTGCATATATGCCATCAGGTTTACCGCAGCTTGACGGTCTTTCAGTTGAAAAAATGCAGCAGATGTATATCACCTGGTGCAGGCAGAAAGAAAAGCCACCTGTCAGGTGGTGGTATAGTGACAGCGATTTTGCGGCTTACTGTAAACTTATCGGATGGACTAGAGACCCGAAGCATTATTACAACTATGTGCTGAAGCTGGAAAATATTAAAAAATACGATATCCCGCTTAATGTTTCCTGCTTTACATACGAAAACGGCAAGACGATTACACGCCCACCGCAGAATATGTGTAAGTGCCTTCCTGCCTGATTTCGCCGCGGCAAAAATCCGGCATATTGACTTTGTAATAACCAAGAATAAGAAAGGAGCAAATTAAAAATGGAAGCAAAAAAGATTTTTGAATCTGGTAAATTACACGGAGTCTACAGATGCGGGAAACGCGAGGAAATGATAAGTAAGATTCCACGTATTGAAAAAGAAGGAATGCCGGATATTACCGGAATCATTATTTCGGGTATCATGAACTTCGGAAATGATGCTGACACAATCAGGATGATGGCAAAAGACACAATTGGATGCAGGGCAGAAGATGTTAAAATTCCATACGATGAATCAAAGTTTGCAAGGCAGCGATTTGTGACTGAGGTAATTACCGGAAAATTGACAGGTTCAATAAGGTTCAGTACTGAATCATTGATTAACACTTTTTATGAATTTCTTGATATGCCTACTGAAACGACAAAACAGATGCAGGCGAAAGATGACATAAGAGATATTGAAAGGTATCTGCATTGCGAATATAGAAGGCCTGTAATAAATGGGCATCCTGTCGTTGATTTATGCGATACCGGTTTTGAATGTCAGATGGATTTTATGTTTAAAGGATATCAGACGATAAAAACCAACAAACATAAAGAAGGCAGGAAATGGGTTTATGATGAGGAAACAGTGTTTGTCCTGGAAGCAGTAAGGCTGTTTACCGGAAAACCAACTGTAAAAGAGTCTTCTAAAATCCTCGATACAGGTATTTCAACGAGGCTTGAGTTGTATGTAATGCTGAAAGCAATGGAACATATCGCAAAAGAAGAATATCCTGGACAGCAAATCATGCTGCGTGCAAGTTATTACTTTCTGCAGAAAGAGCGTGAGGATGATAAGAAATATAGTGAAGAATTCTTTGACGGCAAAGGTGGAAATGTCATTACATTACAATCATATGTGAATGATATGAGTAATGTTGATAAAACCTTTGAACCGCAGATGAAAGAATTTTTGAAAGGCCAGTCAGTGTCAAGTGAAAAGTGCAAGACATGCCGGTCCAGAGTATTATGTGAATACTATGACGCTGCAGAACCCCTTACCGAAGAGGAACTGCCAAAGCCAGTATCGCTGCCAATTCTAAGCCCTAACCAGGAAAAAGCAGCTTCTGCACTTGAAGGCAATGTGCGTGTTATTGCAACTGCCGGAAGCGGAAAAACAACAGCAATGGCATATAGAATCATGAATCTTCTTAAAGCCGGTGTGCAGCCGGAAAAGATTGGATGCTTCACATTCACAAATGCCGGAGCGGGAGAGATGCGTGACAGAATCAAAGGCTTCTGCGGGCTTGCAGGGATTGATGTTGATTTTGATAAAATGATTATATCTACGATTCATTCTTTCGGCGATTCACTGCTGAAGCAGTATTATAACCTGCTTGGTTACAGTAAACCGCCAGTGCTTATCAATGAAATTCAGAAAACTAAGATAATCGAAAGTATTTTATCTGAGAACAGCCCGATTGAAGCGCTGATTGATAAATACAAAAACTTTTATCTTGATATGTTCCGTGCAAAAGGAATCCTTGAACTTATGAAAGGATACTTTTCCTCAATCATGGAAGGTATGTCTCAGGACGAGTTTGCTGAACAAACAGGTTTTGACACTACTACAGTTGACAGTATCTATAATATGTATATGCAGTATGACAAGTACAAAAAAGATGCCTGTCTGATTGAACATAGTGACCAGGAGCTTGGAGTTCTAAAGCTTCTTCGCGTAAAGCCTGACCTGTTTGACGAAGTTGGTATTGAACATATTTCTGTTGATGAATACCAGGATACGTCAAATGTCCAGTTTTTAATCATTAATGAGATGAGAAAAGCAAAATGCGTAAAATCATTATTTATCGTTGGTGACGACGACCAGAGTATTTACGGATTCCGTGATGCAAACGTTGAGTTAATCAAAAATTTCTTTAAGATGATTGGAGAAAATGGACTTGATGTGCAGCTGATGGAAAACAGACGGTCCACCCATAATATTGTTGATTTCGCTTCTACGCTGATTTCATACAACCAAAACAGGATTGAAAAATACCCAAAATCAACAAATGAAATAGGAGAGCCCGTACGGGTGTCTACATTTGTATCAAAAGAAGATGAACAGGAATATATTGTAGATGTTATTGAAGACCTGATAAAAAATGGAAGAAAAGATAACGAAATCGCAATTCTTGCCCCGACTAACGCTGAGCTGATGGCTTATGCGGATATGCTGAAAAAGCGAGGCATTGAATCAGTAAGTATCAATCCAGAACCGATTCTTGAAAATCCACGCGTTGTTGGCGCAGTCGGACTTGTAAAATTCATGCTTAACAATAGTGAATTTAGTGGAACTGCGTACATTAATGCAAGAGATAATGGAACTGCCATCACAAAGCCAGATGAAGAAATCAAACAGGAGATTCTTAATCTTCAAAATGAAGTTAAAAATATAAAGAATGTAACAGGCCTGTTTGAAAAATTCAAAGCGCTTGACCCTGAAGAAAATGATGAAATTTACCAGAGTTTTCTGGAAGACATCAACACAGCGATGGAAGATGCAGTTAAGCAAGAAAATCTGCCCGCAGTATGTGAATATGTTATGGATTTTGAACGGTTTGGGCAGAAACAGACTGCAAGAAAAGAAAAAGCATACAATGGAGTGGTACTTTCAACAATGCATTCGTCTAAAGGTAAAGAATGGCCGGTCGTATTTTGTTCTGTTACAAAAATGCACGGCAGGGATTTGAAACCTGAAGATATTGATGAAAAAAACAGGTTATTGTTTGTTGCCTGTACAAGAGCGAAGAAGGAACTCTACATTTCTGGTGTTGCAATTGCATTTAGCAGTGCAATGCAGGGAGATGTTGAAAACATGTTTCTTGCTGAATGTATTGAGGTATATGAAAAAATGTATGGAACAACAGATGAAGAATCTGCTTCTTAAAATGATAGCCCCGGAAAAGATTTCCGGGGTTTTTGTAATTGGAAAAATCATGAAGAAGCAAAAGAATACTTAAAAAACATACCAGAAAGATGGTAAAAAGGCTGATAGCCGGAAACGATGAAGACCTTGCAGTCAGATTCTTAAAACTTGGCCTGGTGTCAAAATTCTATATTTGAGAGACAGGCCGGCGCGAAAGCGCCGGCTTTTTGTATGCTGCAGGATTTCAACATATTAAGCCTGTAAGAAACAAGAAAGGAGTAAAAAAAGATGGAGTTTTTAGAAAAACAGAAAGAAGACGCCCTTGACGGGTATGTAAAACGGTATCAGACAAAAACTGGCGGACAGGGCATTGAAATCGTCTGCGGGATACGGATGCGAAAGCCGCCATGTTTTCCGGAAGTAACAGAACTGAAGATTGGAGAGCATGTTGAAGAAATCGTGATTCCAAACCGGATGTTTCCAAATGTGAGAAAGGTAATTTCAAACAGCTCCAGCTTTCTTTCCGGTGAATACCTGATACAAAAAGCCGGACTGAAAATCCTGTTAAACACATTCTGCCGAAGAAAGAGCGAGACCATCAATCTCTTAGGTGTCCAGAAAATCGGGGCTTTCGCCTTTGACGGATGCGAGAGTCTGGACCTACAGGGAACCTCGCATATCTGTGACTGCGATAAAAATGCGTTTACTGGTTCTGCATTTGAAAAGCAGCCGTTTGTGAACGGGGTGAAGATGGCAGATTCTATCCTGGTTGACGTAGATAAGGATGCAGATGTAATCATACTTCCGGACGAGGAAAAGAAGATTACCTATTTTTGCGTGGATGTATCCGGGGTGAAACATATGATATCACACAATGACACCTTTTCGCGTAACCTCATCCGGACATTTCCACAAAAATTAACGCTGGATGCTGATGACTACTCCATGTATCCAGAGGATGTCAGGGAACTCATGCAAAGAAGAGTCTATGGTTCTTATATCCATGAGTTCTGCATAACAGAACGAACGCAAAAAGCGCTGGGAGTAAGGATGGAAAACGGACTATTATATACCGATAATATGGAAGAACTGATTGCCGGTTCGGTCAACCCTGGAGATGTGGTCATTCCGGAAGGCGTGAAAGAAATAACCGGCTTTTCTCTGGAAAGAACGGCTATCAGGTCTATTGCAATTCCAGATTCGGTTAAAAAGATAAATGGATATGCCATGTCTAACTGCGACAAACTGGCGTCCGCAAGCCTTGGAAACGGTGTGGAAAAAATTGGCGAGTATGCGTTTTTCTCATGCGAAAGCCTGAAATCCATTACGATGCCAAAAGCACTGAAGGTAATAGCAATGAATGCGTTTACCTATTCCGGCCTAAAATCTGTAATTCTGAACGATGGGCTGCAGAAAATCGGGAAAAACGTATTCCTGGATACCAATATTGAAGAAATCCGGATTCCGGCGTCTGTGACACAGATTGGAGATAATGCATTCCCAGACAGTTTAAAGACAGTATACCTGGAAAAATACACGCCAAGTATTCTACTCGACCTGATGTGTGAAGGAAACGACGCCATGCTGCTTATCCAGACAAAAGAAAAAGAGATAATGATTCCAAAGCAGGTGTGTTATACGAATAAGAATATTCTTTTCCAAAAACTGAAGGAGTACTTTGAGACACCGGCAGCGGAGCGCTTTTCCGTATACGGATATGCAAGGACAGAAAAGACACGCAGGAAACTTGCATGGTATGAATATGACACATTCCAGGACAAAAACGCAAAAGAATACTTAAGAAGGCATGTTAAAAGTATCTTAAAAGAAGCAGAAGCAAAACTGGATGATGAAATGGTCGTCCGGCTGTTAAAAGCAGGCATGATGTCAGAAAAAGAAAAGTCGTCATTCTTAAACTCCGATGCTGCAGACAGGATGCCGGTTGCAAAGGCGTATGTTCTAAAAGAAACAAAAAAAGAAAAAGAAAGATTCCAAATCTGACGGACCGGCGAAAGCCGGTCCGTTTTTTGTTGGGGGAAAAAGATAAAAACAAGCAAGATAAAAGCTAAAAAAGGAAGAAAAAAAACAAAAAAAATAAGAGAAAAATAAAGTTTAAAAAAGAGCCACAGGCATGATTTGCCTGGGCTCTCTTTATTGTTTGAAACAATTTTCAGTTTTGCAGCATTTCAAGAAACTCATCTTCCGAAATAATCGGAATCCCAAGCATCTTTGCCTTCTGATTCTTACTTGATGTTGATTCCGTATCGTTGTTAATAAGATAAGTTGTCTTAGATGATACAGAACCGCTGACTCTTCCTCCAAGAGACTCAATCTTCGCCTTTAATTCATTACGATTCTTAAAGTGGTAGACATCTCCTGTAATGACAAAAGTCTTTCCGGCGAGAGAGACAGCATCTTCAGCTGGAGCCTTCTGCTCTGGAATTTCAACTGTCAACTCGGCAAGCAGGTCTTTGATTTCCGTGTTCGTAACCTCTGCATCTGGACTTTTATATGCCAGATATTCTTTTCCCCAAGCGATAAGGCTTTTATTTAAAACCTGTCCAATGCCTACAATATGACTGAAATCTTTGCATGCAAATACGTCGTCCAGGAATTTATCCAAATTGCCTGCATACTCCTTCGCAAAGAGTTTCGCCTGACCTTCTCCGATATTCGGAATTCCAAGAGCGTGGATGAGCGGAATAAAACTTGTCTTGCGGCTTTTTTTCAATGGCATCAATCATGTTTTTGTATGATTTTTTGCCGAATCCTTTGGCGTTTACAATTTCTTCTTTATATCTGTCCAGATTGTAAATATCAGCAAAGTGCTGAATCCATCCGCGGTCAATGAAGTACGTAAGTGTCGCTTTTGACAAGCCTAAAATGTTCATGCAGTTACGTTCTACGAAATGTGTAAATTTACCAATATGCTTTGCTGCACAATCCGGGTTCTCACACATGGCGACTTCCACATCTACCTTCTGATTGCTGGTTACAACTGCATGGACTGGACCATGGCAGCATGGGCATTCTTTCGGCAGGGCTTCGTCATCAGATAAAACTCCGGCAGCAGAAGCGTTTTCTGCAATCTGCGGGATTATCTTGTTCGCCTTGTATACAGAAACGGTATCACCGATGCGAAGTCTCAGTTTCCGGATAATTGAAACATTGTGGACGCTTGCACGGGAAACGGTTGTCCCTTCCAGTTCTACCGGGTCAAATACTGTTACCGGATTCAAAAGACCAGTTCGGCTTGCTGACCATTCTATATTTCTGAGTATCGTTTCAACCGTCTCGTCTTCCCATTTAAGGGCAAATCCGACCAATTTGTTTGGATTATGTCCGTTTCCGGGCTGGCTTTCTGCATATTCTACATCATTGGATGCAACAACCAAGCCGTCAACAGGAAACTCATAATCAGAAACTTTGTCTGTCATCTCCTGGATTTTTGCTTCCAGATTGGAGGCATTGCATAAGATATGTTCTGTTGTTTCAAATCCAATGGATTTAAGAAATTCCATATCATTGAAGAAAGAGCGTTCTTTGCCATAATCTTCTTCAATATGCACCAGCTTAAATGCATGAAACCAGATTTCGCGGCCTTCTACCTTCTTCTTTGCCTCAAGACTGACGGTAGAATTTGCCAGGTTTCTTGGATTTTTGTACGGTATCACATCGTCCGGCAATTCTGCATTAACGCGCTCAAACTCCTTATAACTCATAAGAGCCTCGCCTCTTACGACAAAATGAGAAGCAAATGGCAATTCTAACGGCAGGCCGTGGATATACTTTGCATTGTATGTGATATTTTGTCCAACACGTCCATTTCCACGCGTTGCAAGTGTCGTCAGTTTTCCATCGTCATATGTTGCAATCAAGGTTCCTCCGTCTTCCTTCCACATCAGGACAGATTGCCCGAAAGAAAAAGTCTTTGGAAACAGTGAAACATCCTTTGTCTTTGCAAGTGAGAGAGCGGGATATTCATGCATAACTTTCGGAAGATTTGCTCCATTCACATCAATACCGGCACGCTGTGTTGGAGAATCAGGAAGAATAATTCCTGTTTCGGTTTCCAAATCCTCAAGCTCATCATACAGTGCGTCATATTCAAAGTTTGGCATGACTTCCTCGCCTGTATTGTAGTATACGTCGGCTGCATGATTAAGGGTTTCAATGAGGTACTGCATTCTTTTTTTGTTCATTTGATAACTCCTTTCTT
>OQVI01001278.1_pt1 | contig 17653 bp, 19 predicted proteins | sample 1691651 | NCBI WGS metagenome assembly OQVI01 (sample SAMN03418287, study PRJEB22391) | human gut metagenome | biome: human-gut; feature: organic feature; material: feces | host: Homo sapiens | place: Italy | collected 2013-04
TTTTACTGGTACAAAAAAGTGATTGAATCCTGCGGGGAAGAGCTTTAACTGAATCAACTGCGAAGCAGTTATCTGGTGTAGAATTATGTAGCGAATGCGGTTGCTTTTATCCGGTTGACGACAAAATCCTGGAGTATGACAATGTACTCCGGGATTTTTTTGGAAGGTTGACTTTTACACGGTAAAGTGTAATACTTATTGTAAGTGACGAATGTGAGGAGTGTTTTTTATGCCGGATGAAAAAGTACTGCAGGTAGCGATACTTATATGGGGATGTGCATTTTGTGCCATAGCTGCATTATGTATATTTCTGAGCAGTAATTATGACAGGGAAAAGCGTCGGTATCTTATCCTGATGGAGAGTTTTGCTTCCCTGTTATTGCTGATGGATGCCCTGGGGCATATTTTCAGCGGATATCCCGGAGTTCCGGGCAGTGTGATGGTCCGTATTTCGAGTTTTCTCGTATTTCTTTTAAGTGACGTAGTCCTGGTGTGTTTTCATATTTATGTGTGTGTTTATCTGTTTTCGAAAAAAGAGCGGAGAACATTAAAAAGAGTAAAAGCCGGATATGTTATTGCTGCCGTGGAGGCTGCTTTTGTGGTGCTCTCACAGTTTACTCACTGGTATTATTACATAGATGTGGATAATTATTACCATCGGGCACCGTTATATATTATGTCAATCCTTCTTCCGGCAGCAGGTATGTTAATTGATCTTATGCTTCTGCTCCAATACAGAAAGAAAGTCAGCCGGAAGCTCCTGTTCTCTATGCTGTCATGCATTGTACTTCTGGCAGTGGCGGCAGCTGTGCAGGCATTCTGGTATGGAATGTCGCTGATTGAGTTTTCTGTTGGTATTTCCATGATCATTATGTTTATCGTGACGATGACGGAGCTGAATCAGGAAATGTATCAGCTGATAAGCAGAGAGGGCAAGATAAAGGAAAGACTTGAGATCGCAACGATACTGAATAAATGTATTGCGGAGCTGATATCAGGAGAAGATGAAGATGCGGCGATCTCCAATCTGCTGCGTATTATCAGCGGGTATTTTGACGGAGATCGCAGTTATATTGTTCAGATCGATGAAAAGAGGAATGTCTGTACAAATACCTATGAGTATGCCATGAACGGAGTGACTGCTGAGAAGGATAATCTTCAGGAGGTTCCCATGGAAATGCTGGATATCTGGATGGACAGCTTTCGGAAAAATGGCCTGTATTATATTCCGGATATTGAGGAGGAGCAGGGGCAACCGTATTATGAGACTCTGAAGATGCAGGACATTACCAGGCTGCTGGCCGTTCCTTTAAACAGTGACGGAAAGATCATAGGATTTCTCGGGGTAGATAATCCGAGGCTGCATTATGAGGATCATACGCTGCTGTCGTCCATACAGTACTTTTTAACGGACAGCCTGAAAGCCAAGGAGCGAAAGGCGCGTCTGCAGTACATGAGCTATCGTGATATGCTGACGACCTTGTATAACAGGAACAGGTATATTCAGGTTCTGGAAGGCATGCAGGCAAAAACAGTGATAAAAACAGGAGTAGCATATATTGATATCAATGGTCTGAAACGGGTGAATGATCTTTACGGACATGAGGCTGGAGACAGGCTGATCATAAATACAGCGCGTTCCATGCTTGCGATTCTGCCGGAAAATGCTTACCGGGTAGGTGGCGATGAATTTGTACTCATCTGTTTTGACATGGATGAGAAGGTTTTCCGGAGTAAGGTCCGGGATATCTGTGACAGCATTGCTGCCAAAAGGATCAGTGTTTCTGTTGGCGTTGTCTGGGAGGAAAGCTCTTCGGAGCTTGAGACAATGCTGAGAAGAGCGGATGATCTTATGTATGCGGAAAAAAAGAAATATTATGAAAAGCATGGAACGATGTGAAGGTATGCAGCAGAGTGTAAGAAGAGGTCAGAAGAAAATTCTGATAATGCTGTGCCCGGTATTTTTATACCGGGCACTTCGTTTGTGCTAAAAGAAACGCCGGAATAAAATACCGGACGAAATTTTGAAAGATTTTCTGTAACGTTTTTGAGATCAGTGCGTCTTATAAGTGAGAAGGGAGGAAAAGAAAGAACCGATGAATATTGAGGAACTTTACCGGACATATTTTGACATTGTATATCGGTATATCCGTTCTGTCTCACGTGATGGAGCGCTGGCTGAGGAAGTGACACAGGAGACATTTTTTAAAGCGCTGAAAAAAGCAGATCAGTTCCGCGGAGACTGTGATGTGCGGGTGTGGCTCTGCCAGATCGCAAAGAAGCAACTTCTCGGGGATGAGAAGCTGGAAAAAGCAGAAAGCGCTGGCGGAGAGCTTCTGGAGGAAAAGCTGGCGCAGCGGAGCCAGGCTATGGAAATCCACAAGGTTCTGCATAGACTTTCGGAACCGTACAAAGAAGTTTTTTCCCTGCGGACCTTCGGAGAGCTGACCTTCCGTGAGATTGGAATGCTTTTTGGAAAAAGTGAAAACTGGGCGCGGGTGACTTATTACCGTGCAAGAGTAAAGATCAGAGAGGAGCTGGAATATGAAGATCACATGTGACGTAATACAGGATCTGATGCCATCTTATATAGATGGGATATTAAGCGAAGACAGTCGGGCGCTGGTGGAAGAACATATGGGAACCTGTCAGGAATGCAGAAAAATGTTGGAGATTATGAAAGAGGAGCAGGGAAAAGAGCAGGCTCAAATAAGACCATCTGCAGCCTCCGGAGCACAACGCAGAGCTGGTGAAACGGAGAATATCGGAAGCGCAGCCGCGCTGAAAAAAATCCGGAAAAAATTAATAATACGCAGAGTGCTGACAGCAGCAGTGGCAGTTATCCTGACACTCATCGCTGCGGCAGCAGGCTATGACCACTGGTATTTCAACGAAAAATACATGACCCTGGAAAACAGCGGAATGTACGTAAAAAATAACAGTTTGTATTCTTCCAATAATCTCATCAACCGAATGAAAGTACAGTACACAGAAGATGGAAAAACAGAGTTCGTCTACGCCATTGACGCGCCATATGCAGGAACTCTGGAACTGAAAGGCGATGACATGCTGCTTCAGGATTTTTCCAAAAAGACAGAGGAAGTATCACCGGAAGACGACAGCACCCCGGAAACGGTAACAGAGGTTTATTATATGAGTGAGGAGGCCGGAAAGAAGAGCCTGGAATTAACAGAGCTGGAAGCAAAGGGAGATCTGGATGCAGCGGAGAAAATTGTGGATGAGATGAAACAAGAATCGAAGCTGATATGGTCGGAACAAGAGGATAGAAATACCGCATCGTCTATGTTAAAATAAAACCTGGACAGTACAGTGAAAAAGTTCTATAAAAATTCTGTGCTGTAGGCAAAAAAACAGACAGCAGTGAATTTACGTATTTACTGCCGAAGAACAGGGGGACATAAGATGTTATTTGTATGCTATCCAAAATGCAGTACCTGCAAAAAGGCTCAGAAATGGCTGGATGAGAGTGGCGCAGAATATACGTTGCGTGATATTAAGACGGACAATCCAACTGCAGAGGAACTGAAAGCCTGGTGGGAAAAAAGCGGTCTTCCGCTGAAGCGTTTCTTCAATACCAGTGGAAATATTTATAAAGAGATGAAACTGAAAGATAAACTTCCGGAGATGAGTGAGGAAGAGCAGCTTGTGCTTCTTGCAACAGACGGGATGCTTGTGAAACGACCAATCCTTGTTGGGAAAGACAAGGTGCTGGTGGGCGCTAAAGAAAAAGAATGGGAAGAGTATCTGAAATCATGAAAAAGAAACTGAATTATGCGGATATCGTTAAGGAAACCGTGATCCTCACCGTAGCAGTGGCGATCATCGCAGCGGCGGTATATTTTTTCCTAGTGCCAAGCCATACGTCGGTCAGCAGTATTTCCGGTCTTGGAATCGTGCTTTCCAACTTTGTGCCGCTGCAGCTGTCGGCGATTACCATGATCCTGAATGTGGTATTGCTGATTATTGGATTTTTTACCTGTGGAAGAGAGTTTGGAGTTAAGACGGTTTATACCAGTGTAATGCTGCCGTTGTTTCTGGGATTGTTTGAGATCATTTTTCCAAATTTCGGTTCCATGACAGACAGCCAGGAACTGGATGTTCTGTGTTATATTCTGGTAGTGAGTGTGGGACTTAGCATTCTTTTTAACAGGAATGCATCCTCAGGCGGACTGGATATCGTGGCGAAGATCATGAATAAGTATCTCCACATGGAACTTGGAAAAGCCATGTCTCTTTCCGGTATGTGCGTGGCACTTTCCGCGGCGCTTGTGTATGATAAAAAGACGGTGGTCTTAAGTATTCTGGGAACGTATTTTAACGGAATCGTTCTGGATCATTTTATTTTTGACAATAATATCAAGCGGCGTGTCTGCATCATCACGAAAAAGGAAGAGGAGCTGAGGCAGTTTATCATTCATGACCTGCACAGCGGAGCCACGATCTATGAGGCCATCGGAGCCTATAACATGGAAAAACGCCGTGAGATCATCACCATCGTAGATAAAGGTGAATATCAGAAGCTGATGAAGTTTATAAACCAGGAGGACCCGAAAGCGTTTATCACGGTTTATAATGTATCGAATATGCGGTATCAGCCGAAGAAATAAAAATATTTTGCTGGAATAAAAAAACTCCCGGGACAAAAGGCCCGGGAATTTTTTTGCCATATTTTACAGGAAAATATATTTCAGGATAAACAGCACTGCCAGTACATACATCAGAGCGCTGATCTTCTTTTCTTTTGCCTTACCTGTGATCAGGTTGATTGCTACGTATGTGATAATTCCCATGGAGATACCTTCGGAAATGCTGTAGAAGAACGGCATTGCGATGATACATACATAACATGGGATCGCCTCGGACATATCGCTGAAATCAATGCTGATAACATTGCTGAGCATGTACAGACCGACGATCACCAGAGCCGGAGCTGTGGCAAAGGACGGGATTGCCAGGAAGATCGGAGACAGGAATAGGGACAGGCCAAATAAGATGGCAGTTGTCACTGCGGTAAGTCCGGTTCTTCCGCCTTCGGATACACCGGAAGCACTTTCTACGAAAGTAGTGGTTGTGGATGTACCGAGAACAGCACCTGCAGTTGTTGCAACAGCATCTGCAAGAAGGGCGCCCTTGATGTGAGGGAGCTTACCATCCTCGTCCAGCATACCTGCCTTGGAGGATACACCAACGAGAGTTCCGAGAGTATCACAAAGATCTACAAATAAAAATGCAAACAGGATAACAAGGAAATCCAGTGAGAAAACTCCGTCAAACTGCAGCTTCGCAAAGATCGGAGCAAGACTCGGGATAGAGAGTCCGTTGCTGAAATCCGGGAGCAGGCTGTAGAAGCCGATTTCCGGGTTCGGAACATAAAGTCCGGCGAACTGACAGATGATTCCAAGTCCCCATGTGATCAGGATACCCCAGAGGATGTTTCCCTTTACATTTTTAACAACCAGGATTCCTGTTACGATGATACCGATCAGAGCCAGGATAACGGTGATCCCCACATTGTTGAAGGAAGCCTCTACACCCTTGGCTGCGTTGTAGCCATCTACAGAGAAAAGCTGCAGCAGAGTGGAGCCGCCGATCACGATATTGGCATTCTGTAATCCTACAAATGCAATAAAAAGACCGATACCAACACTGACTGCGGATTTCAGGTTCAGAGGGATCGCATTGAAGATCGCTTCACGTACATTGGTAAGTGAAAGAACGATAAATACGATACCTTCTGCAAAAACTGCAGTCAGTGCATACTGCCAGCTGTATCCCATACCGATAACAACTGTATAGGCAAAGTATGCGTTCAGACCCATTCCGGGTGCCAGTGCGAACGGGTAGTTGGCGAAGATCGCCATCAGCAACGTTCCCAGGAAGGCTGCCAGTGCGGTAGCTGTGAATACAGCTCCGGAATCCATGCCGGTTGCGGACAGGATGTTCGGGTTAACTGCCAGGATATAGGCCATTGTCATGAAGGTGGTGATCCATGCCAGAACCTCAGTTTTGGCGTCCGTTTTGTTTGCGGACAGCTTGAAGATTTTTTCTAACATATTTCTTTCCCTTTCTTAAATATGTTTTTGGACAACATGTCTATTTTATCATATAAAAATTTCGTATGCAATCGTTAGTGCTTAACAGATATTGTTATGTAAGGTAATTTTTTGCAAAATACTTTTACAAGCAGGCAATTTGTGTGTAAAATACAGGAAAGAGAGTATTTAATTTACAGACGGGTTTATTCTGCAATGAAAGGGGGATGGATAATGTCTGAGAAAAAACTGCGGAATATTACAGATGTGCTTTGCTTTCTGATGATCCTTGGGTACGTGATGTATCTTGTGGCCACCTGGGGAAATCTGCCGGAGAGGGTGCCGATCCATTTTAATGCGCATGGGATCCCGGACCGGTATGGGAAGAAGGGCAGCCTTCTTCTGGAGCCGATTTTGGGGCTGCTGATCTTGGCACTTCTGATGTTCTGTCAGAGATTTCCACAGTGGTGGAATTATCCGGTTGAGGTGACAGAGGAAAACAGAGAGCATATCTTTGAGATTGCGTCAAAAATGATGTCTGTGATCAAGCTGTTATCCATTGGAGTATGTCTTTATGCCGGGATCAGCGGGAATCTGGGAACGGCACCTATGTGGCCGGTGTGGATGCTGATCGCAGGGATTTTCGTAACATTGATCCTGGGGATCCGGAGAATATATAAGACTGATAAAGAAAATGGCATGGATGAGGAGGATAAATCGTGAAACGGTCGTGTTTGTGATCATGTAGCAGAGTGGAAGGGAAATGTTCGATTTATTGTACTGAATATGGATGGAACCAGCGAAAGCGGATCGCGAATATCCGCTTGGTGAAATTATAATAAAAACAGGAAAGGAATCTCAGAAGCATATGGTAGATACAAGAACAGATGAGCTTTACAGAGCGCTTCAGGATAAGGGATATCCCGATGAGCTGTGCCGGGAAATCGCCTATAAACATATGAATACCGATTACACAGCTACACGGATGCTGGGGTATTTATACAGGGTGACAAGTCCCAGAGTGGAGGATGTGATCGATGAGATGCTGGCGATCTTAAGTGATAGGGAAGCCATCGTCCGGAAGAAAGAGCTGGAGCACGCCCAGGCTACGATCAACAGCGTGTATCGGGAGGGTTTGTAACGGAAATCCCGGAGCTTTGCCAGTGCTGGCGGATCAGAAGCTTCATCCTTTAAGGAAAATCAGGAGATCATGGCTCTGGAGCATCATCTCCTTCCGCAGAAATTCATCATTGATAACTACATCAATATGAACGCACACTTTAATTTTATCCGTTTCTTTTAAACAGTATTGTTATTACGGTAGTGATTACTCTGATCGTAATTTATGCAAGTAATTGAAGATGGACAAAATAGTAATTGTATTAACTGATAAACCATAGTATAATACAAATATGAACACAACATATAAATCAAACAACAATGTCGTCTATTCCTGTAAATACCATGTAGTATGGTGTCCAAAGTATAGACGAAAAGTATTAATTAACGGTGTGGACGTCCGGCTGAAGGAGCTGCTCACAGAGTATGCTGCAAATCTTTCTGTAGACATTCTGGAAATGGAGATCATGCCAGACCATGTTCATATGCTTTTGGAAGTAGATCCTCAGTTTGGCATCCACAAAGCTGTAAAGTCATTTAAAGGCTATACGTCCAGAATTTTAAGACAGGAATTTCCCTATCTTAAAACGAAAATGCCGACTCTCTGGACAAACAGCTATTTTGTATCGACGGTGGGCGTAGCTCCGCAGGAAACAGTAAAACAGTATATTGAAAACCAGAAAACATCGCAGAGACAAAAGGATAAGATGGGATAATGCAAAAAGGAATTAAATTTAGGATCTACCCGAACAGAGAACAGAAAAACTTCATCCATCAGACCCTGGGATGCTGCCGGTTCATCTACAACCGGGGACTTGCCATGCGTAAGGAAGGCTATGAAAATGGGGAAAAGATCGGCTATTCCCAGACTTCCGCCATGCTGACTGAACTGAAAAAGCAAGAGGAGTTTGCCTTTCTGAAAGCAGCAGATTCCATTGCATTACAGCAGTCTTTGCGGGATCTCGACCGGGGATTTGTGAATTTCTTTGAGAAACGGGCTTCCTATCCAACCTTCAAAAGTAAACATAACCGGTTCCAGTCATACAGAACGGTAAATCAAAAAGATAATATTCGTATTGTGGGAAGATATATCAAACTTCCGAAACTTGGATTTGTTAAAATACGGCAGTCGATGGAAGTGGAAAAGATTAATCACGTGATCATTGAGCACACACCGGCTGGAAAATATTTTGCGGTTTTAAATGTTGATTTTGAACCGGAACCACGCTCAAATGCTGGCGGAACGATAGGGATTGATGTCGGAATCAAAGCGTTCTACTCCGACAGTAATGGAAATACGGTATCAAATCCCAGATATCTGGAACGCTCAATGCGAAAACTCATAAGAGAACAGCGCAGGCTTTCCCGAAAACAAAAAGATTCCCATAACCGCGAGAAGCAGCGGATCAGGGTGGCAAGAGTGTATGAGAAAGTAACCAATCAGCGGAATGATTTCCTGCAGAAACAGTCAACGATGCTGGTGCGTGAAAACCAAACCATCTGTATTGAAGATCTGAATGTTAAGGGGATGATCCGGAATCATAAACTGTCAAAATCGATAGCGAGTGTTTCCTGGGCAAAATTTTTTGAAATGCTGGAATATAAAGCTGGCTGGTATGGAAATGAAATTCACAGAGTACCAACGATGTATCCGAGCAGTCAGACCTGCAGCTGTTGTGGCTACAGAAATCCACGGATAAAAAATCTGGGCATTCGTATCTGGGAGTGTCCCAAATGCCATGCGGTTCATGACCGGGATACGAATGCAAGTATCAATATTCTGAAAAAAGGACTGCAGATGCAGTCTGCATAAAGATAAAAACTGTACCGTAGGGCATACGGGAACAGTATAAATATAGCTTGTGGACACTGTGTAAGACATTGCAGTACCGTAAGGTGTTTGCCAATGCAGTAGTGGGAGAAGCAAGAATCCCCCTGCTTTAGCTGTGGGGAGTGTCAAACAGGTCTGCGCTATGAGGGTGGACGAATGGTGGATATGTACCGTACTCTGGACAGTATCCCGGTTCTTGCAAAAGCAGGCGGTATTCTGGTGATGACCGATGAGATCCGTGGAACAGAGGCGGAAAAGAATCCGGAAAGCCTGAATATCCGGGTATTCCCGGGTGCTGACGGAAGCTTCAGATTGTATGAGGATGACAACGAAACCTGTGCTTACGAAAATGGTGCCTGTGTATTTACGGAAATGGATTATAAGGAAAAGGATCAGGGAGTGTTTACCATTCATCTCGCACAGGGAAAAACAGAGTTGATCCCGGCAAAGAGAGCTTATACCGTGGAGTTCTGTAATTTTGCGAAAACAGGAACAGATACTGTGAAGGTTCTGGTTAACGGAGCAGAGACTGAGGCTGCTGTAAAATATGAAGAGAAGCTTCAGAAGATCTGTGTGGAAGTGGAAGCAGACACAGCGGCAGAGGTGCAGATCATTCTTGCAGGAGAGGTAGCGGATAATCGTATAGAGAAACGTATCTTCGATTTCCTGAACCAGGCAGAGATCGGTTTTGTACTGAAGGACAGATTATATCAGCTGATCACAGCCGGAAAGAAGCTGCCGGTTCTTTTATCTGAGCTTCAGTCTATGGAGCTGGACAAGGATCTTTACGGAGCACTGATGGAGATCCTGACTGCGTAAAACATGAATAAAATCGCGTTTCCAAACCATACTATCATTATTATCAAAAGAAAGGATGATCATAATGATATTAAAGGAAAAAGAACGCACAGTGATCCAGGATCTTCAGACACAGGAAAAAAGCTGCATTGAAAAATACGGAAAATACGCACAGCAGGCCAGGGATCCGGAGCTTAAAAGCTTATTTCAGACTCTTCAGAAAAAAGAGCAGGAGCATTACGATTCCCTGAGCCAGGTGCTTTCCGGTACAGTTCCACAGGTAAACTGTAATGACAGTGACGGCCGTGATTACCAGCCAAAGGCTGCTTACACATCGGTGATGTCCTCAGAGGATAAGGAACACGATGCTTTTCTTGCAACAGACTGTATCGGAACAGAAAAGCTGATTTCCGGAGAATACAACTCGGATGTTTTTGCTTTTGAAGACAGTGGTGTGAGGAAGCTTCTGGCAGATATCCAGGTGGAAGAGCAGAATCATGCGGAGATGCTTTACAAATACAAGACTGCGAACGGAATGTTCTGATATATAAAAAAGAGGGAGGATTTCAGTAATGGAATTCTTCCTTTTTTTATTATATAATCAGGAGAACAGCAGGGAGAAATACTTTCCTGCAAAGAGAGGAGAAATAAATATGAAGGGAACCAGCTGCGAATACTGTGCAAACTATACATATGATGAAGAGTGTGACGAATATTATTGTGATGTCAATCTGGATGAGGATGAATATTATCGTTTTGTGAGCAGTGATTACAAGGAATGTCCGTATTATCGTTCCGGAGATGAATATAAGGTGGTACGTCATCAGATGTGATACAGAGTAACGGAAAAAACAGAGCAGAAGATAATGCGATAAGACAAATGCGGGTTTTCCACGAAAAGGAATGCGAGTTTTGTGGAAAATCTGCATTTTGATGTTTTGATATGTGCAAAAGGCTTCAAATTTGTAAAAATTGGCGTGTTTACATTTGAAAAAAATATCTTTATAATAAAAATATTGGTCTGACAGGTGGAACCTTTATACCATCCAGACGATGATAATGCTACAGGATTTTGTTTGAGACAAAATTTCGGGTAAGCGTCTGACAGACTTATAATAGATTTTTTGATTTGACGGAGGATGTGACAGATTGGATATTATAAAGAAATTCGGGGATATGGTGGGAGAGAGATCCATCAGGGATCCGGAAAAAGCACGAAAACTTCTTCTCACTGGATACCGGCTTCAGGAAAAACGTCTGCAGCTTTTTCCTGACAGGAAGCTTCCGGCTTCGGGACAGTATGTAGCCCGTGTAGTCATGCAGAATATTATCAAAGCCCTTGCAAAACCGGATGATACCGCGCTTGTGAGCATTTTTGTACCGGGAGAGCTTCTGACAGCAGCAGGGATCACTCCGTATTCCGTGGAGGCAATGTCCTGCTTCATCGCCGGAACCAGATGTGAGCAGGCATTTCTGGCACAGACGGAATCAGAGGGCTTTCCGGAAACCATGTGCTCCTATCACAGAGTTTTTCTGGGAGCGTCCATGACAGGATTGGTACCGAAGCCCAAATGTACCATCTACACAAACCTTGCCTGCGATGGAAACATGATGACGTTTCCTTATCTGAAACAGAAGTATCAGATCCCGGGCTTTTATATTGACGTACCCTATGAAAAAAATCAGGATTCCATCAGCTATGTTGCAGATCAGCTCCGTGAGCTGAAGAAATTCCTGGAGGATGTAGGCGGGAAAAAAATCTCCGAGCAGTCGGTACAGCGTGCAGTTGCCAACAGCAATGAAGCGGCCTCCTATTACAGCAGCCAGCTTGCCCTCAGAAAGGATCACGATCCGGTGACTTCCCTGACAAATGAGCTGTATGCGATCTTTATGTGTCATCTTCTGGCGGGCTCAGAGGAATCCCTGAAATACACAAAAATGCTTCTTGAGGATGTGAAGAAGGCACCAAAGGGGGAAGGTCTTCATATTTTGAGGATGCATATGATGCCGTTTTTGCAGGAGCCGGTAAAGGATGTATTTAATTACAGCCAGAACGTGCATATCAGTGCCTGTGATTTTGTTGCAGACGGTTTTCAGCGGATGCAGGCCTCGGATCCTTATGAGGCCCTTGCGGAAAAAATGGTCAACTGCATTTACAACGGAAGTGTGAAGCAGAGGATCCGGCGTGCCCAGGAGCTGGCGAACCTTACAGAGGCAGACGGCGGGATCCTTTTTGCGCATTGGGGCTGCAAGGGAACCATCGGAGCTTCCAGCCTGATCAAAAATTCTCTGGAAAATGCAGGACTTCCAACCATGGTCCTGGACGGTGACGGCTGTAACCCGGCCAATTCCAGTGACGGCCAGGTATCCACACGACTTCAGGCATATCTGGAAATGCTGTCAGAAGGTAAGGAGGAAAAACGGTCATGATACATTACGTCTGTAAATATACACCGCTGGAGCTGTTTAAGGGCTTTGGCGAGGAATGTGCGGTTCTTGAGGAAATGCCGGAGAATTTTGAGCTTTCGGACCAGATCGCCCATGCTAATCTCTGTGGCTTCGGAAAATCTGTGATCCAGGCAGTGCTGGAGGGAAAGGTAGAGCAGCTTGTTCTTGTTAACTGCTGTGATTCCATGCGCCGTGTGTACGACATTGTGGAAAGTACCGGTAAATGTAAATTTCTGTACATGTTGGACATGCCTCATGAGGATAACGACTGTGAAAAGGTGAAGCTTGCCCAGGGCATCCACCGTCTGAAGAAAGCTTATGAGAAATTTTCGGGGAAAACCTTCGACAGAAGTGGATTTCTGAATGCTTTTTCCCATGAGCCTGTGGATAACCAGCCGTATATCGGTGTTCTGGGTGTCCGTGTCAGCGGCATCCTGGAAAAAATGATCCGGGATAATATCCGCATGGATGTGGAAAACCTGACCTGTACAGGTGGAAGACGTCTTGCAGTGATCCGTGAGGAGCTGGAAAAAATGGAAGACGATGCCATGTTCCTGGCTTATGCGGATGCACTTCTTTCACAGATGCCCTGCTTCCGTATGAACAACAGCACCCGAAGAAACCGGCTGTATCTGGATCCGAACCTGAAGGGGATCATTTATCATACTATTAAATTCTGCGACTATTACGGATTTGAGTATGCAAGCATCAAGCGTGATATCAAGGTTCCGCTTCTGAAGATCGAGACAGATTTTACAAGCCAGAGTGCAGGACAGCTCCTTACCAGAGTGCAGGCTTTTGCGGAGACCCTGGAAGGCTCTGAGGATATGGACCCATCAAAAGGAATCAGCGAGGAGATAAGGAAAAAAATGGAATCAGGAGTTTATTATGTGGCAGGGATCGACAGCGGTTCCACAAGTACGGATGTTGTGATCCTGGATAAAGACGGAAAAATTAAATCGACCATGATCATTCCCACAGGCGGCGGCGCTATGATGAGTGCAGAGAAGAGCCTGGAGATGGCCGTGGAAAAAGCAGGGATCAGGAAAGAAGATATCGTGCGTATCGTTACTACCGGATATGGACGTGCCTATATTGACAGTGGTGATGACAGTATCACAGAGATTACCTGTCACGCAAAGGGCGCCCATTATCTGAATCCGAATGTGCGTACAGTTATCGACATCGGCGGTCAGGATATCAAGGCGATCAGCATTGACGAGAACGGTGCGGTAAAAAATTTCCTGATGAACGATAAATGTGCAGCAGGAACCGGACGATTCCTGGAAATGATGGCCCGTACTCTTGGACTTTCCCTGGAGGAGATGAGTACCCGTGGTCTGGAGTGGAAAGAGAACGTAGTGATCTCAAGCATGTGTACTGTATTTGCAGAGTCCGAGGTAGTTTCCCTGGTTGCCCAGAATAAGGACGTGGCAGATATCATCCATGGTCTGAATGTATCTGTTGCTTCCAAGGTAGGAGCTCTTGCAGCCCGCCTTGGCAAAAAGAATCCGGGGGAATACATGATGACCGGTGGTGTTGCCAGAAATAAAGGTATCATCCAGGCACTGGAGGAGAAGCTGGGTGCGAAGCTTTATATCTGTGATGAGGCACAGCTTTGTGGTGCGCTTGGTGCGGCACTGTTTGCTTATGAGAAGTGTAATGCGGCACGGTGATCAGATCAGACAAGTTGCCTGCGCAGTGAATGCAGAGTGTGAATATCCTTTTGGTTAGGGGCGGCGTGCCCACTCACTGGGCGAACAGCCACAGTTCTTTCGGAAGTACCGGCTGAAGTGGGAGAGATTTGAAAATCCGCACAGCAGAGCCACCTGTTGAACAGGCAGAGCTTCGTTGGTGAGCAGATTTTTGGCTTTTTCCAGACGGAGCAGATTCAGGTCAGCATGAGGGGTGCTGTCAAAAAAATTCCGGTAACAGGAATAAAACTGACTTTTTTCGAGATTAGCCATGGCGCAGAGCTTTTCTGTTGTCCATGGCTTTTCGTAATTTGTAAGCATTTCCAGACGGATTTTTTGGAACAGGCTGCAGAGCTCCGAGTCTGCAGACTTGCCTGTATCTGTACTGCGGAGTTCCCGTGAGGCTGTGATCATCAGCTGGCAGAGCAGGGCATACTCGTAGTCCCGGGAAAAAACTTCTCTGTTCAGATATTCATGCTGCAGCTTCTGGATACAGTGATCGATCTCCTGGCAGTCACTGGGGTAAAAAATTTCGTTGCAGGGAAGTCCGAACCGTTTTGCCAGGTTTTCTCCGCAGGAAAAATGGACATAACTGTTCCGGAATTTTCGCACAGCCTGATAATGCTGGGGATTTCCCGGAATATAAAAGATGCAGGCATTTTCCCGGGTGACAGTAAGCTGACTGCCCAGATAAACCTTCATTGGTGTTTTAAATAAAAGAAAAAGAAAATCTCCGCTTCCCTCCGGCCGGAAAATCCTGTCGTAATCGGAGTTGGAACGGTTGTATTCGCAGAAATTTAAGGTGAAATCCATGAAAATGCTGCGCTCCTTTCATTACGTAGATCAGACAATCCGACTGTGGCATTGTAAAGAACTTTCTGTCTGGAAGTATAAAGTAAAGTGACAGAGGGACGTCCGTCTGGTAAGATTGTCTTTACGATAAATCTTACCGGAAAAAAAGTCAACTATTTCGGAAGATAATCACTGGTATGGATAGAACAGGATGGTAAAATGAAACATAGAAACGGTTGATTTCCGGTCTGTCTGAGAGTGTGTGAGCGAACAGAGGCGTAAGAGCTGATATACGGCGGAATCGGAAACAGAGCTAAATGCAGTAGCAGCAGAAAATAATAATTTACAGGAGGATTTTTACAATGAAAAAAGCGCAGATCATCGTGGATAAATATTTCCTCACCGGAAAAACAGACAAAAGGATCTATGGTTCTTTTATAGAACATCTCGGACGTGCGGTTTATGAGGGAATTTATCAGGAAGGCAGCCCTCTTTCTGATGAGCAGGGATTCCGGAAGGATACTCTGGAGCTGGTAAGGGAGCTTCAGGTACCGATCGTTCCGGATTCCGTTGGGAGGACAGCGTCGGGCCGAAAGCTCAGCGTCCGTCCAGACCGGAGCTGGCCTGGGGTGTCATCGAGACAAACCAGTTTGGACTCAATGAGTTTGTGGACTGGTCCAGAAAAGCCGGCAGCGATGTGATGATGGCAGTAAACCTGGGAACAAGAGGACCGGAGGATGCGAAAAATCTTCTGGAATACTGTAACTTTAAGGGTGGTACCTATTACAGTGATCTCCGTAAGGCTCACGGCTATGAACAGCCGCATGATATCAAATTATGGTGTCTTGGAAACGAGATGGACGGTCCGTGGCAGATGGGACATAAAACTGCGGCAGAGTACGGAAGAGTTGCAGCAGAGACTGCCCGCCTGATGAAATTTATGGATCCGGAGGTTGAGACTGTTGCATGCGGAAGCTCCAATCTGGAAATGCCTACCTTTGGCTCCTGGGAGTATACGGTTCTTGACGAGGCTTACGATCAGGTGGATTATCTTTCCCTGCATCAGTACTATGGAAATGCATCGGGAGACACTGCCGATTTTCTGGCAAGCTCCAAGGGCATGGATGATTTTATCTCAGGAGTGGTTTCCATCTGCGATGCTGTAAAAGCAAAGAAGCATGGAAAAAAACAGATCAATCTTTCCTTCGACGAATGGAACGTATGGTACCACAGCAATGAACAGGATAAAAAGCTGGAAAAATGGGTACAGGCGCCCCATCAGCTGGAGGATGTTTATAACTTTGAGGATGCACTTCTTGTGGGAAGCATGTTGATCACACTTCTCCGTCATGCAGATCGTGTAAAGATCGCCTGCATGGCACAGCTGGTAAATGTTATTGCGCCGATCATGACATCCGATACAGGCGCATGGCGTCAGACGATCTTTTATCCGTATATGCTGACAAGTGTGTTTGGAAGAGGAACCGTCCTTAATACACAGGTTCTCACACCTATATATGAAAGCAAGACTTATGGAGAAGCTCCATATCTGGATTCTGTGTGTGTCTGGGATGAGGAAAAGGATACGCTGACGATCTTTGCAGTGAATAAGAGTCTGGATGAGGATATGGAAGTTTCCTGTGACTTAAGACAGTTTGAGGGATATAAGATCGTAGAGTATATTGTACTCAATAATGATGATCTTCAGGCAGCCAATACAGAGGCTCAGCCGGAGAATGTAGTTCCTGTAAAAGCCAGTGCAGAGTGCTCAAAGCTGGACGGCGGAAAACTGGAAGCAGTTTTTGCAAAACACAGCTGGAATATGATCCGTCTTGCGAAATAAGGGCCGGTGAAGTATAGTAAAAGCAGTTACAGAAAATGTAAATCATGCTACATTATGGGAGGTCTTTTTTATGTACACACCTGCAAAGGAATGCTACGAAACTATGGAGTATAACCGCTGCGGTGAAAGCGGTCTGATGCTTCCGAAGGTGTCTCTTGGATTATGGCACAATTTCGGAGATACTTCTGATTATGAAAACATGAAGCAGCTGTGCTTTACAGCTTTTGACAATGGTATCACACAGTTTGACCTTGCCAATAATTACGGACCTGCCTATGGAAGTGCGGAACGGAATTTCGGCAAGATCCTGAAAGAAGAACTAATGCCATACCGTGATGAGCTGATCATCACAACAAAGGCAGGCTATGATATGTGGGAGGGCCCTTATGGAAACTGGGGCAGCCGCAAGTATCTTCTGGCGAGCCTTGACCAGAGCCTGAAGCGCATGGGTCTGGAATATGTGGATATTTTTTACCATCACAGAATGGACCCGGAGACTCCGCTTGAGGAGACTATGGGGGCGCTGGCAACAGCGGTTCAGCAGGGCAAGGCCCTCTATGTGGGACTTTCCAATTATGATGGAAAAACCTTAAGCCAGGCAGCAGCGATCCTGAAGGATCTGAAATGCCCCTTTGTGATCAACCAGAACCGGTATTCCATTTTTGACAGAACAGTGGAAAAAAACGGGCTCAAGAGAACCACCGGCATTTTGAAAAAAGGTCTGATCACCTTTAGCCCTCTTGCTCAGGGACAGCTGACAGACCGTTACCTGAACGGGATCCCGGAGGACAGCCGTATCCGCAAAGATGGAAGATTCCTTAAGGAAAGTGTGCTGACGTCGGAGCGTCTGGATCAGATCCGGAGACTGAACGATCTGGCAGCCCAGCGTGGAGAGAAGCTGGCTGATATGGCGCTTGGCTGGCTGCTTCAGCATAAGGAAGTTACCAGTGTTCTGATCGGAGCTTCCAAGCCGCAGCAGATCCTTGATAATGTGAAAGCGATCCACTGTGCACCGTTTACAGCTGAGGAGCTGCGTCTGATCGACGAGATCTCAAAATAAGATTTATATACTTCC
>OQVI01001284.1_pt1 | contig 17581 bp, 14 predicted proteins | sample 1691651 | NCBI WGS metagenome assembly OQVI01 (sample SAMN03418287, study PRJEB22391) | human gut metagenome | biome: human-gut; feature: organic feature; material: feces | host: Homo sapiens | place: Italy | collected 2013-04
TTCATCGAGAATACAGAAAATTTCTATTATATTTGCATCTGTCATGGGAATGGGTATTTTAATGTAACTTATTGATTGTCAACTATAAAGATACTAAAAATATTTCATTCCCACAACTTTTTTATGCTTTTCTTATGCCGAACTCACGTTATGATAAGACGTTGGAAAAGATGATAAGCGAACAACGCCTTACCAACGGATTCAAGACTGTATATCCCATCCCTGAGATAGGTATGGATTTCAACGGTGTGGTAGGCGTGGTCGACAACGACATCGTTTACCTGAAGTTCAATACATTCTACTTTTCGATGTTCGTAGGCGGAGAAAATCCGATAGACGACCTTTACGACAAGTACAACGACCTGTTAGACAACTATCCCGACGTTAAGGGCGTGGTGATAGACGTGAGGAACAACGGCGGAGGCATCGTTGACGACATGCAACTCTTGCTCGGCAAGTTGGTTGACGAGAGAAAGACCGTGTTTTACACGCGCATGAAAAACGGGGCGGGGCGGCTCGACTACACCCCGTGGACGCCCGCCTACCTCGAACCTGACGAGCGCACGCGCAGTCTTGACGTGCCGATAGTGGTATTGGCCGACATGAACTCGGTCAGCATGGCCGAGATGACGACTATGGCCGTAAAGGTGTTGCCTAACGGAGTGTTCATAGGTGAGCGCACGTTCGGCGGCACGGGGCAGCTTAATCGCTCTAACTCGTCGTTTGAGAATTTCTACGGCGGCTACTTTGCGATAGCCGGCTCGATAGAGGTTCACACCACGATGACTATGACTAAGGACGTAGACGGAGTGAACCTCGAGGGCGTGGGCGTAGATCCTGACATAGAGGAGCATTACGACGGGGCCTCGCTTGAGTGCGGAGTGGACAACCAGCTTGAGCGCGCCATTGAATACATACATACCGGTCGGTAGCCGCCGTTGCGCCTTTTTGTATGTGCCTGACAATCAATGATTTTTCAAAAGGCCGCCTTTTGCGACGCGAAAGGCGGCCTTTTACTCTGCGAGAGCTTGCCTTTTACGCCGTAAAAGGCAAGCTCTCGCAGAGTAACGTGACTCAGGTATAAGCGTTATTCCTTGCTTGCGGGTGCGTCATTGCCTTAAACCTAATGACCTGTTTGGGCTGAGTAGCGGCGGCTGCCGGCAAATCCGGGAAACTCTATCAGCTCGTTGTCCTCGATGATGTAGCGCACTACTCTCTGTAAGTCGTCCCTGCCGTTAATAAGGAACCACACCTCGTTGTTCACCGTCTGCCACTTGTCGCTGCCGTCGTTGTAGCCGAAGGTGTCGCTGTATGCCGTCATGTCGGCGTTGAGCGTTATGGTATTGCCTTCTTCGTCGGCCCATTTCCCTATGGCCTTGCTTATGGTTGCCGCGTCGTTTATGGTCTCGGTCACCTTTTTCAGAGTTACCGACGGCAGCTCCATAGTGCTGTCGTTAACCATCACGCCTTGCTCCTGCTCGCCCGTGTAGTCATTGTCTATGGTCACCACGTTGTTCTCCACGTCCCAGCTGAGCGACTCCGGCCATGCGTTGCCTTCCGTGCTGTAGCGTGCGTCGAAGCCTGTCCTTACGCCGCGGGCCCATTCAAGCTCGAGCCTGCGCACGTATGTGCCGTCGTTGCTAAGCCCTTCCCACGTGCCGCATGCCTTCAGCGTCATGTTCTGCTTGTCGAGTATCGTGGTGAAGTCGTCGTCGGTAGTCTTCTTCAGGTAGACGTGGTAAATCTCGCCATCGGGGCTTACGAGCCTCACGTTCATGTACAGGCGTCCGTCGTCGAGTATGTCGCCCCAGTAATATCCGCCGATGTCAAACTCCTTTGTGCTGGCCGACCAGTCGCCGAATTGATAGTCTTGTATCACCCACACGTCGTATTCGCCGAAGTCGTATGCGAAGTTAGTCACTCGGGCCGTCCCGTCGTCGTTCAGTTCCACGCGCCATTCGCCGGTGGCCTTGCTTGTGCCGCGCCATATTCCCGTCATCGCTTCCATTGTTTCGGGCGAGGTCTTGTTCTCGTCGTCGAAGAATAGTTCCGTGCAAGCTGTTGCCAGCGTAATGCAGCACGCCGCCGCCATAAACAATGCCATGAATTTAAGAAATGCCTTTTTCATCAGATAATAGTTTTAGTTAAGTGATTATGTTTATCATGCTTTATGTTTGCAAATATAATAAAAAATTCTTAAATTCCGGCCTTTTGTCGCTATAATAACGCCTGTAGGCGGAATTTTTTTAAAGTTACGGCGATTGTTACAGTTTTAAATAGTGTCTTTTTAGCTCCTAATACATGGCCTTTTGTTGTGCGAACGACTATCTTTTACACAGTAAAAGGATACCTTTTGCAAGCGTGTCGGAGGCGAGTGAAAACCGTAAGCAATAGCCGTCGAAATGCGACGGGCTGAAAGTAGCGGGCTTAAGCGATTAAAAATCATGAATTGTAAGTTGTCAACTCCTGATAACTCCTTATTTGAAAATCCCTCCGACGGCCTAATATGTAATAAGGTATAGCCATTTCCCCATTTCCGCGCGGCAGGGTAGAGTGGTGCGCACGAGTGCGGCTTGTTGAGCAACAAAGCGTGAAAATAATCAACGGCGCGCCCGTCAGGAGGCCGCGTCCGCCGAAAACGGCGAAATAAGAGGCGCGGCTGTTGAAAAAACTTCCTAATATTTTGCAAATCAGAAAAATAAGATGTAACTTTGCACCCGCTAATGAAAGCATCAAAATAAAATAAGTTTAACATATAAAAAATTAAGGACAAAAAATGATCATTGTACCAGTTAAAGATGGCGAGAACATCGAGAGAGCATTGAAGAAGTTTAAGAGGAAATTTGAGAAGACCGGCGTCGTTAAGGAGCTTCGCGCCCGCCAGCAGTACGACAAGCCGTCTGTAATCAAGAGACTTAAGATGCAGCGCGCCATTTACGTACAGAAACTCAGAACCGCCGAAGAATAAAAATCTTCCCGAAAATTTGGTGGTTCGGTTTTATTTTCGTAAATTCGTTGCCGAATTATACGTAATGGCAACGGAGCTATGAAAGTAATTGAATTTTTGGACTACCTGAGGTTCGAGCGGAACTACTCCGAACGCACGGTGAAGGAGTACGGCGACGACTTGACGCATTTCGAGTCGTTCTTCAAAAATTTGGATACCCGGCTCTCTTGGGAGACTGTAGACTCCGATGTCATCCGTGATTGGATGGAGAGCATGATGGATAAAGGAAACATTGCAACTACCGTCAATAGGCGGTTGAGTGCGGTGCGTTCCTTTTATCGTTTCGCCTTGTCGAGGAATTTGGTCGCCTCCGATCCTGCCCACGGGATAAAAGGCCCTAAGAAGGAGAAGCCCTTGCCGCAGTTTGTCAGGGAGAGGGATATTGAGGCTTTGTTCGACGAGGGCATGTGGAACATGGAACGTTATGATGACGTGTGCGCGCGTACTATGATATTGACTCTTTATGAAACAGGGGTGCGTATCTCTGAACTGTTGGGGCTTGACGATTCAGATGTGGACTTGTCCGCTTGTCAGATGAAAGTCCTTGGCAAGAGAAACAAGGAACGCATAATACCGTTCGGGACGGAACTGCGCGAGGCCATTGAAGGCTATATGTCGGCGCGTAACGAGTGCGTGGCTGGGAAATCACCGGCGTTATTCCTTACGCAAAAAGGGGAACGGGTTACATACCAGCAGGCACGACGCATGGTGATGAACAATCTCGGTCGTGTGTGTACTTTAAGAAAACGCAGCCCGCATGTATTGCGGCATACGTTTGCAACGGCGATGCTTAACAACGGTGCAGGGCTTGAGAGTGTGAAGAAGTTGTTGGGGCATAGCCGGTTGACAACAACGGAAATATACACCCACACGACGTTTGAACAGTTGAAGAAAGTATATGAATCAGCCCATCCGCGGGCGTGATTGCTGGACGCTGTTAATTGCCGGCCACCGAAACGGCAGGCAAGTCCGGTAAGTGAATATAATCAGCTGAGGTTTAACAGACTCTGCCGAGACCTTTAATTAACCTTTATAATAAAGAATAGGAGGGAATTATGGAAATCAGAATCCAATCAGTCAATTTTGATGCTACGGAGCAGTTGAAGGCTTTCATCGAGAAGAAGGTTTCAAAATTGGAAAAATCTTACGAGGATATTCAAACAGTAGAAATAGGACTTAAGGTCGTGAAGCCGGCCACCGCGCTAAACAAGGAGACTAGCCTTACGGTTATGGTTCCGGGGTTGCGTCTTTTCGTTGAAAAGGTGTGCGATACTTTCGAGGAGGGAGTAGACCTGTGCGTGGACTCAATGAAGGTGCAATTGGTGAAATACAAAGAAAAATTGCGGAATAATTAAAAAAAACCGCTAAAAGTTTTGGTGGTTCAAAATTTATGCCTATCTTTGCAGCCGTTTTAGGACACGTCCTTACAAACAAGCGCCTGACGGCTGCTTTGCTTGCCTCTTTAGCTCAGTTGGCCAGAGCACGTGATTTGTAATCTCGGGGTCGTTGGTTCGAATCCGACAAGAGGCTCAAGAAGACGGGACGTCGACTAATACAAGGGTGGTTACCAGAGTGGCCAAATGGGGCAGACTGTAAATCTGCTGGCTTTCGCCTTCGGTGGTTCGAATCCATCACCACCCACTTCAGTAGAAGTATTTGCGGAAATAGCTCAGTTGATAGAGCACTAGCCTTCCAAGCTGGGGGTCGCGGGTTTGAGTCCCGTTTTCCGCTCTCGCTGCTGTAATAGCTCAGTGGTAGAGCACTTCCTTGGTAAGGAAGAGGTCCCGAGTTCAAATCTCGGTTACAGCTCTACGACTTTATGATTATATCAAAAGAAGCAGAAAATACACGATTATTCATTAAAATAACAAATAATTAAAGCTATGGCTAAAGAACATTTTGAACGTACCAAACCACACGTTAACATTGGTACTATCGGTCACGTAGACCACGGTAAGACTACTCTGACTGCAGCCATCACAAAGGTGCTTGCCGAAAGAGGACTTACAAAGAGTGAGGAAGTTAAGTCTTTCGACCAGATTGACAACGCTCCCGAAGAGAAAGAGCGTGGTATCACCATCAATACTGCCCACGTTGAGTATGAGACTGCAACTCGTCACTACGCTCACGTTGACTGCCCGGGACACGCTGACTACGTGAAGAACATGGTTACTGGTGCGGCTCAGATGGACGGTGCCATCATCGTTGTCGCTGCAACCGACGGTCCTATGCCCCAGACTCGTGAGCACGTGCTTCTCGCCCGTCAGGTGAACGTTCCCCGTCTGGTTGTGTTCCTGAACAAGTGCGACATGGTTGAGGATGAGGAAATGCTCGAACTCGTTGAAATGGAGATGCGCGAGCTTCTCGATCAGTACGAGTACGACGGTGACAATACTCCTATCATCCGTGGTTCTGCACTCGGCGCCCTGAATGGCGTTAAGAAGTGGGAAGACAAGGTTATGGAGCTCATGGATGCTGTTGACAACTGGATTCCGCTGCCTCCGCGTGACCTCGACAAACCGTTCCTGATGCCGGTTGAGGACGTGTTCTCAATCACTGGTCGTGGAACTGTTGCTACTGGCCGTATCGAGACTGGCCGTGTTAAGGTTGGTGATGAAGTTGAGCTGCTCGGTCTTGGCGAGGACAAGAAGTCGGTTGTTACTGGCGTTGAGATGTTCCGCAAGATTCTTGACGAGGGTGAAGCTGGTGACAACGTAGGTCTGTTGCTCCGCGGTATCGACAAGAACGAAATCAAGCGTGGTATGGTACTCTGCCACCCGGGACAGATCAAACCTTACAAGAAGTTCAAGGCTCAGATCTACGTTCTGAAGAAAGAGGAAGGTGGACGTCATACTCCGTTCGGAAACAAGTATCGTCCTCAGTTCTATCTCCGTACAATGGACTGCACAGGTGAAATTTCTCTGCCCGAAGGCGTTGAAATGGTAATGCCTGGTGATAATGTAACTATCACAGTAGACCTGATCTACGCTGTTGCATTGAACGTTGGTCTGCGTTTCGCTATCCGTGAAGGTGGCCGTACAGTAGGTGCTGGTCAGATTACTGAGATCATTGACTAATACAATTTAGTTTTAAAATAAGGGCTCTCGCCTTAACTGACGAGAGCCTATTTTACGGGAATAGCTCAGTTGGCAGAGCACTGGTCTCCAAAACCAGGTGTCGGGAGTTCGAGCCTCTCTTCCCGTGCAAAAAAGAGATAATATGTTTAAGAGTTTAACAAATTATTGCAAAGTTTGCTACGAAGAACTTGTGCATAAAACATCATGGCCCACACGAGCCGAACTTACTCACACCGCAATGGTTGTATTATCTGCTTCCTTGATCATTGCGCTTGTGGTGTTCATTATGGATTCCGTGTTCCGGTTTGTCATGAGTACGATCTATCCTAATTAATATCGTTATTAAAGGAAATGGCTGAATCAGGTAAGAAATGGTATGTATTGCGTGCTGTCAGCGGGAAGGAAGCCAAGGTAAAAGAGTATATCGAGGCTGAACTCAAGCACAATGCGCTTCTTTCTGCGTGTGTATCTCAGGTGCTGATACCTATGGAGAAACATGCTTCTTTGCGCAACGGCAAAAGAGTCGTAAAGGAGAAAATAGCTCTCCCCGGCTATGTGCTTGTTGAGGCAGAGCTGAAAGGAGATGTCGCTCATACGCTTCGCTTCATGCCTAATGTCTTGGGATTCCTCGGTGGACAGGAAAATCCTACTCCGGTGAGGCAGTCTGATGTCAACCGTATACTCGGTACAGCCGAAGAAACGGAGTTGGCTGAAGAGGTAAACATCCCGTTCAGCGTGGACGAGACGGTAAAAGTTACGGATGGCCCGTTCAGTGGTTTTAGCGGTGTAATCGAAGAGGTTAATACCGAGAAACACAAACTCAAGGTCATGGTTAAGATTTTCGGACGCAAGACGCCTCTGGAACTCGGTTTTATGCAAGTTGCAAAAGAATGACGCATTGTTACGGATGCGGATGTTCTTTTATATAATAAATTTTTAATTTACAAACGAAATGGCTAAAGAAGTTGCTGGATTAATCAAATTACAGATTAAAGGTGGCGCTGCGAATCCTTCTCCTCCCGTAGGACCGGCTCTCGGTTCAAAGGGTATCAACATTATGGGATTCTGTAAGGAATTCAACGCCAGAACCCAAGATAAGGCTGGAAAGATACTTCCTGTCGTTATCACTTACTATGCTGACAAGTCATACAGCTTCGAAATCAAGACCCCTCCCGCAGCCGTACAGCTCATGGAGGCAGCCAAGGTTAAGAGCGGTTCAGCCGAGCCCAACCGAAAGAAAGTAGCTTCTGTTACATGGGATCAGGTACGTGCTATTGCTGAAGACAAGATGGCTGACCTTAACTGCTTTACAGTAGAGTCTGCCATGAAGCTTGTAGCAGGTACTGCAAGAAGTATGGGTATCACTGTAAAAGGGGACTTCCCTGGTAAATAATTTATAACTTCAAGAAAATGAGTAAACTGACAAAAAATCAAAAATCAGTAGCTGATAAGGTTGAAGCAGGGAAAGCATACTCTTTGAAGGAAGCTGCCGAGCTGGTCAAGGAAATTACCACGACAAAGTTTGACGCTTCTCTTGATATCGATGTACGCTTGGGCGTTGACCCGCGAAAGGCAAACCAAATGGTAAGAGGTGTTGTTTCTCTTCCCAATGGAACCGGTAAGGTAACACGCGTGCTTTGCCTTTGTACACCAGATGCTGAAGCTGCTGCTAAAGAAGCAGGTGCTGACTATGTTGGTCTTGACGAGTATATCGAAAAGATCAAGGGTGGTTGGACTGATGTTGACGTCATCATCACCATGCCGTCTTGCATGGGTAAAATCGGACCTCTTGGACGTGTCCTCGGTCCGCGCGGCTTGATGCCTAACCCCAAGAGCGGTACTGTGACTATGGATGTAGCGAAGGCTGTCAAGGAAGTTAAGCAAGGTAAGATTGACTTCAAGGTTGACAAGACTGGTATCATCCATGCTTCTATCGGAAAGGTATCTTTCACTCCCGAGCAAATTTATCAGAATGCCAAGGAGTTCATCGCTACCGTAATAAAGCTGAAACCTGCTGCCGCTAAAGGTACATACGTCAAGAGTATCTATATTTCAAGCACTATGAGTAGGGGTATCAAGATTGATCCTAAATCAGTTGAATAACTCTAAAAGTTTTGTAAGATGAAGAAAGAAGTAAAAGATACTATAGTCGTTGAACTCGGGGCAAAGCTGAATGAGTATTCTCATTTCTACCTCGTTGACGTTACAGGTATGAACGCTGGCGCTACTAGTAAGCTGCGTCGTGAGTGTTTCAAGAATGACATCAAGATGGTTGTTGTTAAGAACACTCTTTTCCACAAGGCTTTAGAGGCTTCAGATGTTGATTTCGAACCTTTGTACGGATGCCTGAAAGGTAGTACTGCAGTTCTTTTCTGCAACACAGCCAATGTTCCGGCTAAAATGCTCAAGAACTACAAGAAAGAAGGCATTCCCTCATTGAAGGCTGCATACGCTGAAGAGTGTATGTACATCGGCGCAGACAAACTTGAAGAGCTCGCAGCTCTCAAGAGCAAGAACGAACTCATCGCAGAGGTTGTTGCTTTGCTTCAGTCTCCTGCAAAGAACGTTGTTTCTGCTCTCCAGTCTGGCGCCCAGACAATCCACGGCGTGCTCAAAACTTTGGGCGAGCGTGCTGAATAAATCAAACACCCAAACATTTAACATTTAAAAACATTAAAATTTAGAATAAAATGGCAGATATCAAAGCTATTGCTGAAGAATTGGTAAATTTGACAGTGAAAGAAGTTAACGAGTTGGCAACAGTCCTGAAGGACGAGTATGGAATCGAGCCCGCTGCTGCAGCTGTTGCTGTTGCTGCTGGTCCTGCTGCTGGCGGTGCAGCTGCTGAGGCTGAAGAGAAGACATCTTTCGATGTAGTTCTCGCTGAGGTTGGCGGCGCTAAGCTTCAGGTTGTTAAGGCTGTTAAGGAAGCTTGCGGTCTTGGACTGAAAGAGGCTAAGGATCTTGTAGACGGTGCTCCTTCAACTTTGAAGGAAGGTCTGTCTAAGGACGAGGCTGAGAACCTGAAGAAGGCCATTGAAGAGGCTGGAGCTAAGGTTGAGCTGAAATAATTAAGACTTCTTAAATATTATGGGTTAAGATTCTCCCAGTCGGAGAGTCTTAACCTTTTTGTGTATTTACTATGCAGTCATCCACCACTGCATTTCCCGGTAAGTGTCTTGAATGTTTCTGCCGGTTGTGACGTTTTGAAAAGGTGGCATTTATAACGGTAACAAAAAATCTGTAATGGCTTCAAAAATTGTTGATAACAGAGTAAATTTTGCCAGCGTGAAGAATCCGATGCCGTATCCGGATTATCTCGATGTGCAATTAAAGTCTTTCAGAGACTTCTTACAGTTGGACACTCTGCCTGAAGAACGCAAGAATGACGGTTTGTATAAGGTTTTCGCAGAGAATTTTCCTATCACCGATACGCGTAATAATTTCGTTCTTGAGTTCTTGGATTACTACATCGACCCGCCCCGTTATACTATCGATGAATGTCTCGAGCGCGGATTGACGTACAGTGTACCCCTCAAGGCAAAGATGAAACTGTATTGCACGGATCCTGATCACGAGGATTTCGGAACATTCATCCAGGATGTATTCCTTGGCACGATTCCTTACATGACGAATAATGGTACGTTTATTATTAACGGTGCCGAACGCGTTGTTGTCTCACAGTTGCACAGGTCGCCGGGCGTATTCTTCGGTCAAGGCGTTCATGCAAACGGTACAGTGTTGTATTCGGCGCGTATCATTCCGTTCAAGGGCTCTTGGATAGAATTTGCTACAGACATCAACAATGTGATGTATGCTTATATCGACAGAAAGAAGAAGTTGCCTGTTACCACATTGCTCAGGGCAATAGGTTTTGAGACTGATAAGGATATCCTTCAGATATTTGACCTTGCTGAAGAAGTGAAGGTTAACAAGAAGAATATCAAGGAAGTACTTGGCCGCAAGTTGGCTGCAAGGGTGCTCAAGAGCTGGAACGAGGATTTTGTTGACGAAGATACGGGTGAAGTTGTTTCAATCGAGCGTAATGAGGTCATCATGGAGCGCGAGACCGAGATAACAAAGGAGAACATTGACGATATTCTTGACAGTGGTGCCTCTACTATCCTTTTGCATAAGGACGCTGACGCAGCTAGCAAGTATTCTATTATCTTCAATACCTTGCAGAAAGACCTGAGCAACTCGGAGAAGGAAGCCGTACTTTACATTTACCGCCAATTGCGTAACGCTGACCCGGCCGACGATGCTAGTGCTCGCGAAGTTATCCAGAACTTGTTCTTCTCGGACAAGCGTTATGACCTTGGTACAGTAGGACGTTACCGTATAAACAAGAAACTTGGTCTTGACACGGACATGGATGTCCGCATCCTTACCAAGGAAGACATAATTGAAATTATAAAATATCTTATCCAGCTGGTTAACTCAAATGCTACGGTTGACGATATAGACCACTTGAGCAACCGCCGCGTACGTACTGTAGGCGAGCAGCTGAGCAACCAGTTCTCGATAGGTCTGGCACGTATGAGCCGTACCATACGCGAACGTATGAATGTACGTGACAACGAAGTGTTCACTCCGACTGACCTGATCAATGCGAAGACTATCTCGAGCGTGATCAACTCGTTCTTCGGAACAAACCCGCTGTCACAGTTCATGGACCAGACCAACCCGCTGGCAGAGGTTACACACAAGCGCCGTTTGTCAGCCCTCGGTCCTGGCGGTTTGTCTCGTGAGCGTGCAGGATTCGAGGTGCGCGACGTTCACTATACCCACTACGGACGCCTTTGCCCGATTGAAAGTCCTGAAGGTCCTAACATCGGACTTATTTCATCTCTTTGCGTTTATGCCAAGATTAATGACCTTGGCTTTATCGAGACACCTTACCGCAAGGTTAAGGACGGTGTTGTCGATTTGGATAACGACCATGTGGTATATCTTACTGCAGAGGAAGAGGAAGACCATGTAATAGGCCAGGGTAATGCTCCGCTTAATGACGACGGTACGTTTATCCGCGATGTGGTCAAGTGTCGTCAGGATGCTGACTTCCCCGTCGTTCCGCCGTCGGAAGTTGACCTTATGGACGTCTCTCCGCAGCAGATTGCATCAATCGCAGCCGGTCTGATTCCGTTCTTGGAGCACGACGACGCCCACCGTGCGTTGATGGGTAGTAACATGATGCGTCAGGCGGTACCGTTGCTTCACAACGAAGCTCCTATTGTAGGAACAGGCATCGAACGCCAGGTTTGCGTTGACTCTCGCACAATGATTACGGCCGAAGGTGACGGTGTTATTGAATATGTAGACGCAACTACCATACGAATACTTTACGACAGGACTGAGGAAGAGGAGTTCGTAAGCTTCGAGCCTGCACTCAAGGAGTACAGGATACCTAAGTTCCGCCGTACCAACCAGAATATGACAATAGACCTCCGTCCGATATGCGACAAGGGACAGAGGGTAAAGAAAGGCGACATCCTTACTGAAGGATACGCTACTGAAAACGGAGAACTCGCTCTCGGACGCAACCTGTTGGTAGCTTACATACCTTGGAAGGGTTACAACTACGAGGACGCTATCGTACTTAACGAGCGCGTTGTCCGCGAAGACGTGCTTACTTCCGTTCACGTAGACGAGTATTCTCTCGACGTGCGTGAGACGAAGCGAGGCATGGAAGAGTTCACGAGCGACATTCCCAACGTCAGCGAAGAGGCGACCAAGGACCTCGACGACAACGGTATCATCCGTGTCGGCGCACGCGTTGAACCGGGCGACATCCTTATCGGTAAGATTTCACCGAAGGGAGAGAGCGACCCGTCGCCAGAGGAGAAGCTCCTCCGTGCTATCTTCGGCGACAAGGCCGGCGATGTGAAAGATTCTTCATTGAAGGCCAATCCGTCGCTTACGGGTGTCGTAATCGACAAGAAGCTGTTCTCTCGCGCAGTGAAGACACGCGCTTCAAAGCAGCAGGACAAGGTAATACTTGCCAAGATAGACGAGGAATATGCAGCCAAGATCGATGATTTGAAGGACATCCTTGTCGACAAACTCCTTACCCTTACCGAGGACAAGACTTCGATGGGCATCAAGGATTATACCGGTGCAGAAATCATTACGAAGGGCAGCAAGTTCAGCATCGCACAGCTCAAGAATCTTGAATACGACGGCATACAGTCTAATAACTGGACTGACGACGAGCATACCAACATGCTGATACAGAAGCTCATCATGAACTTCATCAAGAAGTACAAACTCCTCGATGCAGAGCTTAAGCGCCGCAAGTTTGCGATAACTATTGGCGACGAGCTGCCTTCAGGCATTCTGCAGATGGCCAAGGTTTATGTTGCCAAGAAGCGTAAGATCAGCGTAGGTGACAAGCTTGCAGGTCGCCACGGTAACAAGGGTATCGTTTCCAAGATTGTGCGTCAGGAAGACATGCCGTTCTTGGCTGACGGTCGTCCTGTCGACCTTGTGCTTAACCCGCTGGGTGTGCCTTCACGTATGAACCTCGGACAGATATTCGAGGCCATCCTCGGTGCTGCCGGCAAGCGTCTTGGCGTTAAGTTTGCAACACCTATCTTCGACGGTGCCAAGCTCGACGACCTCCAGGAGTGGACCGACAAGGCCGGTCTGCCGCGCCTCTGCTCTACACGCCTTTACGATGGTGAGACCGGAGAGCCGTTCGACCAGCCAGCAACGGTAGGTATCACGTACTTCCTTAAGTTGGGGCACATGGTTGAAGACAAGATGCACGCACGTAGTATCGGTCCGTACTCTCTCATCACCCAGCAGCCGCTTGGCGGTAAGGCGCAGTTCGGTGGCCAGCGTTTCGGAGAGATGGAGGTTTGGGCACTTGAGGCATTCGGTGCAAGCCATGTGCTTCAGGAGATACTTACGATCAAGTCAGACGACGTAGTAGGCCGTTCAAAGGCTTACGAGGCTATCGTCAAGGGCGAGCCCATGCCGACACCTGGTATTCCTGAGTCGCTCAACGTGCTGCTACACGAGTTGCGCGGTCTTGGCTTGAGCATCACTCTTGACTAAAAACTGAAACTCTTTACATAACAAATACAACTAAGATATATGGCTTTCAAGAAAGATTCAAAGATAAAGAGTAATTTTACGAAGATTACCATCAGCCTTGCGTCGCCTGAGGAAATCCTCGAAAGTTCTTATGGCGAGGTGACCAAGCCTGAGACCATAAACTACCGTACTTATAAGCCTGAGCGCGACGGACTCTTCTGCGAGCGCATCTTCGGTCCTACCAAGGACTACGAGTGCGCCTGCGGCAAGTACAAGCGCATTAGATATAAAGGTATCGTCTGCGACCGTTGCGGCGTTGAAGTTACCGAAAAGAAGGTGCGCCGCGAGCGTACCGGACACATCGAGCTGGTAGTGCCTGTTGCACATATCTGGTACTTCCGCTCGCTGCCTAACAAGATTGGTTATCTGCTCGGAATACCGACCAAGAAGCTTGACTCCGTAATTTATTACGAGAAGTACATTGTCGTGCAGCCGGGTGTGATGGAAGGCAGGAAGGACTCTGAAGGAGTCGAGATGAACGGTTCGCACAAGATGGACCTGCTGACCGAGGACGAATATATCGACATAATGGACAACCTGCCCGACGGCAACGAGTATCTTGACGACAGCGACCCCAACAAGTTCATTGCCAAGATGGGTGCCGAGGCTATTTACGACCTGCTCGTCAACATCGACCTCGACTCTTTGTCGTACGAACTGCGCGACCGCGCCAACAGCGACTCTTCACAGCAGCGCAAGACTGAAGCCCTGAAGCGTCTTCAGGTCGTAGAGGCGTTCCGTACGAGCCGTAATGTCAACAGGCCCGAGTGGATGATAATGAAGATTATTCCTGTCACTCCGCCCGAACTTCGTCCTCTTGTTCCTCTGGATGGCGGACGTTTCGCCACTTCCGACCTTAACGACCTTTACCGTCGCGTCATCATCCGTAACAACCGCTTGAAGCGACTTATGGAGATCAAGGCCCCCGAGGTCATCCTTCGTAACGAGAAGCGTATGTTGCAGGAGGCTGTCGACAGCCTGTTCGACAACTCACGTAAGAGCAGTGCCGTTAAGAGCGAGTCAAACCGTCCGCTCAAGTCACTCTCAGACTCGTTGAAGGGTAAGCAGGGACGTTTCCGTCAGAACCTTCTCGGTAAGCGTGTCGACTATTCTGCACGTTCGGTTATCGTTGTAGGTCCTGAGCTGAAGATGGGCGAGTGCGGTTTGCCTAAGCTGATGGCTGCCGAGCTTTACAAACCGTTCATCATACGCAAGCTCATCGAGCGCGGAATCGTCAAGACAGTTAAGAGCGCAAAGAAGATTGTAGACCGTCGCGAACCGGTTATCTGGGACATTCTCGAGAATGTAATGAAGGGTCATCCCGTACTTCTCAACCGTGCCCCGACGCTTCACCGTCTCGGTATCCAGGCATTCCAGCCCAAGCTCATCGAGGGTAAGGCTATCCAGCTCCACCCGTTGGCATGTACGGCGTTCAACGCCGACTTCGACGGCGACCAGATGGCTGTCCACCTTCCGCTCAGCAACGAGGCTGTGCTCGAGGCGCAGATACTTATGCTCCAGAGCCACAACATTCTTAATCCTGCCAACGGTGCGCCTATCACCGTGCCGTCACAGGACATGGTGCTCGGACTTTACTATATCACCAAGATTCGTCCGGGAGCAAAGGGCGAAGGCCTTACATTCTACGGTCCCGAGGAGGCAATCATCGCCCACAACGAGGGCAAGTGTGACCTCCACGCCCAGGTTAAGGTTGTTGTCAAGGACGTCGACCAGGACGGCAACTATTACAACCATGTTGTAGAGACTTCGGTAGGCCGCGTAATCGTCAACGGCATCATTCCCGACGAAGTGGGCTACGTGAACAAGATTATATCTAAGAAGAGCTTGCGCGACATCATCGCCGACGTAATCAAGGCGGTAGGTTTCGCCCGTGCGTGCGAGTTCCTCGACGGTATCAAGAACCTGGGTTACCGCATGTCATACCTCGCAGGTCTTTCGTTCAACCTTGACGACATCATCATTCCTAAGGAGAAGGTTGCGCTTGTAGAGAGAGGTAATGAGGAAGTGCGCCAGATTACAGATAACTATAACATGGGCTTCATCACCGATAACGAGCGTTATAACCAGGTAATCGACGCCTGGACCCACGTTAACAACGAGTTGGGTGATGTCCTGATGAAGGAGATGACCGAGGCCGACCAGGGCTTCAACGCCGTTTACATGATGCTCGACTCTGGAGCCCGTGGTTCTAAGGACCAGATACGACAGCTTGCCGGTATGCGTGGACTTATGGCCAAGCCGCAGAAGGCCGGCGCCGAGGGCGCGCAGATTATCGAGAACCCGATTCTTTCGAACTTCAAGGAGGGTATGAGCGTGCTTGAGTACTTCATCTCTACCCACGGTGCACGTAAGGGTCTTGCTGACACCGCCATGAAGACGGCCGACGCCGGTTATCTTACTCGTCGTCTTGTCGACGTATCACACGACATCATCATCACCGAGGAGGACTGCGGCACCCTGCGCGGTCTTGTATGCACGGCGCTGAAGAACGGCGACGAGATTATCTCGTCACTCTACGAGCGTATCCTGGGCCGTGTTTCGGTTCACGATATTATACATCCTAACACAGGCGAGTTAATCGTTGCTGCTGGTGAGGAAATAACCGAGCCCATCGCCAAGATTATAGAGGAAAGCCCGATTGAGAGCGTCGAGATTCGTTCGGTTCTCACTTGCGAGAGCAAAAAGGGTGTCTGCATGAAGTGTTACGGCCGCAACCTTGCGACAAGCCGCATGGTACAGAAGGGCGAGGCTGTCGGCGTCATAGCTGCACAGGCTATCGGTGAGCCGGGTACGCAGCTTACACTCCGTACGTTCCACGCCGGTGGTGTGGCAGCCAACGCTGCAGCAAACGCTTCTATCGTTGCCAAGAACGATAGCCGCATCGAGTTCGACGAGCTCCGTACTGTGCCGTTCGCCGAGGAAGGCGAGAACGGTCCTGTACAGTGTGAGATGGTTGTAAGCCGTCTGGCTGAAATCCGTTTCGTCGACCCGAACACGAACATTGTACTCTCTACGCTCAACGTGCCGTATGGTAGCTCGCTTTATTTCAAGGGCGGTTCACTTGTCAAGAAGGGCGACATCATAGCCCGTTGGGACCCGTTCAACGCAGTCATCGTAACAGAATATGCCGGTAAGCTGAAGTTCCGCGACGTTATCGACGGAGTTACGTTCCACTCTGAGACCGACGACACGACCGGACTTACCGAGAAGATTATCACCGAGTCGAAAGACAAGAGCAAGGTGCCTACCTGCGACATTATCGACGAGAACGGCGACGTTGTAGGAACATACAACTTCCCTGTGGGCGGACACGTCGTTGTGGAAGACGGTCAAACCGTCAAAACTGGTGCTACACTCGTCAAGATACCGCGTACCGTTGGTAAGGCGGGCGACATCACCGGAGGTCTTCCCCGTGTCACCGAGCTGTTCGAGGCACGCAACCCGTCTAACCCCGCCGTTGTCAGCGAAATCGACGGTGAGGTTACCATGGGCAAGGTTAAGCGTGGTAACCGCGAAATCATCGTTACGTCGAAGACCGGCGAGCAGCGCAAGTATCTTGTGTCGCTGTCCAAGCAGATCCTGGTTCAGGAGCACGACGCCGTGCGCGCCGGCACTCCTCTGTCAGACGGTGTGATTACGCCTAACGACATCCTGGCCATCAAGGGCCCGACCGCCGTTCAGGAATACATCGTCAACGAGGTGCAGGACGTTTACCGTCTGCAGGGTGTTAAGATCAACGACAAGCACTTCGAGATTATCGTGCGCCAGATGATGCGCAAGGTGCAGATCAACGATCCGGGCGACACTACCTTCCTCGAGCAGGAGATTGTAGACAAGCTCGACTTCGCAGAAGAGAACGACCGCATCTGGGGCAAGAAGGTGGTTGTCGACGCTGGCGACAGCGAAACGCTCAAGGCTGGCCAGATAATATCAGCCCGCAAGCTGCGCGACGAGAACTCAACCCTGAAGCGCCGCGACCTTAGGACTGTGCAGGTGCGTGATGCCGTTCCGGCAACGTCGACACAGATACTCCAGGGTATTACGCGTGCCGCTCTCCAGACCAAGAGCTTCATGTCGGCAGCATCGTTCCAGGAGACAACCAAGGTGCTCAACGAATCGGCTATACGTGGCAAGGTAGACTATCTCGAGGGTATGAAGGAGAACGTTATCTGCGGACACCTCATCCCGGCCGGTACGGGTCTTCGCGAGTTCGACAAAATCATTGTCGGCTCTAAGGAGGATTACGACCGCATGCAGGCCAACCGCAAGAACGTGATTGACTACAGCGAGAAGGAAACCGTAGAGGCTGAATAATCTGAATAAACATAGCATGAAACGGTCTGTACGGCGGGCATCACGATGAAGCGGAACGCCGCGG
>OQVI01001303.1_pt1 | contig 17452 bp, 16 predicted proteins | sample 1691651 | NCBI WGS metagenome assembly OQVI01 (sample SAMN03418287, study PRJEB22391) | human gut metagenome | biome: human-gut; feature: organic feature; material: feces | host: Homo sapiens | place: Italy | collected 2013-04
ATGCGTGGAAATCGTCGAACAGCTTTCCGCCGAATTCCAGATACAGCTTGTTGTCGAACTGGTTGATGCGGTCGCGGATGTGCTCGGACTGCATTTTCAGGTATTTCTCATTGTCAAATCCAATTTTCATGATATTTTTCTCCCTTTTTTCCATGGTATTTGTTTGAAAGAAACGGATCATTCTTGCCCCATTGGGTTCTGAAGAGTTACAAACAACTGATTTTATTTTACTATAGAGAAAAGTCACGTGCAAGAAAAAAATGCGGCAGGAATAGAAGCGATTCAGAAAAAGCACTCCTTCACGCAAGCATGATTCGCGATTTTTCCGGAATTTCGCATGGATCTGAATCGTTACAAAAAAAATCTCCCCAAAAGGAGAGAGGCCGGGACTTGGTTGGAGCCCCGGCGGTATGAAAAAGAAATCTATCTATTAGAAAGGTTGGCGTTGGAGACGTGCTTCCAGAAATGCTTTGCCGTCTCCGGTTTATTTATAGAGAAACAATGGAGGTTGTTTTTTACTTCCTTTGTTGTTGATAAGATTAGTATACGGGAAAATTGTGACCAGAATGTGTACACGGGATAAAGCTTTTCTGAAGAGAACATGAAAACAAAAGGAAGAAAATCTGACGGAATTGTAAAGAAGTAGTCAAAAAGGATTCATGCACCGTGGAAAAGGCGCATAAAATGCAGGAGAAGAAAAAGAGCGTTTCCGGCAGGAAAACCGATAAGACCGGAAAACCGGCTATCTGGCAGCCGCGGGGAAGAGGTTTCCATGGCGGAAATGAAAAGGAAGAGAAAATTTGCAGAGCGTGATTCTGGATATGGTCAACCGTTTTGGATATCTTGGTATTCTAATCCTGATTGCCGTGGAAAATGTATTTCCGCCGATTCCCTCCGAGGTGATTCTGACTTTCGGCGGTTTTCTGACAACGTGTACCCGGCTGCACCCGGCTGGGGTTGTGCTGGCATCTACGGCGGGCTCACTGCTTGGCGCGCTGGTGCTGTACGGAGCCGGAACCCTCGTCAGCCCGGAAGGGCTTGCCGAGCTGCTCGAGAGCCGACCGATGAAGCTTCTGGGGTTTCGTGCAGAGGATGCCTGGAAGACCATTGCCTGGTTTCAGAAAAAAGGGCAGCGGGCTGTGCTGCTCGGCCGATGTATTCCGATCATCCGAAGTCTCATCTCGGTTCCGGCCGGCATGGCAGGGATGAAGATGCCGGGATTTCTTCTATATACCATAGTCGGGAGTACGGTCTGGAATCTTCTTCTGGTTGGCATCGGCGCAGCGGTCGGCGCTGCATGGGAGCAGGCAGCGGAATATGTGAAGCTATATGCGGATGTGGTTTTCTTTGTTTTAATAGTGGGAACCGTATGCTTTCCGGCATTCCATTTATATAGGAAGAAACACCGTCAAAAATAATAGGATGCATGAAATCATGCATGATATGCAAAAAATATGCTTGCAATTTAGCAATAAGTGTGCTAAGATTCATCTCAACAAATAAAAGGGAGTAGCGAAACGCCACGGGATCTGAAATAAAAACATCCCGTGCGGGTTTGAAACCGTCAGCCGATGTTGAGAAACATCCGTATCAAATGAGAACGCAAGACTTTTATTGTGGCAGATGTCATGATAGGAGTCTTTTTTTTATTTACAGGAGACTTCGTTGAATTTTCCTGTAAATGAGAAAAGCCCTCCGGGCAGGATTCTTTCTTGTCCTTCGACTCCTGAATACCAAACATGAACTGCCATCCGTTGCCAGCGAAAGAAGCGTGGCGGAGAGAGAGGAATGTATGAGCAGCCAAAGAGTAAAAAAAGAATTGTACGAAACTGCAATGACAGGAGAAAAGGCACTGACCAGCCTGATGTATGTACAGATGACACTGTATGCAGCAAAAAGCCAGAAAACGTATGCCAGGGTGCGAAGCGAGGGGCGTGCAAGGATGCGCCACACGGGGCTTCATATGAATCAGTATTTAAGAGCGGCAGGAAAGGATCTGGAAAGCTTTCGAAACCGTCTGAAAGAGACACATCTGCCGGAAGAGCTTCAGTCAAAGGCAGAAACATTTCTGGTCCAGACGGTACATGTTCTGGATGTGACGGAGAAAAAACAGATGTACCGCGGGGAACTGATCGGGCTGGAAGAGAAAGTAAAGGAAATAGCAGAACAGATCGAGGAGCTGCTGAAAAGCATGCGGGAGCTTGGAGTATAAGTCACCGTCTGGCAGGCTCTGCGTGACCCGTAACGTGTAGTATCCGCAGGGGAGTCGGCGAAGGGGAATGCGCATGGTGGACTTTTCAAAAACAAAATGTTAAGATAAAACATATGGTAACGATTCAGAGCCATGCGAAATAGAAGAGAAGATGCAGGAAAGAAAAGGAGTAAGAAACGTGGCAGAAGAAATTGCAATGAAGGTGATCGCCCGAATCCACACGGATTTCCCGGAAAAATTCGGGATTCCGAGGCAGAGCGGACTGATCGAAGAACTAAAGAGTACGATCGTTTTTGAACCGGAGTTCCGCGATGCAAATGCACTGCGTGGGCTGGAAGAATATTCCCATCTCTGGCTGATCTGGGAGTTTTCGGAAGCCGTGCGGGATACCTGGTCTCCGATGGTGCGGCCGCCGCGGCTTGGCGGAAATAAACGGGTCGGCGTATTTGCTACGCGTTCGCCGTTCCGCCCGAATCCGATCGGTCTTTCTTCGGTAAAGCTGGAATATGTGGAGCAGCACCCGTCGCTTGGCCCGGTATTGCACCTTACGGGGGCTGATCTGATGGACGGCACACCGATTCTGGACATCAAACCGTATCTGCCGCATGTAGACAGTCACGTGGAGGCGCTTGGCAGCTTTACGGAAAAGACGAAGGAATACTTTATTCCGGTTGAAATTCCGGACGAGCTGCTGGAAAAGGTTCCGACAGATCACCGTGCGGCGCTGAAAAAAGTGCTGGAGCAGGATCCGCGTCCATCGTATCAGAACAGCGAAGAACGCGTCTACGGACTTTCCTTTGCGGGAATGGAAATCAAATTCCAGGTAAAGGACGAGGTACTGCATGTTGTGGGAGTAGAAATGTGAGGAAGAAATAAAGATCGGGAGAAAAGACCGAAAGCAAGGATCGAAAGCGAAGACCGAAAGCAAAGATCAAAAGTGAAGATCAAAAGCAAAGATCGAGAGAAGAGACCAAAAGCAAGGATTAAGAGAAAAGATAGGAAGAAAAAATGGAACGAAATGTAGAGATAGATAAAATTTCAGATGGAAAACGATACGGAGCCAATGATCTTGTAAAAGTGGGCTGCGACGACTGCCGCGGATGCTCCGCCTGCTGTAATGGGATGGGAGATTCGATTGTACTCGACCCGATGGATGTCTACCGTCTGGAGAAAAAGCTGGGAAAGACGATGGAAGAGATTTTGCTGGCTGGGAACGTGGCGCTTCGTGTCGTGGACGGTGTTATTTTGCCACATCTGAAGATGACAGAGCAGTCAGACCAGTGTAGCTTTTTAAATGAAGAAGGCCGCTGCAGCATCCACGATGCGCGCCCGGGCTTCTGTCGGATGTTTCCACTGGGACGGCTGTATGAGGATGGAACATTTTCTTATTTCCTTCAGGTGAACGAATGTCCGAAGGAGAACAAGACGAAGGTCAAGGTCCGCCGCTGGCTCGATACGCCGGAGCTTGGGAAATACGAAGCCTTTACGACAGAATGGCATTATTATCTGAAGAAAAAGCAGAATGCGGCGCGCGAAAGCGAGGACGATGCATTCCGGCAGCAGATCAGCATGAACATTCTGAAGTTGTTTTATCTGCTTCCGTATGACGGAAATACAGATTTCTATACACAATTTGCAGCTCGAATGGAGCTTGCAGACACGATGTAACGTGTGTCTGAAAAATCTTTTCCGCAATCTGTAAGTCCCACTTTGCGGTCTGTTTTGTTCTCATTCGGCTGCCTTTAAGCGAAAACGTTATAAAAACAGGAGGGCAGGATTATTTATTATATCGTTTCGTGAGAAAACTTTCCTGCTCCGGCGTAGACCAGGAAGGCTTCCCGGGTCTCACGCCTCCGCCGGCGGCTGCAGAAAATGATCTGCCCATTTTTCAGCAGAACTTCGCCGGTTACCTGTACAAGGGAAACGTGGGCAAAGTTGATCAGCAGACCTTTTCCGCCGTGGAAAAAACGATCACTTGGTGTAAGGCAGACCGTCAGGTCGGCAAATGTGCAGCGGGTTGTAAAATCTCCCTGAATGGTGTGGAGAATCAGTCGGTGCTGGCAGGCTTCAACGTAAATCAGGTCGTTCAGCGCCAGCCGGTATTTTTGGGAAACACCCTGTGAGATAATGACTGGAATTTCGAGCAGAACAGAATCGTTCGGATCGAGTGGGAATATTAATTTGGAATACAAAAAAAACACCTTCTGGAAAGCATACCGTTTGCGTCGAAGTGCAGCCGTTCAAGTCGAAGCGGTTGTCCGGCGCAAAGAAACATGATAGGGTACAAAATAAAAGTAGGAGGGAGCATTACAGCAAACGTCATAAAATTACAAAATGTAGTTTAGCATAGTGGCAGGATCTCATTCAAGCCGAATTGCCGCACTTCTGTTAAAATCGTTCGACAGATAACGATGCCGGATGGCTTAAAGAGTCGAAAAAAGTAAAAAAAAGGAACGATAGGCAGAAAAAACAGCAGAAAAATCGAAAGAAAATCGAAAGAAAAGGAGGTCGAGAAGATTGACGATGCGAGATGGGTTTGGTATAATATTCCAAAAACAATTATTATATATAACATTGTAAAAGAATAAATATCATATGGAGAGAAATATGAACAGAGAAGTAGAAACAATCAGAGAAAAAGTACATACAACAGCAGATGCAGCATTATTTTTATGCTTTCAGGAAGTGAAGGGAAGCCATTCCAAAGGAGTGATCCGGCTGCCGCTGCTTCACTATGACATTCCGTTTGAGGGATACGGAGAAATGCTGCTTCGGATGAACCGCATTTATGACCTGCTCGGCATGCCGGATGCAGGAAGCTGTATGCGGAGCCTTTCAGAAGGGGAAAAAGAAGAGTGGGAATTTACAGATGAAATGAAGAACAATCAGGATACAACGCTTCCAGCCGGAACCGAGCGTATGGTCAGTATTCAGATTCAGTTCCGACAGCACTGTAGTCTGCAGGGATTTCTGATCTGCGGAAAACAGAAAGCAGGTTTTCGTTCAGCACTTGAAATGCTGTATTTACTGGAAGATTGTCTGCAGGAACAGGATAACTGAATACGGGAGAAAAACGCAACAGAATGAGAGTGGGAGCTATGAAGGAAGAAAAAAAGATCAGAAAGAAAATAAAAATTGAGGATTTGTTGCCAAGAGATCCCATCCGGGTGGATCTCGATGCAATCCTGGGCTATGTGAAGGGAAAAACAATCCTGGTAACAGGCGGAGGCGGTTCGATCGGAAGTGAGATCTGCCGCCAGCTGGCCGGACACGACGTCGGGCATCTGATCATTTTTGACATCTACGAAAACAATGCGTACCAGATTCAGAAATCTCTGGAATGGGAGTTCCCAGATCTCAATTTGACAGTACTGATTGGTTCTGTGCGGGATGAGCGGAGGCTGGAATCAATTTTTTCGAAGTACCGGCCGGACATCGTCTTTCACGCAGCAGCCCACAAGCATGTGCCGCTGATGGAGGACAGCCCGAATGAAGCGATTAAAAACAATGTTATTGGAACCTTAAAAACGGCGCGCACAGCAAGCCATTATCAGGTAAAGAAGTTTATCCTGATATCAACAGACAAGGCAGTCAACCCGACCAACATCATGGGAGCGAGCAAGCGGCTCTGTGAGATGGTGATTCAGCTGATCGGAAGACACAGCACGACAGAGTTTGCAGCAGTGCGCTTTGGAAATGTACTGGGAAGCAACGGAAGTGTCATTCCGCTGTTCCGCCGTCAGATCGAACACGGCGGTCCGGTGACGGTTACGCATCCGGACATCATTCGATATTTTATGACGATTCCGGAGGCAGTCAGCCTGGTACTTGAGGCAGGCGCCTATGCGAAAAACGGTCAGATCTTTGTCCTGAATATGGGAGATCCGGTCAGAATCGCAGATCTGGCAAAAAATATGATCCGCCTTTCCGGGTATGAGCCGGAAAAAGAAATCAAGATCAAATATATTGGCCTGCGGCCCGGCGAAAAGCTGTATGAAGAGCTTCTGATGAATGAAGAGGGCATGCAGACCACAGAAAACAGCCGGATTTTTATCGGCAGACAGATTGCATTTGATGAGAAGGTATTCCGGGAGCAGATCAAGGAACTCGCGAAGGAAGCGGAAAACGAATGTCCGGACATCTGTTATCTGGTAAAGAAAATGGTGCCGGAATACCAGTACGAAGGAGAAAAACAGGGATGACGGACCTTCATGTACATATTCTGCCGGGAGTGGACGACGGATCCCCGAATTTGTCCACCTCCCTTGAAATGGCAGAAATGGCGGCACAAAGCGGGGTGCGTATCCTCGCGGTGACGCCGCATGCAAACCAGACGGGAATCGAAGGCGTGGAGGACGGATACGTCAACTACGAATCGGAACAGTTAGAAGAGCAATTTTACCGTCTGGAGAGGGAAATCAACAGAGAACACATTCCCATCAGCCTGGTGCGCGGCATGGAAATCATGAGCATCGGACCGCTGGGAAAAAAAATCAGAGAGAGAAAGCTGATACCGCTCCATGAGAGCTGCTATTATCTGATCGAGGTGCCGTTTGATATGGCGCCGGACGGAATCAAAAAGCGGCTGCTGGAATTTCCGGCGATGGGAAAAATCCCGGTGCTGGCGCATCCGGAGCGGTATTTCTGCGTGCAGGATACACCGGAGCTTCTATACGAATTCCGGGAAATGGGCGCGGTTTTGCAGATCAACAAAGGAAGCGTGTTTGGAAGATTTGGAGAAGAGGCGGAGCGGACAACAAGGTTTCTACTGGAAAACCGCCTTGCGGGCTGTGTGGCAAGCGATGCCCACGGAGCTGATTACCGGACCACGGACATGCGGCCGGTCCGGCAGTTTCTGGAGGAGCGGTATGGAGAAGCGTATGCACAGCTTTTATTGAAAGTGAATCCGAGAAGAATCCTGGAGGACCGTCAGATTTTCTATGAACCGTCCCCGGAACGAAAACGGAAAAGACGCTGGTTCCTCTGAAAACAGGAAGAATGGCGTTACAGAAACGAAAGGAGCATCTTTGATATGCACAAAACGAGAGCGGCAGTTCTCATTCTGTTTCTGGCTTCCACACTTGCCTTTGGCGGGTGTCTGGTGCGGCAGCAGACGGGAAAAGACGGAAAAGGGCCGGAAATTACGATGGACAACAGTGAGATTTCTGCCAGCATCCATGCAGAGGAGTCAGAACTTCTGGCCGGAGTAACTGCTTACGATAAAAAAGACGGCGATGTGACGAGTTCTCTTGCTGTGGAACATATTTCGAATTTTGTGGAAAAAGGGCGGCGGAAAATCAGTATCGTCGCCTTTGATTCCGATAACCACGTTACGCATGCGGAGCGGGAACTGGTGTATAACGATTACACCTCACCGGTCTTTTCCCTGGATCGTCCACTGCGGTTCAGCCTGAATGCGGATGATCTGACAGAGGGACTTTCCGCGGATGATTGCCTGGACGGAACGATTACCGATCGCATCCGGATTTCCTATGAGGATGAGATCAGCAGTACGCCGGGACTGTACCACGTGACATATTCGGTTGCAAACCGCGCCGGAGATGTGACAAGTCTTCCGGTGACAGTAGAACTCTACGATCCGGCAGAGGAGAACGGAAAGCCGCAGATTACCCTGAGCGATTACCTGATTCATCTGGATCTGCAGCAGCCATTTGATCCGCAGGCATATCTGGAAAGCGTGAGTGTGGATCAGATGCTGTATGAAAAGAGAGAAGACGGTGCACTTCATGCAGCTTCGTATGAAGAAGAGCTTCTGGGAGAAAATCAGTTTTCCATTGACAATCCGGTCGATACCGGCAGTGCGGGTGTTTATGAAGTGACATACACTGCGACAGCGGAGGATGGGCAGACTAGCTCCGTCCGCCTGATCGTCTGTGTAAACGAATAGGGGGGATCCAGATGGGAGAATACGACAGAACAGGAAACGGGCAGAGCAGCAAAACAGACTGGGATCTCCGAAGTATCCTGTGCGACATTGCAAAAAACTGGTGGGTCATCCTTCTGATTGCCTGTTCGGCGGCGATGATAACCTATACTGTGATGGCGACCGTACACAAAGACCAGTATACGGTAAAAACCACATTTGCCGTTATGGGACGCGGGGTGGATGCCAACGCGGCATCGAGCCTGTCGGCCACATATGAGATGGCACAGAAATTTGAAGCAATTCTGGAAAATACGATTTTGAAGAAAAAAGTAATGGAGGAGCTTAGCCTGTCCTCGTTTCCGGCAAAAATGAATGCTTCCATTGTGCCGGAATCCAATCTGATGGAGCTGTCTGTGACCGCAGATTCGCCGGAAATGGCATTTCGGATCTTAAAGTCGGTACTGAACAATTATACGAGCATTTCCGACTATATTATTCCGAATGTAGTGTTGGAGACACTGCAGCAGCCGCAGGTTTCCGGCGTGCCATCGAACCAGATTCCGACCAAAAAGTATGCCGCGACCGCATTTCTTGCGGCAGCCCTTGCTATGGCGGCACTCATCGGACTCTTTTCCTTTCTGCGGGATACCGTCAAAAATGAGGCAGAATTCACCCGCAAAATCGATGCGGACCTGCTGGGCGTTGTGTATCACGAAAAGAAGAAGAAAAACAGCTCCATGCTGATTACTAATCCGGCGCGGAGCTTTCTGTATGTGGAATCCTTAAAGCGTATTGCATCGCGTGTGCGGGGGCGTCTGGACCGAAAAGGCGGAAAAGTGCTGCTGGTGACCAGTGTGGCGGAAAATGAAGGAAAATCGACCCTTGCGGCAAATCTGGCGCTTGCCCTTGCAGAAGAGCAGAACCGTGTACTGCTTTTGGACTGCGATTTCCGACAGCCGGCGTTACATAAAATCTTTGAGATTCCGGAAAAAGACGGAAAGGATTTCGGAAAGGTTGTCCTCGGAAAAGAGTCGGCATCCGGCGTTTTTGAGAAATACAAGGATACCAACGTATATACCGGAATCTGCCGTAATCGTCTGGAAGAGCCGTCGCTTGCAATCGGTGGTGAGATTTTCCAACGGATTCTGGAGACATGCCGGACCAATATGGACTACATTATTCTGGATACGCCGCCGATGGGAATGACTGCGGATGCAGAAGAGCTTGCAGAGTATGCCGATGCGGCAGTTCTTTCCGTGCGGCAGGACGGCGTACTGACGAGGGATATCAACGATGCGATTGATGCATTGAACCAGAAAGAGGAAAAAGTGATCGGCTGTGTATTTGGAAATGTTTACCCGGGATTCGGTGAGCGGATCGGCAACAGCTACGGTTATGGATATGGATACGGCACCTACAGCAGGGCAGAACGATAAGAGGGAGCAAAGAGCATGAGCAGAGAAACGTATGAAACCTATTCGGCGGAACCGGAGAAAATCGATCTGATCGCCTTTCTGGCAGAATATTTCCAGGCATTCCGAAAATTCTTTTTGGGCGTGCTGATTCTTGTGATCCTCATGGGAGGCGGCTCCTTTCTGACGGCAAAGCTGCGGTATCAGCCCATGTATGAGGCATACACCTCATTTGTGGTCGGATCAAACCGCGCGGTCGGCTATTCCTATTATGACAATGTGACGGCGCAGCAGCTTGGAAAAACCTTTCCTTATATCGTAACAAGCGGTGTATTAAAGGATGTTGTGGCACGGGATCTTCAGGTGGGAGCAGTGACATCCCAAATTGAGGCGAGCGTGATGGAAAACACCAATCTGTTCACAATTCGTGTAAAAGATTCTTCACCGGATACGGCATATCGCGTACTTCAGTCCGTCATTACCAATTATCCGGAGGTGGCAGAGTACATAATCGGTGCGACAACGCTGACGGTGGTAGACGACAGCGGCGTACCGGTATCCCCGATCAACAGCCAGGATGCGGTACATGCCGGAATGATCGGAGCAGCGGCGGGACTTGCCGTTGCACTGCTTTTGATTTTCATCTATGTGAGAACAAGAAAAACAATTCGCCAGGCAGAGGACGTGAAAAAGCTGACGAACGCAGCGTTCCTCGGAAATCTGCCGGAGGCGAAAATTAAGAAACGAAGCAACGTAAAAGAACAGACCATCACGATCTGTAACCCCAAAGTGCCGGATTCCTTCAAAGAAGCAATGCAGCTGATCCGGACAAGAACAGAGGACGGGCTTGGAAAAGCCGACTGCCCGGTTCTGCTTGTGACAAGCTCTGTGCCAGGAGAGGGAAAGACAACCGTTGCCGTGAATCTCGCAGAGGCATTCGCAAAGAAAAAATACCGCGTAGTGCTGCTGGACGGAGATCTGCGAAATCCGTCGGTATTGAAGTGTATCGGACTTTCCGAGCGGAAGGGACGTGGAATCATAGGAGTGCTGAAAGGACAGATCAGCCTGGATGAGGCACTTACCGATTATCGGGATCTGTCACTGAAAATCCTGCCGGGCGTCGGAAGTACACAGAATCCGGCAGGTCTGCTGCGTTCCGCACGGATGAGAACGCTGATTGAAAACCTGAAAGAGGATGCGGATCTTCTGATTATTGATACGCCGCCGTGCGGAGTGCTGTCGGATGCATCCCTTTTTGGCGGAATCGCAGATTCTGCAGTTCTTGTCGTACATCAGGGAACGACAAAGGACCGTGAAGTACAGCGGGCACTGGAATTCTTCGAGGATTCGCGAATTCCGGTCTGCGGCTATGTACTGAACGGCGTGCCGGAGGGGGCGACAGGCTACGGATACAGCACCCATGGCGGTTATGGCTACGGAAAATATGGTTATGGTTACGGAAAGTACGGCTATGGAAAAGAAAAAGAAGGCCGGAAAAGTAACCAGTCGGTGAAAGAATAGGGGGAAGAAAACATGAGGGAATCTGGAATTTATCAAATGTATCTGAAAAATCTGCTGGACCGGCTGCTTGCACTGGTTGGAACGGCAGCACTGTCGTGGCTGCTGATTTTGCTTGGCATAGCGATCCATCTCGATTCGCCGGGACCGATTTTCTTCCGGCAGAAGCGGGCAGGAAAGAACGGCACGTATTTTTACATATATAAATTCCGCACGATGCGCATGGATACCCCACATGATATGCCGACCCATATGCTGAATAATCCCGATCTTTTCATCACAAGAGTCGGACGGTTTCTCCGGAAAACATCCCTCGATGAGCTGCCACAGCTCTTTAATATCCTGAAGGGCGATATGGCGCTGGTTGGCCCGCGTCCGGCACTCTGGAATCAGTATGACCTCCTTGCGGAGCGTGAGCAGTACGGTGCAAACAGCGTCCGTCCGGGTCTTACCGGATGGGCACAGATCCATGGACGGGATGAGCTGCCGATCCGGCAAAAAGCTGAACTGGATGGATATTATGTGCACCATATCCAGCTCAAAATGGATCTGGAATGTCTCTGGAGAACAGCAGGAGCCGTACTGCGGCAGGATGGAATTCACGAAGGAAGACTGGAAAAACAGCAGATGCAGGGTGCAAAAGAGGCTGTGAAGGTTGGGAAATAGAAGAAGATAAAAAAGATAGAAAAAATAGCACAGATAGCAAAAGATAGGAAGAGACGGGCAGAATGTTTTTGGGGATGAAAGCATGCTGCCCCGTTTTGCACAGAAGCTGGAAAATAATGAGAAAAGTAATTGCATATTGATTGAAAGATGATATAATTTATAAAGAAAAATAATGAAATTAGTAATGAAACAATGCGAAATATTACACCGAAACAGGAAAGAAAAATGAAAAAACGAATTCTAATTGTAACCAATCATTCGTATATGTTCTGGCAGTTTCGCAAAGAATTGGTGGAAGCATTGCAGAAAGAGCATGAAGTGATTCTTGCCATGCCATTTGTCGGACATGAAGAAGATTTTCGGAAAATGGGAATCGAGTGTATTCCCGTATCCATGAACCGACGTGGTGTGAATCCCTTTGCTGAGGCAAAGCTGTTGCGGGATTATAAGCGGCTTCTGCAAAAAATCAGCCCGGACTTTGTGCTTACATATTCCATTAAACCAAATATCTATATGGGTCTGCTCTGCAGTTGCAAAAAGATTCCCTATTATGCCAACGTACAGGGACTTGGAACTGCATTCCAAAAACCAGTACTGGCCGGATTTGTTACGGTACTGTATCGAATCGCTTTCCGAAAAGTAAAATATGTCTTTTTTGAAAATAAAGAAAACGCCCGCGAATTTGGCGAACGAAACATCGTATCGGCAGATCGTCAGGTTGTCCTGCCCGGTGCGGGAATTAACCTGGAAAAATACAAAATGGAACCTTACCCGAACCACAGCCGTGTCCATTTTCTGTATCTCGGACGAATCATGAAAGAAAAAGGAATAGAAGAACTCTTTTATGCCGTTCGGCGGCTGAAAGAAGAAAACGAAGACTTTGTCCTTGATCTGGCCGGATTCTTTGAAGATATCTACAAAAAGCAGGTAGAAGAACTGGAACAGCTTGGAATCGCCCATTTTTACGGCTTCCAGTCAGACCCGCGCCCATTTTATACAGAAGCAGACTGTGTCGTTCTTCCCAGCTATCATGAAGGCATGAGCAATGTCCTCCTGGAAGCAGCGGCAACCGGCCGCCCCGTTATCACAAGCAATATCCCGGGCTGCCGGGAAAGCGTAGAAAATGGAAAAAGCGGTCTGCTGGTTGAAGTAAAAAACAAAGAGATGCTGTATCAGGCAATGAAAAAGATGCTGCATTGCAGCAGAGAAGAACGGGAAAAAATGGGAAAAGCAGGAAGAGAGAAAATGAAAAGAGAGTTTCGGAAGGAAGCTGTGGTGGAGAGAACGGTGAGGAGTCTGGAGTAAGAAAAGGCAAAGGAAAATAGGATTGGAAACTTATGAGGGGAATGGGAGTTGGAGAAAACTCAAAAACGGATGATAAAGAGCAGCTTATAAATACAGGTTCTTTGGGGAGGAGTAGTGCGAGGGATTGGACGTGTGCATATAGGCTGTTTTATATTTGAGGATTGAGGAATTGGGAAAGAGTGGGGACTTGAAAAAGAGTGAGGGGATTGGATTATAAAAGGGAACTGGAGAGAATGACATGACATTGACGAATTATTGGTGGTTGCTGATTTGGCTGTTTACAGGAGGGGCATTCCTGGCGTGGTTTTTCCCAAAAAGATGTGAAATGGTTTGTGGAAAAATGGAAAATCGTTGGGGAGTTGTACCTGCTATTCTTTTGGTAATACCGTATATTATATGGGCAGGATTTCGAACGGATGGATTTGGTGATACGGGTTCGTATAGAACGACATTTTTAGATGCACCGAGTCAGCTAGGACAATTGCCGGAATATCTTGAGACCATTTCGAAGGATAAGGGGTTTTCTGTGTTGATTGTTGTGTTGAAAGGTATTATTGGAAATTCAGACATTTTATTTTTTACTATAATAGCAGCCATTCAGCTCTTGTGCATCGTGTATATATGTAGAAAATATTCATGTAATTATTGGTTGAGTATTTTTTTGTTCATTGCTTCCACGGATTATATGGGGTGGATACATAATGGAATGCGTCAATTTCTGGCAATAACAATCATCTTTGCAGCAACAGATTTATTGTTGAAAAAGAAATATGTTCTATTGATTGCCGTTATACTTTTAGCATCAACGTTTCATGCTTCTGCACTTTTTATGATACCGGTAATTTTTATTGTACAAGGAAAAGCATGGAATAAGAAAAGTATTATATGTATACTTGCTTGTATTGCGGTACTATTTTTTGTTGATCGTTTTACGGATATTCTTGATTCTGTTTTATCAGCGACGCAGTATTCTGGGATGGTATCAGATTGGGAAGAATGGCAAGATGATGGAACAAATCCGATTCGAGTATTAGTATATTCTATTCCTATGCTATTATCTCTTATAGGATATAGGCAGATAAAAGCGGTAGATGATAACCTTATAAATATAAGTGTGAATTTTTCCATTTTAGCTAGCGGAATAGCATTAATCTCCATGGCAACCTCTGGAATTTTTATTGGGAGAATAGTGGAAACGGTCTATTTGATTCCCCTCCTGATTCTATTGCCATGGGAGTTGAAAAATCTATTCACAGATGATTCGTCAAGACTAGTGACATTGTTTACAGTAGTTGGATATATTGCATTTTTCTATTATCAGATGCATTTTGCATGGGGGTTATTATGAGAAAAAAATAAATGGAGGCATAAGAATGCAAGCAACATTAGTTATTTCATTAGATTTTGAATTGTTTTGGGGCATGCAGGATTGCAGCACATTGGAAGAATATCAGGATCATGTATTAGGTGGTAGACAGGCAATCCCTAAGTTATTGGATTTGTTTCAAAAACATGGAATTCATGCAACATGGGCAACAGTGGGTTTTCAGTTTGCACATACATTTAATGAAGTACAGAAGTATTTTCCTCCCGATGAGTTAAGACCGAGTTATAGAAACAAGAGATTATCAACTTATAACTGTTTTCCTTTTATTGGTAAAGATGAGTTTATGGCACCTTGCTTTTATGCTTCGTCTTTGATAGATAAGATTGCTCAGTATGATGGGCAGGAAATTGCCAGTCATACATTTTCACATTATTATTGTAAAGAAGCAGGCCAGACAATAGAACAGTTCGAAGCTGATATGGAAGCTGCTAAAAAAATAGCGGAAGCGAAAGGATACAATTTAACATCAGTCGTATTACCTAGAAATCAATGTACTTCAGAATATATTGCAGTATTAAGAGATTTGGGTTTTACAGCTTATCGTGATGAGGAAAATGATTGGATTCATGAAAAAGTTTCTTTTCGTCCTTTAATGCGAGCACTTCGATTGGCTGATGTTTATTTACCTTTGACTGGTCAAGGTGGATATATTCCAAGCGATGAGAATGGAATCATTAATTTAGTGGGTTCTCGTATGTACAAGCCGTTTTTCAAACCATTAGCATGTTTTGAAAAAATAAAAATATGGCGTATTAAGAAACAGATGCTTCATGCAGCTAAGAATGGATTGACTTTTCATTTGTGGTGGCATCCACATAATATTGGGGTTATGACAGAATATCATCTGAAACAATTAGAAGATATTTTTGTTTATTACGATGAATTAAAAGAAAAATATGGAATGCGCAGTCTGAATATGAGAGAGGCTGCTGGAGAATTACTTAGCAGGTGAAAAAATGTATCAGTTTTATTATGCTGATATAAATCAACAATATGAGTCAGGCGTTTTTGCTGATGATATTAATAATTATTTTAAGATTACAGCAGTACGTCCCACCATGTGGGAAGAACATTGTCTGGAATGTTCAGCTCCATTATGTTATCAAAACTGTTTGCACTATGCAGCACGGAGTGACGGACGCTGTAAACGATTTGAAAATAGCTTTTTGCCTTTTCAGAACGATAAGGCTTGTTGTGGTCAGGGGGTACATATTAAATTTCGGAAATGGGCGAATATGATGACTATTATTTTTCCGTCAATGATGCCGTTAGATATATATCAGGAGCTTTTTGAAAAAAACCAAAAGCTGGGGAATCGGTTAAAGAAGATTGCCGATAGCAAATTGCCAACAAATGCGCGTTGGCAGCTGATTAGAATAGAGGAATATTTACGTCGAAGAAAATTGAGAGGCGTGGTGACTAAGAATAGAATACCAAACGCTTTTGTGTTTCATGGGTTTAGTTATCATGCAGAACCGTACAATCTCATTATAGAAATATATGATGATCATACTCCATTATATAAGGCTTCTTTGCCCATTGTGCCAGGGGAAAATATTTTTGTTTTGAATCAGGAGCAGTTGTCGACAGAGTGTTGGACTCCAAATAATCTAGTGAAGGTTTATCCTGAAAATGATTTGGAAGCGGAACTGGATATTTTATGGTGTGATTTTGTTCAGGGAGAACTGATTGTGTCAGAAAAACCAGCGGCACAGGTAAAGTGTGTTGTTTGGGATTTGGATAATACCCTTTGGAAAGGAACATTAATTGAAACGGAGGAGCCTGAGAAATTACAATTAAATAAGGGTGTCTTAGAGATTGTCCAGGAATTAGATCGAAGAGGGATTATTCAATCTGTAGCGAGTAAAAATGATATGGATGCAGCTTGGCCGATATTAGATAGGCTGGGGCTTGCAGAGTATTTCCTTTATCCACAGATTCACTGGAATGCAAAAAGCGGATCAATGGAACAGATTGCTAAATGTTTGAATATAGGAATTGATTCACTTGCACTAATAGATGATTCTAGCTTTGAGCGGGAACAAGTACGGAGTGTATGGCCGCAAGTGCGTGTTTATGATGTTACAGAATTATCGGATTTATTACACAAAGCAGAATTTACAGTTACGATAACAGAAGAAAGTAAGAAGCGTCGGGCGATGTATCGGGCAGAAGAAAAGAGAAATCAAATGATGTCGGATGGAAATGAAGATACAATTACCTTCTTGAAAAAATGTCATCTGCAAATTGAAATTTTTGCACCTGAGTCAGACACAGAAATTTTGCGTTGCTATGAGTTGGTTGTGAGAACAAATCAATTAAATATGTCTGGCAAAAAATATAGTCAGGAAGAATTTATGGACATTTTAAATCGCTCAGGATATAAAAACTTTGCATTTTCATGTAAGGATGATTTTGGCGAATATGGTATTGTTGGATTTGGTCAGTATAGAGTGGAGAACAATTGGATTATTTTCACAGAATTTGCGATGAGCTGCCGGGTAGCAGGGAAATATGTTGAAAGTGCGCTATTTACGTTTTTGCTGCAGTTGGAAAATTGTCAGAGTGGAAAATTTGAAATTTTAATTACTAAGAAGAATGGTCTCCTTAGAAATACTTTGAAGGAGATTGGCTTTTCAATAAATCAGGAATCATCAAATCGGGTTAAGTATCAGTTTGGAGATAAATTGCTACATTCTGAGTTGGTTAAAGTGGAAGGGGGACTATGATCATGGATGGAAATGAAAAAATTTCTGTTATTATGTCCTGTTATAATTGTTCCAGTACATTAAAAAAAGCCGTTGATTCTATTATGGCACAAACATATACGAATTGGGTGATGATTTGCTGTGACGATGGTTCAAGGGACAATACGTTGAACATATTAAAAGAGTATCAAATGCGTTATCCTGATAAATTTATAATTATTCAGAATGAGGGGAACAAGAAACTCCCGTATTCTTTGAATCATTGTTTGGAATATGTGGATACTGAGTTAGTAGCCAGGATAGATGCGGATGATTGGCAACGACAACGACAGGCCCTTTCTTAGGAATATTTTCCAG
>OQVI01001312.1_pt1 | contig 17400 bp, 8 predicted proteins | sample 1691651 | NCBI WGS metagenome assembly OQVI01 (sample SAMN03418287, study PRJEB22391) | human gut metagenome | biome: human-gut; feature: organic feature; material: feces | host: Homo sapiens | place: Italy | collected 2013-04
GGGGCGTTCCCCATACCCCCTGTAACACAGATTTCATCTGTGGCTGCGCGATGTGCCATCGCTATTTTTCCTCGCGCTGCCGCTCGGTGGTCTGCCGGTTCTGTTCGTTCAGCCCCAGCAGATAGGCGGCGTTCGCCTTGTGGATCAGCAGCTCCCGCATCTGCTCCTGCGCCCGGTGGTACTCGGCGTAGGCCGCCTTTTTCTCTGCCAGCAGCCTTGCAAATTCCTCGTTCAGGCTCCTGACCGTGGGCAGCTTTTTCAGGCCAAACGCATCAAAGGCTTTCTTCGCTGCCTTGTGGATGAGGATATCCCCCTCATGCTTCGCAAGGTATTTTTTCGAGTATCCCGCCTTGCGGTAGCCGGTGTAAACGCTGCGCGTCCTCGAATAGTTCATGATGTGCGTCCGCAGGGTCTGTATCTCGCTCATCCGCGCTTCCGCCGCCTTTATGGTCGCCTTCAAAGCATAGAACCGCTTCTCCGCATCGGCGGCGGCGTCGGCAAGTGCGTCGAAATCGGCAAAGCCCTTTTCCTCCAGATATATCAGCGTCTTTGCCATCTGCTTGAGCTTTACCACCTTCATCGCCTGATCGTAGCGGTATCCTTTTCCCGAATTGAGCTTCGCCTCAATATCGGCAATCAGCGTGGCGCGCTCCCTGCGCTTCGGATATTTTTTCCTGACAAAGGGCTTGTGCGTCCTGCTTCCCGCAAGGACGGCGCGCAGCTCCTGTTCGGAATATCCCTCGCCCAGGGACTCCAGGCGGATGCTCTGTTTCTGGTTTTCGTGCCGCAGCGACAGCCTGCCCTTTCGGGCGACGGAATAGCCGGAGGATTTCAAAAGGGCTAAAAGTACGTCGAAGTCCTTGGGCTGCTTTTCAAGCGCAGCGTCTATCGCCATGCGCAGAAGATCGCGGTTGGAGAGCTTGTCGTGACCGCCGCGCCATTTGTTGTAGCTCAGCCCGTGTTTCTGCGGATTCTCCACCACGGACAGCCGGTGCTCGGCGCAGATCAGGTCGGACAGCCTGCGGACAGCGCGGTAGCTCCCGATGAAGTTCTTGAACTTCCGCGTACAGTCCAGCGCCGTGGAGTTCCAGTAGATGTGGTTGTGAATGTGCTTTTTGTCGGTGTGGGTGCAGACGAGAAAAGCGTGCCGGCCCTTTAGGAAGCGCTTGGCAAATTCGTAGCCGATGCGGTTGGCCTCCTCCGGCGTAACCTCTCCCGGCTTAAAGGACTGCCGTACCTGATAGGCGATGACGTCGCTTTCCTGCACCCGTCCGGTCAGCTCCCGGTACTCCCGCTTGGACAGGGCAAATTCGGAAACGGCGGTCTCCGGCTCGCAGGCGAATGCGGAGATCAGCGTGCCTCCCTCGGTTTTGTCCGGGTTCATGCCGTACTCCGTCCGGTCGGCAAGGCACTGCGCCAGCGTCTTGCCCTTGTTTAAGTGCATGGGTATGATTCGTGTGGTCGCCATATTCCCTCCATGGAAAAAGACGCAGGAGGGAGCCTGCGCCTTTTCACATTACGCATATTCCGTTTATCCGTAGATTCGCTCCCTGAGAAGAATCCTCATGCCGATAAACCGCGCTGTGAGCTTCACCGCCAAATAGTGCAGTCCGTAGGGGGAGAGCAGAAACGCAATGCCCAGACAGATGCAGCCGTTCTGCACGTTGCCGTCCACAAAGTAAAAGAAGCCTGAAAGCAGAAACAGGGCGGAGGCGATGACACAGACCACGGCGGAAGCCTTGAGCGCCAGCGTGAGCGCCCATTCCACGATCCACAAAACCAGCATAAGGGGCGCAAGCAGCAGTTTCAAAATAAATTTCATAGTCGTTTTCCGTCCTTTTTGATTTCATTATACAGAAAGAGCTGCCCTAAAACAAGGATGCCGGCAGCATGGGCTTATCGTATATTTCTGCCTGCTCACTGAATGGTGGACAGCTTCATAAGAATTTTGTTGGCAAGTCCCCATAGCTGCTTCTGCTTTTCCAGAATCTCCGCAAGGTCGGTGTCGTAGGCTCTGCCGCTCTCGTTAAGCCGTTTGGCGATCTGATTGATGTTGTTGCTCGTGTAGCGCAGAAGCGAGATCATCTGCTTCAGCTCCGGCAAATCCAGCCTGATCACCAGCCCGTCCAGCGCCATCTTCCGCAGGAACGCCTCCTGATTGGTAACGCCGATCCGCGCCATCTTTTCCTTCAGCAGCCGGTGCTCCTCCTCCGTCAGGCGAACGGAGATGCGGATGTTCCGGCGCATGAACTGCGCGCTCACAGGGACGGCTCCTTTGTCTTTTTGACGGCCTCCGCCGCCGCTTCGGGCGGTCTGCTTTTCAGTCTGCCGAGCACCGAGGGCCTGCGCTCATGCGCCCTTGCGTCCTCCCGCGCCAGCTTGGTAAACAGGTCAACCAGCCCGCTGTGGCTGTTCACCGCCAGATAGCAGTTCCGATCCGTCCCCCATGCGTCGGGGTTCTCCGAAACGGGAACGGTCTTTGCCCATTGCTTGTTGTCCGCTGAGAACCGCCCATCCCAATCCTTCTGCCGGATGGTAATCGCCAGCACATATAAAATGCGCTCATGCCCGAACTGCTCCGCCACCTGCGCGATGGCTTCCCTGTGCAGGACGCTATCGCAATAATGCTCGGAGATCGCCTTCTCGATGGCCTCCTTGCAGGCGGCGCTGGCCTTGTTGGAGGCGCGGTAAAGCTCCAGCTCGCCGTTTTCACGGGCGTGCTCGGCGGGAAATCTGTAAACGGGAATATCCTTCATATTGGTGCATCCTTCCTTTCATTGAGATGTAGTGAAGCGGCTCCGGCAAAATCCATTCTTCGCCGAAGCCGCCGTTTTTTATCGCTCTGCCTTGCCCCTGTGCCTGATTTTGTCCTCGGCGCAGGGCTGGGACAGCGGCGCTTTCAACTTTGCCAGCACGGAGGGACGCTCCGCCTTTGCGCTCTGCACGGCGGGCGCGTCCTCCGCCATCTGCTCCATGGGCGTGCGGTCGTCGATGTTCAGCTCGGCGTTCAGCTCCGCAAGCCGTGCGGATTTTGTCCGCAGCTCATCCTCCTGGGGGAAGGGCTTGCCCAGCTCCGCCTTTGCCGTCTCCATCTGCGCGGTGAGCGCGTCCAGTGTGTTTCGGACATTCTGCAATCTGTCCGGCATGGCGTTCAGGGCGTTGTCAATGCGGGTGAGGTTGCCCCGCGCGTCCTTGCCCAGCGTCACGCGGTGGTTCATTTTGCCCTTGAGGGTGAGAACAAAGTCCCGCCCGAAGTCCTCCACGGTCAGGGACATGGCAAAGCCCCGATAGCTGCCTATGGGAACGGGCTCCATGCCCTTTGCGTCCTTGAAGGCTTCCAGAATGGCAGCGCCTGCGTTGTCCTTGTCGGTGAGAAGGTCGCCCTTGACCTCCATGCCCGCAAAGCCGTCCACGGGGTGCGGATGTGCCGAGAGCGTCTGCATATCGGCGGTGAAGCCCTCCACGAAGCTCTCGTTCTGCCGGATCTGTTCGGGGAAATGCCTGAGCAGATTGTCCTCCAGACGGAACTGCTGGCTCTGATGGCTGGCCTTCATGAGCTTCAGGCGGGCAACGTCCACATCCAAGTCCATCTTCTCTTTAATTCTCTTGTCTCCGGCGCACAGCGCCTTGATCTCGGCGTAGGAAAGAGCGGTCTCGTCCACGTCCTCGCAGGAGCGAACAGGGGAGTTTGAGGTCATGATCTGGGAGATGAACTTCTGCTTATTCTCCACCGTCTGCCAGAGGTATGCGTCGAAGGTGGATTCCGTGACGTAGCGGTAGATATGCACTTCTTTGTTGCGGTTGCCCTGACGGATGATGCGCCCGCTGCGCTGCTCCAGATCGCCCGGCCGCCACGGACAGTCGAGGTCGTGAAGCGCCACGAGCCTGTCCTGCACGTTCATGCCCGCGCCCATTTTGAAGGTGCTGCCCATGAGCACACGCACCTGACCGGAGCGCACCTTTGCAAACAGCTCCTGCTTCCGCGTTTCGGTGTTGGCTTCATGGATGAATGCGATCTGCTCGCGGGGGATTCCTCTGGCAACGAGCTTTTCCCGGATGTCGTCATATACCGTGAAGCCGGGTTCGTCGGAGTTTTCCTTGTCGATCAGCCGTTCGACGGCGTTGAGCTCCGGGCTGTCCAGATTCCCGCCCGCCGTCTTTGCCGCCTTCGCTCCGGTCGCGCCGGTTTTCGGGGTGGACAAATCGCAGAACACGAGCTGGGTCAGCCTGTCCGCCTGTCCGTCCTGCCAGATGCGGTGGATGTTGTCCACGCAGCGATTGACCTTGCTGTTCGGGTCGTCCGGCAGGTCGGGGTTGATGATGCGCTGGTCAAGCCCCAGCTTGCGCCCGTCCGAGGTGATCTTGAGCATATTGTCCGTGCCGGGGTCAACAAGCTGGGCGTGTACCCTTGCGGCGCGTTCGGACAGCTCCTGCACCATCTGCTTCTGTATCTCCGTGGGCTGCGCCACCTCGTTGTGATAGATGGGCGTGGGCGTAGGCAGGTTGAGCTGGTCGGAGGTCTTGATATCCGCCGCCTCCTTGAACAGGGTCATGAGCTCCGGCAGATTAAAGAACTTGGCAAAGCGCGTCCTCGCCCGGTAGCCCGTACCCTCGGGAGCCAGCTCGATGGCGGTCTGCGTCTCCCCGAAGGTGGAAGCCCAGCAGTCGAAGTGGGCAAGTCCCTTGCCGCGAATGGCGTCGTGCTGGAGATAGCGCATCATGGTGTACAATTCGGTCATGGAATTTGAGACGGGCGTGCCCGTGGCGAATACCACGCCGCGGCTGTCGGTGATCTCGTCGATATACCGGCACTTGAGCAGCATATCCGAGGACTTCTGGGCGTCGGTGGCGGACAGCCCCGCCACGTTGCGCATCTTGGTGTAAAGAAACAGGTTCTTATAGTTGTGCGCCTCGTCCACATACAAACGGTCTACGCCCAGCTGCTCAAAGGTCACAACATCGTCCTTTCGGGAGCTGTCCTGGAGCTTTTTGAGCTTTGCTTCAAGCCCGCGCTTGGTGCGCTCCAGAGACTTAATGGTGAACCGCTCCGCCCGCTGGCTTTTCAGCTCCCGCAGACCTTCCTCCACCTCAAAGATCTGCTCCGCCAAAAGCCGCTGCTGACGCTCCATGGAGACGGGTATCTTCTCAAACTGCGAGTGGCCGATGATAACGGCGTCGTATTCGCCCGTGGCGATACGGGCGCAGAACTTCTTGCGGTTCTTCGGCTCAAAGTCCTTTTTTGTAGCCACGAGGATGTTGGCGGAGGGGTACAGCCGCAGGAACTCGCCCGACCACTGCTCGGTCAGGTGGTTGGGAACGACAAACAGGGACTTGTGGCACAGCCCCAGCCGCTTGGATTCCATGGCAGCGGCTACCATCTCGAAGGTCTTGCCCGCGCCCACCTCGTGGGCAAGGAGGGTGTTGCCGCCGTAGAGCACATGGGCGACCGCGTTGAGCTGGTGCTCCCGCAGCCGGATCTCCGGGCTCATGCCCGCAAAGGTGATGTGGCTGCCGTCGTATTCGCGGGGTCTGGTGGAATTGAACAGCTCGTTGTACCTTGCGACCAGAGTGTGCCGCCTGTCGGGGTCGTGCCATATCCAGTCCCGGAAAGCGTCCCGGATGGCCTGCTGCTTCTGCTGGGCGAGGGTGGTTTCCCTGGAGTTGAGCACGCGCCGCTCCCTGCCGTCCGCATCGTGCTTGGTATCGTAGATGCGCACGTCGCGCAGATTCAGGGTATCTTCAAGAATCTTATAGGCGTTTGCGCGCTCCGTGCCGTAGGTCATATATGCGGCAATATTGCTGTAACTGACCGCGTTCTTGTTCCTGATGTTCCATTCTGCCGTAAATGAGGAATAGTTCACGTCGATCATACGCTGTTGGTAAAAAGGCGTCTCAAAGGTTTCCCACATAAACTCCCGGATATACGAGGGGTCGATCCACGTTGCGCCCAGCCGCACCTCGATTTCGCTTGCGTCCAGATCCCTGGGCTGCGCCTGTCGCAGCGCTTCCACGTTGGGCAGATAGCCGGGGCTGTCCTGCGCTGCCTGCTCCGCCTCCCGCAGCTTCTGCCGGACGTTGCCGGAGAGGTATTCGTCCGCCGTCTGCCACTCCCCGCGCACAGGGTCGAGGAAGATAACGCCGTTCAGCTCGTCGATCAGTTCCTCCTGGCTTTTGCCGGTGAGCTGCGCCATATACTCCATATCCACGCAGGCTTTTTCGGAGATGGACAGCGCCAGCGCCTCCGAAGCGGTGTCCACGCTGGTCACGGCCTCGTGCGCCCGTATGGTTCGCCTGGTGAACATATCTGCCTTGCGCTTGAGGTTTTTATCCTCGTCCAGCTCCTCCAGAGAGCAGAGCAGATAGTAGGAGCTGTCCTCGGCAAAGGCCAGGGCGTTGGCGCGGGAGTTAATAAGCCCATACTTTGCGGTGAAGCCGTCGTAGAGGTTATTCAGCTCCGCCTGCGTCTGCCGGATGGTTTCATCCGAAATAAAGCCGTCCATCTGCTGAGAGATGAGCTTCTGCACGCAGTCCCGCAGCTCCACCATGCCCTTGGCACGCTCCTTTGCGGTGGCGTTGAAGTCAGGCTTGGTCATGATGCTGTTCTGACGGTAGTACAGCTCCCCGTCCACCACGGTGTAGGAGAAGTTCCGCACATTCGGGTCTGCCAGAATGGTCTCCACGATGGTCTCATCCTCGCCCAGATCGGGCAGCTCCGCTTCCGCGTAGATTCCCCGAATATTCCGAATTGCGCCGCTGAGCTGCTCCGCAAGGTCTGCGCCCTCGATGGGCGCAACGGTAAAGTCCTGCCTGCCGTACTGCGTGCTTTCCGAGGTCTGCCGTCCCAGCACCATCTCCGGGTGGTCGATGAAATACTGATTGATGGCAAAGCCGTCCGCGTTCGCTCCCGGGTTTCGCCAGATACCCGTGTGTACCCAATCGGGTTCGATCTCAATGGGTCTGTCCCGCTTTTGAAGAAAGATAATATCCGAAACGACATCCGTACCGGCGTTGGCTTTGAACGCATTGTTGGGCAGGCGGATCGCGCCGAGGAAGTCCGCGCGCTGGGCGATATACTTCCTTGCGGCGCTGTCCTTGGCGTCCATGGTATAGCGGGAGGTGACGAAGGCCACCACGCCGCCCGGACGCACCTGCTCCAGCGCCTTGGCGAAAAAGTAGTTGTGAATGGAAAAACCGAGCTTGTCAAAAGCCCGGTCGCTGACCTGATACTGTCCAAAGGGTACGTTGCCCACGGCGAGGTCGAAGAAATCCTTTCGGTCGGTGGTTTCAAAGCCGGCCACGGTAATATCCGCCTTGGGATAGAGCTGCTTTGCGATGCGTCCCGTGATGGAATCCAGCTCCACGCCGTAGAGCCTGCTGCTTTTCATGCTCTCCGGCAGCATACCGAAGAAGTTGCCCACGCCCATGCTTGGCTCCAGAATATTGCCGGTCTGGAAGCCCATATTCTCCACCGCGTCGTAAATGGCGCGGATAACGGTGGGACTGGTGTAGTGGGCGTTCAGCGTGGAAGCTCTGGCGGCGGCGTATTCCTCCGGGGATAGCACGCCTTTCAGTTCATCATATTCAACGCGCCAGCCTGCCTTGTCTGTGTCGAAAGCGTCCGCAAGCCCGCCCCAGCCGACGTATTGGGAGAGGATATGCTGTTCCTCCGGGGTGGCGTTTCTGCCCTCGGCTTCGATCTGCTTCAGGGTGGCGATTGCCTTGATGTTGCGCCAGAATTTCTCCTTAGCGCCGCCCTTGCCGAGATCATCGTCCATGATGCGGAAGTTTTCCGCAGGCGGTAGCGGTGCGGGCGGGTCATGCTCCGGCTCGTCAAAACGCAGAGTGCGAATCTCCACATCATAGGGGAGGTTGTTTTTGTCACCGGGATATACCGCCACGGTTTCCTCGGTGTAGGTGTGGTTTGGTTCTTTTTCGGGGACAGCCGTATTCTCTGCGGCGGTCTTTTCCGGCTGCGGATACCGCTCCATGAGCCGTGCGAAGCTCTCCCTGCTCTCCGCACGGGAGATGGGATAGAAAAGCGTCGGGTCGCTGAGGGTAATATCAAAGACGCCGATGCTCTCGATGATATAGGGCTTGCCGTTTTCCAGATACACCGTATCGCCCACAGAGTATGGGAATTTGTCCTTCTGCGGGACGGGAGCCGTTTCGGGAGCTTCCACAACTGCTTCCTCCGGCGCGTGCCGGCGGTGCTGCTCCACGTCCTCATCCGAAACATGAATGAGGTCGCTGAAATCAAGGTTTTCCAGCTCGTTGGTAATAAGCTCCTGCAAAGAGCCGTACTGCCGGGTTTCCAGATGCGCGTCGTCCAGATAGCGTTCCAGCCGGAAGTTCACAAGGTCGATATTCACCTGAACGGGAATCTCATCGTCGGTGACGGTGGTGTAGGCGACGCCGATTTTCGTGGGGTCGCTGAAATCCGCCTCCGAGCCGTATTCGCTCCGGCAGAAGTCGGAGATCAGTCCCTTTGCACGCTCCGTGAGCGCCTGCTTCGCCTGTCCTTGCAGCTCCAGCCGGTACGCCTCCGCCTGCCATTCGCTTGTAAATTCCTCGGTTACGCCGTCCGCGTCCACATGGTAGCCGTGGGTCTCGTCGTCCCACACGGCATACAGGGTACGGAAGCCCCGGTCAAGGCTTACCACATGGAAGCGGTCTGCGGGGTCGAAGGCAGGTTCTTCCTGCTGTGCCTTTCTTTCCTGCGCCGCGATCTGCTCCACATCCGCCATAACCTGCCGGACGAAGGGGCTGTTGCGATTAGCCTCCGCATCCACAATCTGCCCATTTACAATACCGCGTTCAGCAAGCGCTTCCCGGATGGCGATGGGGTCAATATTGTCAAAGTTGTCCTGCTCCTGCTCGGTGTAGAAGCTATCGGATTGAATGAGCTGCGCAATGCGCCGCTGCACCTTTGCCCATGACAGCGTGACCGGCTCGGAATTGCCCACGGAGATTTGCAGCGGTTTAGAGGTATCCTTCAAGCCGTACTCCCGTGCCAGCCATGCGGCGGTATCCCTGTCGCGGGCATGAGCCTTCATATAGCGGACAACTGCGTGCTTGCTTTCAATCCTGCCGTTCCAGCTCTGTAAGGCCGCGTCGATGTCCTCCTGTGTTACCTTGTAGGGCGAGGGCGTGAGCGTGGTTGCCAACGTGGGGTACAGCTCGTCCAAAAGCTCCTGATGCAGCCGGTTGTGGAACGCGGGCATATCGAAATAGAGCCGTGTGAGCTGCAAATCGCCGGATTCTGTGACGATGCGCCGGATGGCCGCCGCCCCCTCCAGATAGGCGTTCTCCCGGTCAGAGTTGCGGCAGGCGTTGAGGAAGGTATCATCCGCGACAAGCGCGTTGCCCACGGTCAGCTTATACTGTTCAAACAGCTCGGCCACCGTGGGCTGCGGCTGAACTGCGGCGGGGTCGCGGAACACCCTCGTGCCGTCCGCGCCGAACTCTGCTTCATAAGCATTGATGGCGGCTTCTGCTTCATGGTCGATAGAGCGCAGCGTGTAAATATGGCGCTCACCTCTAAAGTCTGGCGCTTCGGCAATCGTCACATCATACTTATCGCGCAATTTCTCTACATACATCTCTAAATTGTGCGACGGTACGCCGCACATCTCCACACGGCCAGCACCGGGGATACTGCGGGAGGTCAGGTTCACATCCAGCAGCCCCGCCGCCTGCTTTGCGTCCTCGCCGTACAACTCAAAGAAATCGCCCACCTGAAACAGCACGATGTTGTCCGGGTGGGCTTCCTTTACGGCGTTGTAGTCATTCCATGCTGCGCTTCGCGCTGCGGTCTGCCGCTGAAGCTGCTCGTACTGTGTCTTTTCCTCCGGGGTCAGGAAACGGTCTTTGCGGATCAGCTCGGAGATACGCTTGGCGACGTTCGCCCAGTTCAGCTGGATTTCCGGGCAGTCCTGTTTTTTCAGGCTGACGCCCTTGCCGCTGTGATCCTCGCCGCTGTGGGACGCGCCGGATACCGCGTGGGAGCTGCCTCCAATGCCGTATTCGTCTTTCAGGAAGTCCGCCTGCTCTTTGGGGCTGTGTTTCTCTTTGAAATAAGCGTAGATGCGTCCCTTGCTCCCTTCAATATTGCTGCCGCGGGTCAGGGTCGCGGCGATCTCGTCCTCCGTAATGAACCGCTGCACGGCGGGGATCTCCGCCATTTCGGTGCGGTACTCCCTGCGGGGCAGGGACAGCTCCCGCAGGCCCAGCTCGATTTTGTCCGGCTTGTGGTAATGGAAGCGCAGCAGGCTCCTGTCCTCCCGGTAGTCGGATCGGAGCTGTGCAAAATCATCCATGAGGACTTCACGGAACGCAGGGTCTCTCAGCCGCTCGGCAAGCCGCTCTGTTTCCTCCGGGAAACCGCCGCCACGCATATCCGACAGGCAGGAGAGATAGCCCTGCGCCCGCGCCTTTTCACTTAAATCCTGCCGTAGATACCATACGGCCTGCGCCAGCTCCGCGCGCTCATGCCCCGGCGCTTCCGCAAGCTCCACATTGGCGGCGTATTCGCCCTGCTCCAAAAGCTGTCCGATGCGCTCCGCCGCCTCCTGCCAGCTTACGACCTTTGCGGAGGTCAGGTATCTTGCCGCGTCCCCATTGGCGATGTGGATGCCGTCCTCGGCGTACCAGACGGAATATCTGCCGTTTTCGGTGACGATGCCGTTGCCGCCGTGGAAGCTGCTTTGAAGAAACGCCGCGATTTCTTCCACGCTCTTGCCCTTGGAGAACTCCGTGGCGATCTTCATGCGGGCATAGTCGGCGTTGCCCTCCATACGCAGAATGTGGTCGATATCCGCCTGCGGGATGGACATGGAAAAAGCGGAGGGCGCGTAATTGACGCTCTCCGCTTCTGCGATATATGCGATTTGCTCTTCCTCCGTGGGGAACAGGCTCAGTTGGTATGCCTGCGGTATCGGAGGCTGCGCCGGTTCCGCTTCCGGCGCGTCATTGGTCAGTTGTACACCAGCTCGCTGAGAATGATCTCCTCCGCCTGCGCCTTCAGGCTGTTCATCAGCCCCACCCATTTCATCTGATCGCGGGCTTTCAGCTCCTCCGTCACGCCCGCCGACTTCATCAGCTCCGGCATCATCTGCTCCAGCCTCCGGTTCGCCGTCTCGTCGATCTCCCGCAGGTGCGGGAACAGCTTCTCCGACAGCACCAGACGGCTGTACAGCCCCGGTCTGTGCTCCTGAAGGTAGCTCCTGCGCAGTCTCCCGTACTTGCCCAGGGGTCTCGCGTCCTCCGGCGTCTCGCTCAGCGTCAGGTCGGGAATCAGGTAGTCCCCGTTCTTGGTGTAGGTCAGCTCTGTCATGGTTCCGGCTCCTTTCCGCGAGTTTCTCGCGCTCGTAATTCTTGATGGTGACTTCGATCTGCCGCAGCACCTCTCCGTTGATCCTGCTCACCGCCGTGCCCAGCTCGGCGGCTGCTTCCGGGGTGTTGAAATCGAAGATGCTCAGGAAGTCCTCATGCTCGAAGCGGTCGTCCGCTTCAAGCCCGCAGCGGGACATGAGCGAGTAGGCAATGCTGACGGCGGCGGCGCTTTGAAAAGCCGCTCCTACGTTGAACTCATCATACCCGTAAAGAAAGGAATCGTCAACGATGGCGAGGATATCCCGCTTATAGTCCCGCCAGTATTCCTCCGCAAGCTGAGACGCGATGCGCTCAAGCTGGTCAGGAAGCCCTCCTTTTCCGTCCACACCGTAGCGGCTTTCCAGCATGGCGCTTACCGCGTCCGCGTGTTCCTCCCGGTATTCCCACAGGTAGCGGCTCTTGGGAAACTCCCTGCCGCCCGTGTCAGACACGTCGAACACATACCGAAGCCTCGGCCTTTCGCCGCTGCTGTCGATGAGGGCGATGCCCTTGGAGCCCCTGCGGACATACCGGCCCATCTTTTCGTTCCAGAAGTCGTACTCCGCGCAGGCGGTGGCGTCCGGACGCTGGGCGTGGATCATGACCTGCTCGGCGTAGGGGTATTTGTACAGCCTTGCGGCGGTGGTGAGAAAGCCCGTCCAGCCCCGGTAGCTGCCGGTGATCTGCCGCTGCGCCTCGTCCGCCATCTGCATATACGTTTGCAGCTTGCTCGGCATATTGATCCTCCTTTATGACAAAAATTTAGAGCGCCCTGATCGGACGCTCTATGTAAGGGCGGTATATCCGAAAATGTCCCGAATCCTATGCAGGAAACGGGACGCTTTCGCCTGTATGTCGATGTTCTATTTCCCGAAATCAGATTATTTTCATTTTTGGGAAATAGACGGCTGTTCTGCCAGCCAGTCCGCAATATCGATGATCTGAACGCCCTCATACTGGTACGCTTCATCTCTGATCCTGGCGAGTACCAGCTTCGGATAAGCGTCCTTGATTTGAAGAAGGGGGTTTACTTCGCGCTCAAAGGTTTTCTCGTCGCTGATGTTGTCTGAAACCTGAATATAGAGCTTTTCGTTGCGCTTGATGGCAACAAAATCTATCTCCTTCTTGTATAAGACCCCGACATAGACCTCATATCCGCGCCGAAGCAGTTCAATAGCAACGATGTTTTCCAGTACGCGCCCATAATCCAGATTCTTGGTTCCCAGCTTCGCATACCGGAAGGTGTGGTCGCTCAGATACAGTTTATCGCTGGATGCCAGATACTTTTTCCCCTGAATGTCATACCTGCGAACGCGATAGAAAGCAAAGGCGTTGCACAGATACTGCATATAGTTCCCGACGGTCTTGTGGTTGATTTTATCCTTGTTGCCTGTGAGGGCATCCGCAATATTTCTCGCAGACGTGAGATTTGAGATATTGTCCATGAGAAAATCGACAATGCGGTTCATCAGGATCGGGTTGCGGATTTTATATTTCTGCCGTATGTCCCTGACGATCAATGTATCGAATACATCCGCGATATAGTCGTACTTGGCTTCCGGGTCTTGATAAAGGTACGATCCGGCCATGCCGCCCTCTCTCAGATACCGGGAAAAAGCGGCATACCTGTCCGTAAGGGAATAATACTCGCAGAACTCGCTGAAAGAAAACGGGAACACCTTCACTTCAAAAGTCCGACCCGTAAAGAGAGTGGCAAGGTCTGAACTCAGAAGGAAAGCGTTTGAGCCTGTAATATAGATGTCGAATCTTTCCTGCGCATGGAGGTTGTTGATGGTAAGCTCAAAACCCGGACACATCTGCACCTCGTCAATCAGAACAAAGTTCTGCTTGCCATCGACATAGGAGCTTTCAATATATTCGTTCAGGACATGGTAGTCCTTGAACTTCTCGTACTTTGTCAGGTTATAATTGATATGCACGATATTTGCGTCCGCGATATTTGCTTCTACATACCCCTTGAAAGCTTCCAACAGCTTTGACTTTCCGCTGCGTCGGACGCCTGTGACTACCTTGATGTCCGGCGTACCGATCACTCCAATTAGCTTCCGGAGATACATACCTCGGTCTATCAGTTTCATATTCATCACCTCTACTCTTATTATACCCGTTCTATTTCCCAAAATCAATATTTTTTCGATTTTGGGAAATAGAATCGCGGGAGCAAAGCGGGAGCGACCCGAAGGCCGCTCCCGCCGCATCCGCCTTATTCGTCCGTGTCGAAGTCAGGCACCAGCTCCAGCGCTGCGAAGTCCTCATCGGTGATTTCGTCCAGCTTTTGCAGGGCGCTGTCGGTCAGCTCCCGCAGCTGGGCTTCGTCCTCGTCCAGGTATCCGCGCATTTCGGTGATGGCGGCAATCAGCCCGCTGCGGCTGTCGCTCTGGTAGATGCACATGAGGTTCATTTCATCATTGGTAAAATTCATCATAGCAGCTCTCTTTCCGCGCGCTTTGAACGCGCTGTCTTTTTCGGCTCGTTGACGGGAGGACAGAGCTTTGCCAGCACGGAGGGCTTCTTCTCCTGCCGTGACGCCTGCGCCTGTTCCCGGCGCGCCGCCTGCGCCAGCTCCATGAGGGAGATGGGCTTGCCGGACTTTGCCTGTTCCTCCAGCTCTGCCACGGTCTGCTTCGGCCCGTTGTTGATAACGCCGTCGATCATGCCGTAGTCGTCCTCCATGGCCATCTCCGCGTTTTTGAGATAGTTTTCCGGCTTGAGGAAGTCGGGCAGCGCCTTCAAGCCTTGGGAATCCACGTAATGACAGGATACCACGCCGTTCTGCTTCAGCGCCACGATGTCGCTGACGGACAAGGAGTGTCCCTTGAAATCCTCCGGGCGGCGGATGTTGAAGGTCTCATACAGCTCGTCCAACCTATCCTGCGTATCGCCGCTGCGGTCGAGGTTTCCCGCGTAGACGGCGGCGTAATTTTCCTTTTCAATGGAAAGCCCCTTCTTCTCCAGATACTCGGCGTTCATAAAGCGGAGCTGCGCCGTGTCGTCGTTATCCCGAAGCTGATAGATGGCAAAGCTGTCGGCGGGGTTACTGAGGAACGCCTTTTCATAGTCCGGCGGTGTAAGGCGGTCTTTGACCGTCTCCCATTCGGAGGCTTCCACGCCGAAGATACCGTCAAAGCTGCGGACTTCCTCTGCATCGAAGGCCATGGCCTCGGTGTTGTCGGTGTGAAGCATATACACGCTTACATCCCGTTCCATGAGCTCCAGCGCACGCTCCTTTGTCAGCGGCAGCATATTGGAATCGGTGTAGCCGTAGGCGTTCATGCTCTCAACAGAAATCGCAGGGTCGGGGACGCAGCCGTTGTCCGGCGCTGTGACCGGCTCCGGCTCCTGCACGGCGATCTCCTGCACCGGCTGGGCGGCGAGGCTCTCCGTCTCCCTGTCCAGCCCGCGCTCCTTGCAGATTTCCGCGTAATGGCGGTCGATATCCGTAATCAGGGAGGATGAGGTTCGGTTGATGGTCTCCAGCGATGCGCGAAGCTCGGTCAGCTCCCTGTCCTTTGCCCAGGTCGCCAGATACCCGAAGCTGTTTTCGCCTGTCTCAATGCCGTAATAGGCGCAGACGGCGAAGGAAATGCTCTCCGCCTGAATCTCCTCGGCGGCGCGGGAGAGCTTTGCCTTTTCCGGGTACTGTGCGTGCAGAAACTCCTTCACGGTCTGCTCGCCGCCCGTGAAGTTCAGCCCGTCCTCGCCTAAATAAAGAAAGCCCTGCACCGGCAGCTCAATGGGCGCTGCGGCAATGACGGTTGCCGCGTGGTTCACCACAACGTGCTCCTGAATGGTCACGGGCAACCCCGGATCGTAATCCGAGCCGCGCAGGTCATACGCATACAAGCCCTCCGGCAGCTTATCCCGGTCGATGCGCCCGTTTGAAAACAGCGCAGGCTTGCCGAACAGCTCGACCGCCTGATATTTTTCCCCGATTCCGTCCTTATTGTGGAGCCTGGAGTGGGCGATCTCATGGACGGCGGCGCAGACCGTCTGTACCTCGCTCATGCCTTCTCTGAGGACAATGCGCTGTTTGTCCACGGAGAAGTAGCCGTCCATATTCTCCGCCAGCTTCTCAAAGAAGATGGGGACGGGCGCACTGCGGCGCAGAGCTTCCATAAACACCTCGTAATTCTGCACGTCCCCCGTAAGGTTCGCCGCCAGCTCCGGCAGGGGCTTGCCTGCGGTCTGCTGCACGTCGAATACCACCACGGGCCTGTACATGGGAATTTGCACCGTCTTTTCCTCCGTGATAATATCGCCGTTCTCGTCCCGCAGGGGGAGTCTGGTGTCGGGGTCTAACTTCTGCTGCTCGATTTTCTTCTTGAAGGGCGTGGGGGCGATGATCTTAATGCCCTTTTCGCCTTTTTTGACGCTCCTTCCGAACTGATCGCGCCATTTGTTGAAGCCCGCCACATGAGTGGCGTCGGGGCGCTGCATATAGATGAGCATGGTGTTATTGACGCTGTATTTGTGAAAGCGGCTCATGGTGGCAAGGTACTGCCTGTATTTGTTGCTCTCAAACAGCTCCTTTATGCCCGTCTCGATGCTGTCGGTGATGTCCTTGAGCCGTTCCTTGTTGGTCTGTTTTTCAGCCATTTCGTGCATACCTCCTTTGAGTCATGGTAAAAACAGCGGCTCCCGCAGAGGAGCGAAACGCCCGCGCGGGAGCCTGTGAGGGTCGCTTGGTGAAGTCCAGCTTATAGGAGGAACGCGCGCCGTCGTCCTCCAGCACGATGAATGCGTCGTAGGTCTTGCCGGTTTTCTCGGAGTAGACGCCGCTGGCATAGGCGCGTCCCTGCGTCAGAAGCGAGGAAGCCATCTTCTTCGTCAGGCTGATCTTCCTGGCGGCAAGGAAGCGGTTATCCCGCCACAGCCCGAACTTGCAGCTCCGTCTCTCGCAGAAATAGCCGTTTTTGCTCTCCGTGACCTCTGCGCCGCAGCGGGGGCATTTGCCCACAACGGGTCTGCCGGAGGGGAACAGCACCTCCGCGCCGTCCACAGGCGCAGCGTCCCGAACCAGCGCTGCGACCATATCGCAGATGCCGGCAAGGAACTCGTCCGCGCCCAGCTCGCCGCACTCGATCTCCTTGAGGCGGTGCTCCCATTCGGCGGTCAAAAGCGGGGACTGAAGCTGTTCTGGCAGCACGTCAATTTTGGAAACGCCCGCTTCGGTGGGAACGAGGCGTACAGATTTTTTCGCCTTTCTGCGCTCTGCAAAGCCCGTGGCCACCAGTTTTTCAATGACCGCTGCCCTTGTTGCGGGGGTTCCCAGCCCGCGCCGCTCCGCAGCTTCCGGCATATCCTCTTTGCCCGCCGTCTCCATGGCCGACAGCAGCGTATCCTCAGTGAAGTGCTTCGGCGGGGTCGTCTTACCCTCTTTGACTGCGCAGGAGGAAACGGAAAGCATCTGTCCTTCGGAAAGCTCCGGGAGGGGCTTGTCCGTAAGCTCCGCATCCGCATAGGCTTTCCAACCGAGCTGAATCACCGTTTTCCCCTTGGCGGAAAAGGCATTCCCGCCGCAGTCCAGCTTTGCCTCGGTCTCCAGATAGACGAAGGGCGCGCTGACCGCCATAAGCACCTGACGGGCGGCAAGGCGCAGGATCTCCCGTTCGCCTGCGGGCAGCGCCTCCAAGTCCGTTTCGCCCGCCGCCATGGTGGGAACGACGGCGTGGTGGTCGCTGACCTTTTTGCTGCTGCACACCTGCCCCGAACAGACGGCTGCGGGCGGCTCCGTGCCGCAGACGCCCGCGCAGCACAGCGCCAGCGCGTTTACGCCGCCCTCCATATCGTCGGTGAGATAGCGGCTGTCGGTGCGGGGGTAGGTGCAGAGCTTCTTTTCGTAGAGGCTTTGCAGGTAATCCAGCGTCTGTTGGGCAGTGTACCCAAGCAGTCGGTTGGCGTCACGCTGGAGCGCAGTCAGGTCGTAGAGCGCCGGGGCTTTCTCTGTCTTTTCCGTCTGCACGACGGAGGTAACAGCGGCGGTTTTGCTGTTGCAGTCCCCGGCAAGCC
>OQVI01001313.1_pt1 | contig 17399 bp, 20 predicted proteins | sample 1691651 | NCBI WGS metagenome assembly OQVI01 (sample SAMN03418287, study PRJEB22391) | human gut metagenome | biome: human-gut; feature: organic feature; material: feces | host: Homo sapiens | place: Italy | collected 2013-04
TATGGCTTCCTTGTTTGGACGAGGGTTCGACTCCCACCGGCTCCATAAAAACCAGAGGCGTCAGCCTTTTATTTGTATATATAGGAATTGGAAAATGAAAAAATTGCAGATGTTGTTTACGGAGAAACTGGGGAAATAAGTGATAGTGCGAAATATGTTGGAGAGGATTATGTGATTAAATTCTCTGCAAACCTTGGAAGTATTAAGAAAACTATTGATATTTCACATGCTTTAGAATCAATCGGTCTGTTAGCGGCACAGACTATTCCTACAAAGGACGGTAAATATTACGTAGAAGATGCAGGTTTATATTATGTTCTAAGCAAAAGAATACAAGGCGAAAATATAAAAGTTGGCTCGGTGTATTTAGATGAATATTTAGAAAAGGCCAGATTTATTGGAGAGATAGTCGGTCAGCTGAGTCTTGCATTAGCAAAGATAGATGTTGTAGTGGATGATATGAATATTCTTAAAAATGTTTGTGAATGGGCAATTCCTGCACTTAATGAAAAGGTGGTTATTGATAAGAGTTTTTTAGAGTCTTACCAGCGTCGTTTTAGAGAATTATATGATGAACTACCAAAACAGATTATTCATAGAGATCCTAATCCAAGCAATATTATTACGAACGATGATAAGTGGGGATTTATTGATTTTGATTTGAGTGAGTGCAGTGTGAGAATTTATGATCCATGCTATGCAGCTTCCGCTATTTTATCAGAAAGCTTTGAATTAGATAATCCAGACAAGTTAAAAAAATGGATTGAGATTTTCAGAGAAATCATGTATGGGTGATATGATGATGTATGCCGTAATTGCAGGTATTGCTGCCGGAGTTTTTTTCTACATGTTTAAAAAAGTCAGCGGCGGCGATTACAAACCAATCGAACTTAAAAACTGCCCGTTATGCGGTAAGAAAACTGCAAAATTTGTTACCATGGGCACCTTTAAGCATGATACTCTGAATAAAGTTATCTGCACTTCATGCAGCGCAACTACCGATGAGTATACATCTTATAAACAGGCTGCCGAAGCATGGAACAGCGGCAAAGTTAAAGTAAAATAAATTTTAAACTCCGGTTTATCAAGCCGGAGTTTTCTTTAATTTTATTAATGCTTTTTGTTTATAAATATAGTAAAATAGAATACAAAGCTGCTTTATGGAGGTATGGTTATGAATTATAATGATGTTTTGCAAAATGCACGTGCATGCATAGATACTGCTAAATGTAAGGCTTGCCCTGTATGCAATGGTCTTGCCTGCCGTAATACTATTCCCGGCCCCGGTGCTAAAGGCGTGGGGGATACTGCTATCCGCAACTATCAAAAATGGCAGGATATCCGCGTGCAGATGGATACTTTGCATGAAAATAAACCGGTTGATATGTCTGTGCAGCTTTTTGGGCGCAAGTTCAGTTATCCTTTTTTTGCCGGCCCGGTAGGTGCTATCGGCCTGCATTACGGCAATGCTTATGACGAACTTACTTATAATAAAATTCTGGTTTCCGCCTGCGCAGAAAACGGTATTGCCGCTTTTACTGGTGACGGGCTTGATGAAAAAGTAATGATTAGCGCCTGTGAGGCGATTGCCGCTGCCGGCGGAGCCGGTATACCGACTGTTAAACCATGGAATTTGCCGCTTGTAGAAGAAAAATTACAGCTTGTTAAAAAAAGCGGCGCTTTTGCCGTTGCAATGGATGTTGATGCCGCTGGGCTGCCTTTTTTAAAAAATATGCAGCCGCCTGCAGGCAGCAAATCTGTTGAAGAACTTGCTGAAATAGTAAAAGCCGCAGGTATTCCTTTTATTGTTAAAGGTGTTATGACAGTACGCGGCGCGCTTAAAGCTCATGCTGCCGGTGCTGCCGCCATTATAGTTTCCAATCATGGCGGCAGGGTTCTTGACCAGTGTTCTGCAACAGCAGAAGTTTTGGAAGAAATCTGTCATGCAGTAGGCGGAGGCATGAAAGTACTTGTAGACGGCGGTATCCGCAGCGGCGTTGATATTTTTAAAGCTCTGGCGCTTGGCGCTGACGGTGTTGTAATTGCCCGTCCGTTTGTAACTGCTGTTTATGGCGGGGCAGAAGAAGGCGTTAAAGTTTATATTGATAAACTTGCCGGTGAACTTGAAGATACCATGAAAATGTGCGCTGCTGAAAACATTGCCGCTATTTCGCGTGATATGGTACGCATTTAATGGAGGGGTTAAGTTGTCGATTGAAAAAGTAAGAAAATATTTTGCCGCACGCGGCATGGAAGACCAGATTTTGGAATTTGATGTTTCCAGCGCGACGGTTGAACTTGCTGCGAAAGCCTTAAACTGTGACGGCTGCCTAATTGCCAAAACACTTTCTTTTTTGATTCATGATGATGTAATTTTAATTGTTGCGCCTGGTGATGTTAAAATTGACAATCATAAATATAAAATGCATTTTGGGGTTAAAGCAAAAATGCTGCCTGCAGCAGAGGCTGAACAATTGATTGGGCATGCGGTTGGCGGGGTTTGCCCCTTTGCCGTTAATGAAGGCGTAAAAGTTTTTCTTGATGAATCTTTAAAGCGTTTTGAATTTGTTTATCCTGCTTGTGGAAGTTCCAACAGCGCCATTAAGCTGACGATACCGGAACTTGAAAAGAATACCGACCATTTTTCCGGATGGGTTGATGTTTGTAAGTTAAAATAAAAAATGCGGCTGAGCCGCATTTTTTATTTTCTGTATTAAACTATTTTTATTTCAGCGTTAATGTTTTTAAAAGTTTCCGGTACAAGTTCACATGCCAGCACAAATTTATCGGGAACTTCGCTGATGTTTTTTATATTATAAGAGTTTGTTTCCTTAAAACCAAAGCGCTTGTAATATAATGGACTGCCTATTAAAAAAGCCGCATTAAAATCCTGTTTTACGGCTTCGTTTAAAGCGTATTTCATTAATGATGTACCTACGCCGCGTCTGCGGTATTCTTTTTTTACGATGAGCGGTGCGACAAGAACGGCTTTAACCGGTTTATTGCTTTTTAAATTTTGTCTGGTAAGCATTATGTGCCCGATAAGAATATTTTTATCATAAGCGGCAAATTCCAGTTCCGGTATGTAATTGCTGCTTTTACGCAGTTCCAAAACAAAATCCTGCTCGGTTCCGTCGCTTACTTCCGCAGTTTTAAAGGCTTCTTCTACAAAAGTGTAAATTTTATCGTAATTCTCTTTGTTAACTAATTTTATATCCATTTTAAACTCCTTTCTCTGCTATTATATTTTAAATTTTTTCTTACGGCAAGTAATGTAATAAATGTTTCACGTGAAACTAAAAAACTTTTTGCTTTTCTATATGTTTGGCTGTGAAAATGTGATAAAATTATTAAGACAGTTTAAGTGAGTTTTTATGAGGTGAGTAGTTTGGTAAAAGTAATTGCAATAGCAAATCAAAAAGGTGGTGTAGGCAAAACAACAACTGCCGTTAACCTTGCAGCCTGCCTGGCACAGAAGGGGCGTAAAGTTTTAATGCTTGATGCCGACCCGCAGGGCAATGCCACCAGCGGCCTTGGCTTTGATAAGCGCGATATAAAAAAATGTATATATGATACCTTAATTAATGATGTAATGATGAAAGATGTGCTTTTGCACAGCGATTATGAAAATCTGGATGTAATTCCGGCAACAATTCAGCTTGCCGGTGCGGAAATTGAACTCGTAAGCCTTATGAACAGGGAAGGTCGCTTAAAAAATGCGCTGGAACGCGTAAAACATGATTATGATTATGTTTTAATTGACTGCCCGCCTTCTTTGGGGCTTTTAACTATTAATGCCTTAACGGCTGCCAATTCTGTGCTTGTACCTATTCAGTGCGAATTTTATGCCCTTGAAGGTGTAAGCCAGTTAATGAATACTATTAAACTTGTGCAGCGCAATCTTAACCCGGCATTAAAGCTGGAAGGCGTTTTGATGACCATGTTCGACCAGCGTACTAATTTATCAAGCGATGTTGTTGGGGAAGTACGCAAATATTTTAATACCAAAATGTATAATACAATTATTCCCCGTAATGTACGTTTAAGCGAAGCGCCTAGCCATGGGCAGCCTGTTATAGTTTATGACCCTAAATCCAAAGGCGCTCAGGTATATATGGAACTTGCCGCGGAGGTACTTGGCGATGAATAAAAAAGGTTTGGGCAAAGGGCTTGGCGCAATTTTTACCGATAATGAAACCATTGCGCCGGTTGAAGAAGTACAGCCTCACGAAAAGGAAATAGAAATTGCTGTAAGCGATATAATTCCTAATCCGCTTCAGCCGCGCAAAACTTTTGATGCCGATAAGCTTGCAGAGCTTACTGAGAGTATTAAAGAACACGGCGTTATTCAGCCGTTAATAGTTAGAAAAAACGGTGCCAAATATGAAATTGTAGCCGGTGAAAGACGCTGGCGTGCTGCTAAAACTGCCAAACTAAGAACTGTACCGGTTATTGTACGCGAATATGATAATGCTAAAATGGCAGAAATTGCCCTTGTTGAAAACATTCAGCGCCATGACCTGAATGCCATTGAAGAAGCAGAAGGCATTAAACGCTTAATGAATGAATTTGGCTTTAATCAGGAGCAGGCGGCAAAAAAAATCGGCCGCAGCCGTACAGCGGTTACCAATATTTTAAGGCTTTTGAATTTACCGGCAGCTGTGCGTGAAGCAGTTTCACGTGAAACGTTAACGATGGGGCAGGTAAGGCCGCTGTTATCGTTGGAAAATGCACAGGAACAGGAAAAACTTGCCCGGATAATTGCTGAGCAGGGGCTTTCTGCAAGAGCGGTGGAAGAAATTGTAAAAAAAATAAAGAACGGTGAAGAAATTACTTTTGAAAATGATGCGGAGCAAATAAAAAAAGCAAAGGAAACCCGTAAAAATAAAAAGACGGAAATCAGCATTTATTGCAGAGATTTTCAGAACCGTTTGATTGAACTTTTGGGAACAAAAGTAAAAATTGTGCCTAAAAACGAAAAACAGGGGAAAATAGAAATTGAATATTATTCTGCCGAAGATTTGGAGAGAATTTATGAGCTGCTGGAGCAGCAGCCAAAGCAGAACAAAATTAAAAGAGAAAAATTTACAGTTTAATATGTTTATGAGGATGAAAAGATGAGTGGGGTAATAAAAGGCGTGAGCTTATTATGAGCGGCCTGGGTACAATTGCCAATGCGGCAGCAATTATATGCGGAGCACTTGCCGGGATAGTTTTACGCAGGGGCCTGCCTGAAAAATGGCAGCAGACCATTATGCAGGGTGTTGCGCTGTGTATAGTGGTAATAGGGCTGCAAATGGCTTTTAAAACAGCTAATATTGTAATAGTTGTGGTAAGCCTTGTAATAGGTTCAATTATCGGCGAATATTTTGATATTGAAGGCAATTTACAGAAATTCGGCAGCTGGATAGCTTCCAAGGTGTACCATGGAAAGGACGGCAGCTTTGCAGCGCAGCTTGCGCGCGGGTTTATATCATCCACGCTTATTTTCTGCATTGGTGCAATGGCTGTTGTCGGAGCTTTGCAGGACGGGTTAAAACAGGACCCTACAATTTTATATGCCAAAGCAACGCTTGACGGTATTATTTCGGTAATTTTAACTGCTAACCTTGGTATAGGCATAGCGTTTTTTGCATTCAGCGTATTTATTTATCAGGGCTGCTTAACTTTGCTGGCTGCTTTTTTACAGACGGTAATGACGGAAGCGGTTTTAAACGAAATAACTGCCTGCGGCGGCGTTTTAATAACTGCCATCGGCATAAATATGCTGAAAATATTGGAAATACGCATTTCGAATCAGCTGCCTGCAATATTTATTGCCTGGCTGCTGGCATACATATTTATTTAAAACGGAGGTAATATTTTGGAGAATATCAATTTAGTGCTGCAAAATTATTTGCTGCTTGTGATTATAGTTTTACTGGCATTGGTAATAATGTTATATGTAATGTATAAAGGCCAGAAAAAAGAATTGCAGGCACTCAAAGAAAAGTATGATTTTTTTACCCAGGGCGATAATGTTAACTGGGATGAACTTTTAACCAAAACTTTAACGGAAGTGCGCGCTGCCAAAGCAGAGATGCAGGCACTTGAAGAAAACCAGCAAGCAATGCGCGAACAGATGAAAGGCTGCGTTCAGAAAGTAAAACTTATGAGGTATAACGCTTTTGCCGATACCGGCAGTGATTTAAGCTATTCCTTATCTTTGCTTGATGAAAATAATAACGGCGTGGTGCTTTCAAGCATTTACGGCAGGGAAGACAACCGCACTTACGCAAAACCGATTGAAAACGGCAAATCAACTTATAATCTTTCCGAAGAAGAAAAAAAGGTATTGCCGTAAATTTTGCTCTGAAAAATTCATGTGTTTAAATCGCTTTTAAGGCGCATAAAAAGCAAAATTAATATTCTGATAAGCGTTGACGCAAAAATACAGTTATAAACGATTTATATGGATATAACGGCGAAAAGGCAAAATATTATATTTAGGTAAAATGTTGAGTAATTTTAAAAATTTTATATAGATATGGTATAATAGTAAACACGAGGTTTGAAAATGATTTTTGATACACATATGCACTGCCAGTATTCCATAGATTCCAAAATGTCTGCTGAAGAAGCAAAATCCGCTGCCTTACAGCAAAACCTTGGCATAATTATTACCGAACACTGGGATGAGGATTATCCTACCAACCCGGAGGCTTTTGTTTTTGATATTGAAGATTATTTTAAGCAGCTTGGCCCATACCGCAGCAAAAAACTGCTGCTGGGAATTGAGGTTGGCATGCAGGAAGACACTGCCGCTAACGATAATCTTCTTGGCAGAAAATATCCTTTTGATTTTATTCTTGGTTCTATGCACTGTGTGAACAGGCGTGATTTATATGAAGAAAAAACATACGTCGGAAAAACCAAACAGGAAGCCGTAGAGGAGTTTCTGCTGGCGACGCTTGCAAACCTTAAGCTGCATGATAATTTTGACAGCTTTGCCCACATAGATTATATGTGCCGTTATATGCCTTACGACGATAAAGAACTGGTTTACGCAGAAGCGCCGGAGTTATTTGATGAAGTTTTTAAAATGCTGATAACAATGGACAAGGCAATAGAAATTAATACACGCAGGCTTGACAGTTCTGACGCGGTTAATTCTTTGCTTGTTTTATATAAAAGATTCCGTGAACTGGGCGGCAGGTATGTTACCCTTGGCAGCGATGCCCATTATAAAGAACATGTAGGCAGGCGCCTTGATATTGCCCGGGAAATAGCGGAAGCGGCAGGGCTGGTTCCGGTTTATTTTGAACAACGAAAAATGCAAAGGATGATTTTTTAAATGAAATGTATACGTTTTGAAGCGAATGGCAACAAAAGAATAGGTTTTATTGACGGAGATGTAGTAAGAACTGTTTATGGCAGCCTGGAAACTTTCTGGCGTATAACAGATGAAGTCTTCCGTTTGGAAGATGTTAAGCTTTTAGCGCCCTGTGTTCCTAAACAGATAATTTGCGTTGGTTTTAACTACCGCAGCCATGCTGAGGAGTTTCATGCTGAAGTACCGAAAGAACCGATGCTGTTCAGCAAGGCGGCACATACAATTATCGGTGACGGCGCTGCGATAGTATATCCCTGGCAGAGCAAAGAAGTGGTTTATGAAGCAGAACTGGGCGTAGTTATAAAAAAACGTATGCGCAACGTAAAACCGGAAGATGTAAAAGATTATATTTTGGGCTATACCTGTGCCAACGACGTAACCGCCCGCGATTTGCAGCTTGACGATGTGCAGTGGCTGCGCAGCAAATCCTTCGATACTTTCTGCCCGTTGGGCCCCTGGCTTGAAACAGACCTTGACCCGACTGACTTAAGCATTAAAACATATTTGAATGGTGAACTTAAACAAAACGGCCGTACAAGCGATATGGTATATAACCCGTATGAAATTTTAAGTTATATCTCCGAGAGCATGACGCTGGATGCCGGTGATTTGGTGCTGACAGGTACGCCGATGGGCTGCGGGCCTATGGTACCCGGCGATGTGGTTACGGTGGAAATTGAAGGTATCGGCAAACTGACGAATACCGTAGTAAAAGGCTGATTAAAAAGCTGACTAATATTATGTGGCTGTAAAAAAAGACGAGTTATCGTCTTTTTTTATTTGGGCAGCTTAAAAAATTTGCAAATGTATTTTTTAAAGGGGGAGGATATATTTTGAATACAGAGCAGCATTTTAAAGCAAGGATTATTATGTTTATCTGCGGCATTGCTGCAATGACTTTCGGCATAGCACTGTCGTGTAAGGCTAATTTAGGTACGTCGCCAATATCGAGCGTACCCTGGGTTTTAAGCCTTTGTACGCCGTTCAGCGTGGGATTTTTAACCATAGCAATGAATTTGCTTTTTGTTGCCGTACAGCCGCTTTTACTGCGTGCTTTTTACTGGCGCGAACTGATGGGGCAGGTAATAGTTACCATTCCTTTCGGCAACAGCATAGATTTTTTTATGTGGGTTTTGCAAGATTACAACCCGGATACGCTTCTTGAACGCTGGATAGCCTGCCTTGCAAGCGTGGTTATTCTCGCCTTCGGCGTATTTTTGGAAGTACGTGCTAAAATTTTTCTGGCAGCCGGTGAAGGCCTGGTAAATGTACTGGCATTTGTAAGCCATAAAAGTTTCAGCCTTATTAAAAACTGCTTTGATATTTCACTGGTTACGCTTGCCGTTATTATTGCCTTTATGGAGTTTGGCGGCTTGCACGGCGTTGGCCTTGGTACGGTGGCAGCTGCTGTTTTGGCAGGCAGAATAATTTATTTATATGAAACCTACCTGCATTTTTTTGACAAATGGAAGGTAAAAGCCTGATTATAGGCGAATAATAAAATAGATTGTTTATTATTTAAAAAGATGTTACAATGAAAATGCTGACTAATAAGTCTGACTGATTAATATACAGGCAGGGATACTTATGAAAAATATGACGGAAGGCGAACCGCTGAAATTAATAATACCTTTTATGATACCGTTGTTAATCGGCAACGTTTTTCAGCAGTTGTACAATATCGCCGATATAATTATAGTTGGGCGTACCATAGGCGTTAACGCACTGGCAGCTGTTGGTGCAACCGCACCGCTTTTTATGATGCTGGTAATTTTAACGCTGGGCATGAGCGGCGGTTTCAGTGTCGTTACGGGGCAGCTTTTCGGTGCTGGAGATTTGGACGGCGTGCGCCGGAGCGCGGCAATGTCAACCATGCTTTGCACAATGTTTGTAATTATAATGATGGCCGCAGCAGTAATGTTTATTGACCCTGTATTGGCGCTTATGAACATACCGCCGGAGCTTTATGCGGACGCCAAAAGCTATGTTATGATTATCGTTTACGGCCTGATTTTTATGATGGCCTATAACATGCTTTCCAACATTCTGCGCTCGCTTGGCGACAGCAAAACACCGCTGTACTTTTTAATTGTGGCCACGCTGCTCAACATTGTTCTGGCACTGGTATTCATTATCAACTTTGGCTGGGGCGTGCCGGGAAGCGCGCTGGCACTTGTAGTGGCGCAGGGCTTTTCCGGGCTGCTGTGCATAATTTATATTGCCAAAAAGTTTCCGGTGCTGCATGTGCGTTTAAGCGATTTTAAATGGGACAGCCGTTTTGCGTGGGAACATATCCGTATGGGCCTGCCGATGGCAGTGCAGTTTTCGGTGCTTGGCCTTGGCATGATTATTATTCAGGCTATTTGCAATCAGTTCGGTTCCGAAACCATTGCTGCTTTTACGTCCGCCATGCGCATTGAACAGCTGGCATTGCAGCCGATGATTTCATTCGGGCTTGCCATGGCCGTATATACGGCGCAGAACTTCGGCGCGCGCAAGTTTGGCAGGATAAGCCGCGGCGTAAAGAAATGCTCGCAGCTATCGCTGGCTTTCAGCCTGTTTGCAGCAGTTATAATGTATTTCTTCGGGCAGGAAATGATTGGCATCTTTCTGGATAACCCAAGCCCAAAAGTTATGGCAGAAGCCAAGCAGTATCTGCATTTAAGCGTGCCGTTCTATTTCTTTTTAAGCCAGATTTTTATTTACCGCAACTCTGTACAGGGTATGGGCATTTCAATGATTCCTATGCTTTCAGGCGTGGTGGAACTGCTTCTGCGTTCTGCGGCGGCCTCGTATTTAACTATTGATTATGGTTATACCGGCGTATGCTATGCCAGCCCGATTGCCTGGGTTGGGTCTTCTATATTTTTGTTTGCCAGCTACCATTACTTTTTAAGGCTGCTGGCGCGTAAAAATTTGGGTTTCAAACTAAAATAAATATTCGTTGGAGGTGCTGTATGGAAAACAAACAAATGCTGGAGGAATTTCTGGAACTGGTGCAGATTCCGGTAAACTCCCGTAACGAAAGGCAGATTGCCGATGTACTTAAAGCCAAACTGGAAGCGCTGGGGCTGGAGGTTAAGGAAGAAGACACCGGTGCCAAAATCGGCGGCAATGCTGGCAATATAAGGGCAGTGCTGCGCGGCACGGCAGATTGTGAGCCGCTGCTTTTTTCCGCGCATATGGACCGTGTTGCCAATAACGGTGCCATTAAACCGATTGTTGATGAGGAAAAGGGCATTGTGCATACTGACGGCAGTACGATTTTGGCTGCTGATGACGTTGCCGGACTGTGCATTATATTGGAGGCGCTCCGCAAATTAAAAGCATCCGATAAGCCTCACGGCGATATTGAAGTGGCTTTTTCTGTCTGCGAAGAATTTGGCATTTTAGGCGGCAGGCATTTTGATTTCAGCAAATTCCGCGCTAAAAGCGGTTATGTTTTTGATGCTGAAGGCGATATCGGTGGCATTGCAATTCAGGCTCCGGCCAAATGCAGCTACTGCTATAAAATTCACGGTAAAGCCTCCCACGCAGGCGAAGCTCCGGAAAAGGGCATTAACGCCATCCGCGCAGCCGCAGCTTTGATACTGGCTATTCCGGATAACAGGCAGAGCGCAAACTCCACTGCAAATATTGCTTCGGTGCATGCAGGCGGCCCGGCGCTGAACATTGTATGCGATTATGCCGAAGTAAACGGTGAAATGCGCAGTACTGATGCCGGTGAATTTGAAGCGCTGCTTAAAAAATATGCAGATGCAGTGCCCGTGATTGAAAAAGAATACGGCGTTAAAATAGATTATTCTTCGGACGTGCTTTACAAAGCCTTCTGCCTGAATGAAAGCAGCAGACCGGCGGCACTTACTGCCAAAGCCATGCAAAAATGCGGCGTTGAGCCTAAATTTGAAAAGAGCGGCGGCGGTATGGACGCTAACCACTTTAACGCTAACGGCATTGAAACCGTAGGCATTGCGGTTGGTTATTTTAATTGCCATACCGGCGAAGAATACCTGAAATTAGAAGATTTTTATAAATGCGGCGAAATGGCAGCGCAGATTGCGTGGCTTGCAGCTGAAAAATAAAAATAACGGCAGGGTTTTAAAAACTCTGCCGTTTTTTATAAGTGTTTTCATTTATAAGCAAAACTAATCAATAAAGTTAGTTAAAATTTGCGGATCGCGTTCAGGCAGGCCGTATTTTTCTTTGCCAAGGGCAATGCTTTTAATTAAAAATGCCATGTTTTTGCCAAGCGTACGCATGGTTTGCAGGCCTTCTTCGTCTTTGCGCACATCATCCGGCGTAAAGCCGTGTACGCTGTTCCAGTACTGGCTGGAGGCAACCGGCATGCCGACAATGGTGAAGTATTTGTTAAGTTCGTCAAAGGTGGCAGAGCAGCCGCCGCGGCGCGCGGATACAACGGCAGCGCCGACTTTCATGCTCTTATCAAACGGGGTGCTGAAAAAGAGCCTGTCCAAAAAGCTGATTAAATTGCCGTTGGCGGAAGCATAATAAACAGGCGTGCCTACAACCAGCCCGTCACATTCGGCAAATTTAGGCGCAATTTCATTTACAATATCGTTAAAAACGCATTTGCCGTTCTTTTTGCAGGCACGGCAGTCAATGCAGCCGCGGATTGCCTGATTGCCGATATGGACGATTTCCGTTTCTATTCCTTCCGCTTCCAAGGTTTTGGCAACTTCGCTGAGTGCAGTAAAAGTGCAGCGTTCGGCTTTGGGGCTGCCGTTTATTAAAAGAACCTTCATTTAAAATACCTCCTGAAAACTGATTAAATAACTGCTGTAATAATATATTACCACATTAAAGTTCACTTTAGTCAATACCAAAATTAAAGGCACGGTTTAAGCCGTGCCTTGTTTGTTTTACAGTACCTTTTGCAGAAGGTTAATTACGTTTTGGTGGGTAATTTTATTAATGGTTTCGTCGCTGTAATATTTGCTTAAATACTCTATAAGCGGTTTGTAATCCTGTACGCCCTGAATATTATAGGGCGGATGGGAAATGCCGTCAAAATCGCTGCCAAAGCCTATATGGTCATCATTACCGATAAGGTTCAGCATGTAGTCGATGTGCTTATACACGCTTTCTATGCAGGCATTGCGCCAGTCTTCTTCAAGAAACTGCCCTGCAAAGGTAATGCCGGCAAGGCCGCCGTTTTGTGCCAGTGCCTTAATTTGTTCATCGTTAAGGTTGCGCGGGTGGGAGCAAAGGCTTTTGGCATTGGAATGAGTGGCGATAATCGGCTTGGTGCTTGTTTCAATAACGCTCCAGAAACCTGCTGTGGAAATATGGGAAACGTCTACCAGCATACCCAGGCGGTTCATTTCCGCTACAACCTGTTTGCCGAAAAGAGTCAGCCCGCTGCCGGTGGTTTCTTCGTTAATGCCGTCGGCAATGTCGTTGCGGTTGCTCCAGGTAAGCGTCATGGCACGCACGCCAAGTTCGTACAGGCAGCGCAGCGCTTCCAGACTGCCGTCAATGGCGCCGCCTTCTTCAATGGCAAGCAGGGTTGCAGCTTTGTGTTTCAGTACATTGCCTGCGTCTTCGGCGGTACGCACTTGCAGCACATCAATGCCGTTTTCGTGCAGTTTTTTTATTTCCTGGTTGTATTTATCAAGCAGGCACAAGGTATAACGCAGGCCGCCCTGATAGCGGAAAACTTCGGTAGGTACGTAAATAGCGCAGAATTGCAGGCCGCCGCCAAGGGCAATCTGGCGTTTAATATCAAAGTGCTGTTCGTTTTCGTACAGCGAAGCGTTTTTATTGTAGAGTTCGGTTAAAGTATCGCAGTGGCAGTCGCAGATAAACATTGTATCAGTCCTTTCCTAAAAACAAATAGCTGCCGCAGAAGCAGCAGCTATTGAAGTTAAACTTATTAAATTCCTGCGTAGTAATAGTAGAACGTCATGCCGAGAGTTACAGCCAAAGCGCCGCACATCGGAATGAAGGTACGTTTAACAAGGTCGAAGCTCGAAACGTTGCCCATACCGGAAGATACAACGATAACTGCCGTAATCGGGGAGCAGGTACGTGCAATGGAGGCTGCAAAGTGCATCGGCAGAAGCATGAGCACAGGATGCAGGCCCGTATGTGCCGCAACAGCAGGGGTAAGTGCCGCAAAGGCGAAGAACGGAGCGTTGCCGCTGCCCATAACGATGGAGCTGAATACGATAATGGCAACCATTACCAGCATCATTGCCATCGGGCCGAAGCCCAGGGTTTTGCTGCCTTCGATAAGGCTGTCGATAGTGCCCATGGAGAGCAGGCCCTGTGCGAATGTCTGGCCTGCAATAATAAGGGTAATTACGTTGGCCATCTGCATGCCGAGGCCGTCAAAGAAGGTCTGGATATCGGCAAATACTTTTTTGCCGTCGCGCCAGCGTGCAAATTCGCAGCAGGCACCGATGAACAGGCCGATGAACATAGCCATAACGATGTTCATTTTAATGGTGGTAATCCACAGGGAGCTGAATGAAAGAATAAGGCTCAGAGGAATTACAGGCAGAACTGCATACCACAGCGGAGCGGAATCGGCAGGGTTTTCTTCTGCTTTTTCAACTTCCATCGGTTTAACAACATGGCCCATGCGTTTATCCATGTATTTCTGGGTAAAGTAATGCAGCGCACCTACAACTACAAAAGCTACCATAACAATAGGAACCTGATAGTTGGTCCAGTACAGTACGGGGTCTACGCCGGCGGTGGTTGCCGAAAGGATAGTACCGGTATCACTCGGGCTCCAGTCAAAGCACAGGGTGGAGGCAACTGCTGCCGTAGCGGCAAGGCGGCTTACGCCGAGGCCGATAAGAATCGGGAACATGGTTACCATTAAAAGCATGGCAAGGCCGGATGCACTGTTGATGCAAAGGCCGATTAACATGCCGACAACCCAGGTGCCGGAAAGTACAAGGTACGGGGATTTTAATGCCAGCAGCGGTTTAATGGTTAAGCGTACCAGTGAGCGGGATGCGCCGATGCGGTCCATATAACGTGCAAACGCGCCTACGGACATAATGTTAAGGCCGAGGCCTGCGGCGTTGGAGCTCATGGTTTTGCGCATAAATTCAAATGCGTCGAAGAACCAGGAACCGGTAGATGCTTTTTCCGGCAGGATTGTGCCGTAACCGCAAAGCACGGCAATGTACATTAAAATCATGCCGCCCAGAAAAAGTACGGGCTGCGGCTTATATTTTTTATAGATAAGAAAGCCTACCCAAAATGTTACAAGTGCGGAAATTACAATACCCATCTAATCATCCTCTCTGTTTTATAGTTAGAACTAATTACAGTATAAGCTAAAACCGCAGGCAAAGGCAAGCAAAAAAGCTATAAATTTACAGAAAATTTTTAAAATATCAATAAATTGTTAAGTTTATAAGTGCAGCTTATATATTAAACGCTGAAAACAAAAACTTTATTCCGCAGTTAATTTCTGCCAGGCTTCCAATGCGCGGGCAATAAACAGGCGGCGGATATTTTCGTTTTCGCCCATGCCGTGCAGATAAGGCGTTACTTTAAAACCGCAGCTTTCTAAAATGGTTTTGTGCGAATCCTCATCGTAACCTGCCATATCGTTGTTGGCATGGTCACCAGCAACCATCATGGCGGGCATAATGGTAATTTCTTTAATATCTTTCGCTTTTAAAAGCGGAATAACGGTATCAAGGTGCGGCCAGCCTTCTACGGAATAAATATAGGCGTTGTCAAAACCGAGTTCGTTGAGGCGGTTCTGCATTACCGAATAATAGGCATTGGCCGGGTGCGGCGTGCCGTGCGCCAGAAGAAGAACGGCGCTGCCGGGTGCAGGCTGCGGGAACTGTGTGCTTAAAGCCTGCATGGAGTCTTTAATATCGTCACGCTGGTCTTCCTGGCCCATCCAGTACATCAGCGGCGTTCCGAGCGACATTTTTTTAAACTGGGTTTTATAACGGTTAAAAACAAAAGTTTTATAAGCGTATTCAATGCCGGGAATAATATCCAGCGAGCAGATGGCAACGCGGGTATAGCCCTCTTTATGCAGTGCTTCAAGCGCTTCTTCCGGCGTCGGGTAAGTTATGCCTTCATTCTTTTTAATGCGTTCAATAACAATATGGGAGGTAAAGGCAAGTTCGGCTTTTACGCCCGGGCAGGCGGCTTTTATTTCTTCAAAAACCGCATCAATGGTGCGGCGGCGCGTGTCTTTATAAGTAGTGCCAAAGCTTGTAACAAGAATGGCGTCTTTATCCGGCAAAGCTGAAAGTTCGGGGTTTTCGTAAACGCATACGCCAATTTGAGCGGCGTCCAGAAGGGAAGGGGTTGCCGTTTTTACTTCGTTGCTTAATTTGTAGCCTGCTCCCGTATCGGCAGCAAAAAGGGGGTTAAATGTTTTTTGCAAAAGATTCACTCCTTTAAATTTTATAAAAAAACCTTTCTGCCGCGACAGAAAGGTTCTGATATCCGCCTGATGGTGTTTTTTATTTGGTTTTAATGCTGCATTCAGCCAGATGTTTTTTTATGCCTTCAAAAGTTTCCGGGCTGATTACATGTTCAATGCGGCAGGCATCATGTTCGGCAATGTCAGCAGGTACGCCGATATGTTCGGCAAAGAAACGGGTAAGCACTTTATGGCGTTCAAGCACTTCTTGTGCTTTGGCAAGGCCGGCATCGGTAAGCACAATATTGCCGCCTGCTTCTACAAGAATAAAGTTTTCGCGTTTTAAAATACTCATGGCACGGCTGACGCTGGCTTTAGTAAAATTCATCTGTTCTGCCACATCAATGGCACGCACTTTACCCTGTTTCTGCTGTAATTGCAGAATCGTTTCCAAATACATTTCGGCTGATTCCTGCAAAATCATAATCAAGACCTCCGTGCTGCAGTTAAAATATTCTATCTAATATTTTAACATTATAGGGCAAGCGGGGCAAGTAATAATATTCTATCGCGGCTTTTAAGTTTGCTTTGGCATACGCGAGCGTTTTAAAACGGGCAGGCGGGTTAAAATGCCGGCAATAAGCGGCGCGGCAAAGGCGGTAAAAATCATGCCCGGTACCGCGGCGGCGATAAGGGCATAAACGGCCTTATCGACAAAAAGAGCCAGCACAAGGCGGCTTAAAGCGCTGGCAACAGGCCCGGCGATTATGTAAAAGGCTTTGCTGCTGCCCATAAAGGCAAACATTACGGCAATTACAGCGCGGAAAGAAAGCGCAATCAGCACATTAAAAACATTTTGCGTGCCGAGAATAAGGCAGATGGCAGAAGCCGCGATACCTGCCGTAAGGTATTTTTTAATGCCGAAAATACCGCAGGCCGCAACTGCAACCGGCGCCGAAAGCTGAAATTCGCTGCCGGGAATTAATGAAGGAATTTTAAAGCTGCCGCTGACGGCTATAAAAGCGGCAAGCAAAGCGGTCTGGCACATATCACTGATGGAAAAATGCATGGTTAACCTTCTTTCTTATTTTGGTTAACTATAATATAAAACAGGTTAACGATTAAGTCAAGAGATTATGTTTGGTTTGTTTAGATGGTTTTGGGGCTTTGAATTTAGGTTATTATATTTTAATTTAGTTTTTTTATTCATGTTACTTCTTTATAACTAAAGAAATTTTGGATGGTAAATTTTACTTCCTGTTCGGTCGTAAAATTTGCCTGGCTTCACTGGCATAATTATAAACTTCGCTTAAAGCTCGTTTCTAATTGGCGATTCAGCCAAAGAAAACTCACGCGGCTGAAAAAATTTAAACGCGGTACGCAGAAAGCGATAAAATTTTCCGCGGAACTCGCTTTGCTCAAACACCGGGAAAATTTTATCGCTTTTCAGTAAATACCGCTAAATTTTTAATGCCGCGATTGCACTTAACCCGTACTTTTTTATTGCTTAATTTAGTGTATTAAATTTTCTTTCGTATTGAACTATGCAAGTGCTTTAATTATGCTTTTCCTGTTTTTTGAAAGTCACGCTCCGCTCAAATTTCGTACTTTGGTAAATTTATATGAGTAAGAGCAATGTTGCCGCAGGTTTTAATA
>OQVI01001340.1_pt1 | contig 17156 bp, 18 predicted proteins | sample 1691651 | NCBI WGS metagenome assembly OQVI01 (sample SAMN03418287, study PRJEB22391) | human gut metagenome | biome: human-gut; feature: organic feature; material: feces | host: Homo sapiens | place: Italy | collected 2013-04
GTATCAAAAATTCGGGCGTTTGTATAGGCTTTTTTGAGAAACTCCGAACTTTCTTGCCATTTTGTAACCTGAAATGTGGTCTGTGCAACTGCAAACAGGGGTTTTTGCGGGTCAGAGGGGCCTTTCCATGCCTTCAACTCGGCCAGATCGGCAAAAACGAACACCTCTCCGCGGGTGTGGCCCACGATCCCCTGCACCTCCGGATGGGTCTTGTCGCCTGCCACAAGCAGCACTGCCCCCGCCTTTTCGGCCTCGGCGGCAATGCGCTGGATCTTCTGCACGAAGGGACAGGTGGCATCATGGTAGGTGATGCCGCGCGCATCCAGCTCGTCGTACACGGTGCGCGGCACGCCGTGACTGCGGATGACCACCTCGTACCCGGCGGGCACATCGGCGATGGCATCCGCCACAAGGGCACCCTTTTTCTGCATATCCTCCACAGCCTGCGGGTTATGGATCAGCGGGCCGAGGGTGGCCACCTTGCAGCCTTCGTTCAGCAGGCCATAGGTCAGATCCACCGCCCGCTTGACACCAAAGCAGAACCCCGCCGTTTTGGCAACTCGGATCTCCATCTTTTACGCCCCCATCTTTTCCCACGCATCCAGCAGGGCCTGCTTGTTGGCACGCAGCTTTTTGGTGTCGCGGCGGCTCTCCATGGCAAACTGCTCTGCAGGCATCGGCTCGCCGTAGATCACCCGTACTTTGCAGAACAGGTGCATTTTTCCATCCGGCGTATCGTACAGGATGCGGCAGGGCACCACATCCACCCCGGCTCCCGCCGCAATGACGAACAGGCCGCTCTTGGGCGGCAGAAGCTTTCCGTCCTTTTCGCGGGTGCCCTCCGGGAAGATGAGCAGTGTTTCGCCGTTTCTGCACTTTTCTACGGTCTGCTCAATGGCAGCCATTTCATCCTTTGTGCCGCGCACGCACACCGCGCCGCAGCAGCGGAAGAACCAGGTCAGCAGGGCGTTGATCTCGAACAGTTCCTTCTTGGCGAACACGATCATCCGCCTGCCCCACCGGGTGACCACGATGAACACCGGGTCGATGGCGGAGACATGGGTGGGCGCAAGGATGCAGCCCTTTGTCTGCACCTTTTTCAGGTTTTCGCGCCCCTCTACATGGATGCGGAAGCCGATATGCCACAAAAGCCACGCAAAGGGTACTAAGATGTAATATAATATCATTTTATCGTTTTATTCACTTTCTCCGCAATGATCTTCTTCATTGCAGCAAGGCTCTGTTCAAAATCCAGCTCCGAAGTATCCAGCAGCACGGCATCGTCCGCCTGCTTCAGGGGCGCAGCGGCACGGTGGGTGTCCTGATAGTCCCGCTGCTTCACGTCGGCCAGCACCTCTTCATAGGGAGTATCGATGCCCTTGGCCTGATACTCTTTCCACCTGCGTGTGGCGCGGGCTTCCGGCGTGGCGGTAAGGAAGATCTTCACCGTGGCATCCGGCAGCACCACCGTGCCGATATCGCGGCCGTCCATCAGCACGTCCTGCTTTTTGGCCATATCCCGCTGCAGTTCCAGCAGAAAGGCGCGCACAGCCGGGTTTGCGCCCACGGCAGAGGCAGCCATACCTGCGGCCTCGGTGCGGATGGCGGTGCTCACATCCTCTTCCTTTAAATAAATGTGCTGCTCGCCCTCAATGGAGGCCAGCCGCAGCTCGATCTGGGGAAGCAGCGCGTTGACCGCTGCGTTGTCCTTGGGGTCCTTGCCTGCGCGCAGGGCATACAGGCCGATGGCGCGGTACATGGCACCGGTATCCACATAAATATAGCCCATTTCAGCCGCCAAACGGCGTGCCAGCGTAGATTTGCCTGCACCTGCAGGCCCGTCGATCGCAACAGATACCATTTTATATCTTCTCCTTTTTAAACTGAACGATTTAAAATGGCCTCTGCTCACGCTCTGGCCATCTTCAGCGGAAAATCATTTTAAATATTTACAAATCTGGAAAATCTGCGGATTTTCCAGATTTGATTTTTCACAAGCGGGGCCGCAACGGCCAACTGAATCTGCTGCTCGTTCCCTTCAGGAACAGTTGCGCAGTGGTCTGTGAGACTATCCCGGCAACAACTCTTTTTGTGAAAACGTATTTTGAAAACGACCGCAGTCGTTTTCAAAATACAAATCAAAAAAACTATTCCTATAAATATGCCCAGAGCAGCGCGGAGGGCATTTAAAATTGTTTTATCTGTAATTACAGATTATTTGCAAATGCCTGTGCAGTGCAGAAGGCGATCTGCAGGTTGTAGCCGCCGGTATAGGCATCCACATCCAGCACTTCGCCTGCAAAGTAAAGGCCCAGCGCCTTTTTGCTCTGCATGGTTTTGGGGTCCACCTCCCGCACGGACACGCCGCCGCTGGTGATCACCGCGTGGGCCAGATCGCCCCGGGCATCAATGGACACCCGCCAGTGCTTCATCAGCTGCACCAGCTCCCTCTTCTGCTCCCGGGTGATCTGGTTTGCCTTGGTAGCCGGGTCGATGCCCCAGCGCGCCACCATCACCGGCTGCATACTGGACGGCAAAAGCTTTACCAGCGCGCCCTGCGCCGCATGGTTTGCCAGCAGGGCAAAATCCCGCGTGATGCGGTCATAAAGCTGCTCCTCGCTGAGAGCGGGCTTGAGGTCGATCTCCGCATGATACTTGTGTTTTTTCATGTCGCCCAGATGGCTGGATGCGCTCAAAGTCAGCGGGCCGCTGATGCCAAAATGAGTGAACAGCATTTCGCCCTGCTCGTCAAAAATGGCCTTGCTGTCCTCGAACAGGGTCAGGGTGACGTTTTTCAGCGCCAAGCCCATCATCTTTTTGCAGTCCGCGTCATGGCTCACAAGACTGACCAGACTGGGCACCGGCTCGATGAGGGTGTGCCCGGCCTGCTGGGCCAGTTTGTAGCCGTCGCCGGTAGAGCCGGTGGTGGGGTAGCTCACGCCGCCGGTGGCCACCAGCACGGCATCCGCCCGGTACTCCCGGCCGGAGGTGCCCCGCACACCGATGCACCGCAGTGCCGGGCCTGCCTTTTTCTTTTTGGGGTGGCGCGGGTTTTCCGGTGCGGCGGGAGCTGCTTCCGGCTCCGGTGTTACCTCTTCCAATAGCAGCTTTTTCGCGCCGTCATGCACGAGTTCAGCATCCTGCGCATAGCGCAAAAGAGCCTGCCGGATCTCCTCGGCCTTGTCCGACACCGGAAACACCCGGCGGCCGCGCTCCACCTTCAGCTCCACGCCAAGGCCCTCGAACAGTTCCATGGTCTTTGCCGGTGGAAAGGCCCCCAGCGACGAATACAGAAAGCGCGGGTTCGTGCGCACATGGCGCAGAAACTCCTCTGCCGGGCAGTCGTTGGTCACATTGCAGCGGCCCTTGCCGGTGACAAGGATCTTCTGGCCGGGCTTATCCATGTGTTCCAGCACCGTCACCTGATGCCCCTGCCGCACGGCGGCACCCGCCGCCATCAGTCCTGCCGCGCCTGCGCCGACGATCAATACTTTCGCCATCCGTTTTCTCTCCCATCGCCTAATAATACGAGTATATCATACCAGAATCGACACACAAAAGCAATGTTCTGCCGTATTTCTGCCAATTACAACAGCTGGGCAAGGATGCTGTTCTGCACGATGAGACCCGCCGGGGTCAGGGCAAGGGTACGGCCGTCAAAGCTTGCATAGCCCGCCCGGACGCAGTTTTGCACAAAGGCCAGCTGTGCGGTGGAAAATTCTTTCCCGTAAAGTTTTTTGTATGCATCCAGCGAAAGGCCTTTGCGCAGACGCAGCTGTAAAATAAGGTAGTCCTCTGCGCCGCAGCTGCCGTCCATCACCGGGGCGGCGGCATCGTTCAGGAAAGCGGCGGTGTCCGGCGGGTAGTAGAACCGTCTGCCGCCCATGCAGGAGTGCGCCGCCGGGCCAAGGCCCAGATAGTCGCCGCAGTCCCAGTAAATGAGGTTGTGTCTGCCCTCATAGCCGGGCTTTGCAAAGTTGGAGATCTCGTACTGTTTGTAGCCGTGGTGTTCCAGCTGTTCCACTGCATAAAGGTAAAAATCGGCGGCTTCATCGCCGGTGGGCAGGCCTTCGGGCGGATGTTTACCAAAGGCCGAATCCGGCTCGATCTTCAGCAGATATGCCGAAATATGGGTAGCCCCACCACCCTCGATCAGTTCCAGCGTTTCGTCAAACTCGGCTTCGGTGTAGTGCGGCAGTGCCAGCATGATGTCGCCGCTGATGTTCGCAAAGCCTGCCCGCCGGGCGGCGGCAAAGGCAGCCCGCGCCTGCTTTGCCGTGTGCGGCCTGCCCAGTGTGCACAGCTGGGTATCCCGGGCAGACTGCACCCCGAAGGAGATGCGGTTCACGCCCGCCTCCCGGAAGCCTGCAAGGCTTTCTTCCGTCACCGTCTCCGGGTTTGCTTCCAGTGTGATCTCGGCCCCCGGCATCGGCCGGGCCGCATCGATCAGCCGCTTTGCCTGCTCCGGGCGCAGCAGGCTGGGCGTGCCGCCGCCAAAATAAAGGGTGTCCGGCTGCAGGGGCCTCTCCGGTGCAAAGCGGTCAAGCTCCCGCACAAGAGCCTCCACATAAGCCTCCGGCACGCCGCGCTCACCGGGGTGGGAATAGAAATCGCAGTACCTGCATTTGGAAAAACAGTAGGGTATGTGTAAATAAAGCCCAAGAGACATACAATATCACAGCCTTTTTCATGAAACGTTCATTTCTATGCAGTATACTATATTCCGTAGACCGGAGCAAGAAAAAAGTGTTCCGGCAGAAAGAGACTGGAGGAGTCCCATATGGATTACAATTACAATGGTTACGATCGAGGCTACACGGAGCCTGCCATGACCTCGGCTGACTATATGAACCGCACCTACCGCTGGATGGCGGTAGGCCTGCTCATCACCTTTGCCGCGGCGTTCGTTACAGCCGCTACCCCGCTGCTGTACGTTGTCAACTCGCTGTATCTGGTGTTCACCATCGCAGAGCTGGTGCTGGTGTATGTGCTCAGCTCCCGCGTACAGAACATGTCGGTGGGCGGTGCAAGAGCCACCTTCTTTGCCTATGCACTGCTCAACGGCATGGTGCTGAGCTATTATTTCCTGGTGTTCGATCTGGGCACTCTGGTGCTGGCCTTCCTTGCCACCTCGCTGTACTTTGGCCTGATGGCCGTCTACGGCACTACTACCCACAAGGATCTGTCCGGCTGGGGTCCCAAGCTGATGATGGGCCTGTTCGCGCTCATCATCACCGGCTTTGTGGGCATGCTGTTCGGCATGAGCTTCCTTACCACGGTGCTGTACAGCGCTGTCGGTCTGGTGGTGTTCATGCTGCTGACCGCCTACGACACCCAGAAGCTGAGCCAGATGTTCTCCTACTACGCCTATGACGGTGAGCTGGCCGAGAAGGCTTCCATCTACGGCGCACTGACGTTGTATCTGGACTTCATCAACATCTTCCTGTATGTTGTGCGCCTGCTGGGCATGAACAGCCGCCGCCGCAACTGATTTTTGATCCGCAAAGGCTCTCCCGAAAAGGGAGGGCCTTTTTGTTTGGTAATATCATTTAGAATATCCTCCGCTTCGCTCTGGGTATCAACACAGAAGGCCACAGAGGGAAGATGCATTTTCCGGCTGCGGCCCTTCCCCTGAAAGTGCAGCCCAGCCAGACCCGCAGGTCTGGCTGGGCTGCTATATTACAAAATATCATTTCCTCTAAATATGCCCAGAGCAACGCGGAGGGCATTTAAATAAAAGAATGCATAAAACCCGCCCTGCTGTCCCACACTAAGCCCAGAAGCAATGCGTACACAATGCAGCAGATGGGAGTAACGACAATGGAGCAGATCAAAAAATTTTTGCGCAGCAGGGGCTTTACACTGGCACTGCTGGCCTGTCTCGTCGCAGCCGCAGCGGCGGGCGTGTGGGCAGTGCGCACCGTGCGGGATGAACTGAAAAAGAGCTACGACGACCTGACGACCCCGCAGGAAGAACCTGCACCGGAGCCGCAGCTCACCCTTGACCCACAGGAGGACGATGTATGGCAGCAGCCCGTGACCGACGCCGCAGAATCTGCGGCAAATGTACCCAAGCCCGCATCCTCTGCGTCCTCTTCTGGGGCGCAGTCTGGCTCTGGTTTGGTGCACGAACCCTCCGCACTGCAGGGCGCATCCTCGCCTGCCAGCAGTTCAGCTGCGCCTGCCTCCACGCAGCCCGTCTCGGGCAGGGTCTTGAACGCCTACAGCGGCGATGAGCTGGTGTACAGCAGCACCCTTGGCGACTGGCGCACCCACAACGGTGTGGACTACGCCTGTGCGCAGGATGCACAGGTGTGTGCTCCCGCCGCCGGTAAGGTGACCGCTGTGGACACCGATAGCCGCTGGGGCAGTGTGGTGTGCATCGAGGACAGCGCCGGGCACCTGTGGCGGGTGTGCGGCACTGCCGACCCCACGGTGCAGACCGGCGATGAAGTGAGTGTGGGCCAGATACTTGGCCGTGCAGGCAGCATTCCCAACGAATGCGCCGAGGAGACGCACATCCATCTGGAAGTACTGCAGGGTGAGCAGTACCTTGACCCGGCAAAGCTGCTGAACTGATGCAGTTCGCCGTATCCCCTGCGTATTTTTCAGTAGAATATTCCAAGCAGCAAAAAATCGGAAAGGCCGTTCTGGTCTTTCCGATTTTTCATTCTATAGGATCGATGCAGGCTCAGGCATTTTCCAGCTCAACCACCGGCCAGCCCAGAAGGCGGATGGCTTCGCGGTCGTGGGTAGCCAGCAAGACAGGCTTTTCTCCGCAGCGCTCCCGCAGCAGCGCCGCAGCAGCGGCAAGGGTGTCCGGGTCCATTCCGGTAAAGGGTTCGTCTAACAGCAGCGTATCGCTGGCGGCCCACAAAGCCCGCAGCAGAGCCGTGCGGCGCTTCTGTCCGCCGGAAAGCCGTGTTGCAGGCAGGGTCAGTGCGGCAGCATCCATGCCAAACTGTTGAAAATCTTCTATAATTTGCTCCTTGTATTGTTCTGCACTGCCGGGCAATACCAGCGTCACGTTCTGCACAGCTGTCAGCTGCGGGCAGAGCCGGTCTTCCTGAAACACTGCTGCCACCCGGCCAACGTCCTGTACTATGCCAGAAGTGGGTTCTTCCAGCCCCATGAGGATGCGCAGCAATGTGGTCTTGCCCCAGCCGCTGGGTGCCCACAGCACCGCCGGGCCTTCCACCGTGAGGCATAGATCCCGGAAAAGCGTTTTCTCCCCGAACTGTTTTGTCAGATGCTCGATGGTCAGCATTGCGGCACCTCCCCGGTCACGGCGCGGGTCACGCAGTCCAGAAGCAGCAGGAACAGCTTTTCAAACCCGGCGCTGAGCAGGATGATCACAAACGTCCATGCGAACAGTTCCCCGGTGGAAAGGGTGATCTTGGCCCGGTAGAGTGCATCGCCGATGCTGCCATTGGGCAGGCCGATCACCTCAGCGGCAACGCCGCTCTTCCAGCAGATGCCAAGGGCCACGCTGCATCCCTGCCGGAAGGCCGGCAGCAGCGCAGGCAGCCACACCGCCCGCAGCCGTCGGCCCAGCGGCAGGCGAAACACCTTCGTCATCTCCAACAGCTGTGGGTCTGCGCTCTGGATGCCGGTGCGCACCGCACCGTACAGCACGGGCAGCACCATTAAAAAGCTGATGAGTACCGAAAGCGATGCCCCCCGCACCCACACCAACGCCAGAATGATAAAGCTTGCCACCGGCGTGGCTTTGACCAGCTGCAGCACCGGAGCAAGCAGCACATCTGCCGTGTGCCACGCCTGTGCGGCCACAGCCAGCACGATGCTTACGGCCACGCCCAGCCCAAAACCCAGCAGAATGCGCCCGGAGCTGAAACCCACCCGCTGCCAGAACTCTGCCTGCGGCAAAAGCCGCAAAAGAGTGCGCACCGCCTGCACCGGCGAGACCAGAAACACCTCCTGTCCCACCGCCATGGCGGCGCACTGCCACACCGCCAGCCAGAAGGCCGCAGCGCCCAGCCGCTGAAAAAGTTGTTTATGTCGCTTCATAAACTTACCTGCTCCTGATTACAAATAAATGCAGGACGGCAAGGTGTTTCGCCAGCGAATGATCCGAGGATAGGCCCCTGTTGCCATAAGGCAACAGGGCGGGAGCTGGAAGCCCCGAATTTCGCGGAGAAAGCGCCCTGATAGCCTGCTCAGTTCTACATTATACATTATAATACCATATCTCTTTCCAAACGCCAATGACCCGTGCATCATGATGCATAAGAGCTTATCATGCCTGCCATTACTTTTCTTCATGTTTTTCTTTCTTGACATGAAATCAATAAAACGATAAACTGAACTGTATAAATCACTGTCATCTTTGATGCAGGAAAGAAATGAGGTGTCTGTCCTATGCAGAAGCTCTCCGGCAAAAGCCTGCTTTTGGTCAGTTTTACGCTATTTTCCATGTTTTTCGGAGCCGGGAACCTGATTTTCCCGCCGCATCTGGGCGCACAGGCCGGTACCAGCCTCTGGCCTGCCTTTGCGGGCCTTGCCGTCAGCGCCGTCGGCCTGCCCATTGCGGGCGTGGTGGCTGTGGCACGGGCAGGCGGTCTGGATAAGCTTGCCGGCCGGGTGCATCCGGTGTTCGCCATGGTGTTCACCATTCTGGTGTATCTTTCCATCGGCCCGTGCCTTGCCATTCCCCGCACGGCAAGCACCTCGTTCCAGATGCTGGTGCCGCTGATAGGCGGCGGTACCGGGCTGCAGCTGGGCTACTCGGTGCTGTTTTTTGCAGCGGCCTTTCTGGTGGCGCTGCGGCCGGAAAAGCTTACCGACTGGCTGGGCCGCATCCTCTGCCCCTGCCTGATCGTGCTCATCGTTGTGCTGTTTGCCGGGTGTCTCATCCATCCGCTGGCGGCACACTACGGCACACCCAGCGCAGAGTACGCAGCCCTGCCCGCTGTGCAGGGCATCCTGTACGGCTACCAGACCATGGACACGCTGGCCGGGCTGAATTTTGGCGCGGTCATCGCCCTGAACATCCGCGCCCGGGGTGTCACAGAAAGCCGTGCCGTGGAGGGCGGCACCATCCGGGCCGGTTTTATTGCAGGCGGGCTGATGCTGGTGGTCTACGCCATGCTGAGCCATGCCGGTGCCCAGACCGGCACGGTGTATCCGGGCCTTGCCACCGGTGCCGAGGTGCTCACCGCTCTGGCACAGCAGCTGTTCGGCCGGGCGGGCCTTGTGCTCATTGCGGCCATTTTTGTGATCGCATGCTTCAACACCTGCGTGGGCCTGATCGCCTGTGTGGGGCAGTATTTTCATCAGCTTCTGCCCCGCATCCCCTACCCTGCCCTTGCCGCTTTTTTTGCTGTGGCCAGTATGCTGGTATCGAACCTCGGCCTTGCTGCCATCATCCGGCTGTCCACTCCGGTGCTGAACGCCATTTATCCCGCAGCCATCGTGCTGATCCTGCTTTCCTTTATGCCGGGCCTTGAAAAGCACCGGGCGGTGTATCCGCTGTGCATGGGCCTGACCGCCCTGCAGAGCATCGCCGCTGCGCTGCCGCTGGGGGCAGTATCTGCCGCCGCCAACGCTCTGCCGCTGGGCAGCATGGGCTTTGGCTGGGTGCTGCCCGCGCTGGCCGGGCTTGCAGGCGGGCTGCTTTTAAACAAATCTGATCTGCAATAAAATAACCTGAAAGGCCCGGTTCCCATGTTACAGGGAGCCGGGCCTTTGCTATTTACTGCAGTTTTTTGCGTTTTTCGTAGTCGTTCAGGGCGGCAAGCGCTTCCTTTGCCATGGGCACCAAAGCTATCATGTTGAAAATGGTCATCAAGCCGATGCCCACGTCGCCCAGATCCCACACCACCGTGTAGGCCTGCATACCGCCGATCACCAGCATGGCCAGCGCGATCAGCTTATACACGGTCTGGCTCCACCAGTTGTCGCCGCACAGATAGGCCACATTGCCGCGGGCATAGTACAAAACGCCCAGAAAGGTGGAAAAGCTGAACAGCGCCAGCGTGGCCGCAATGAACACGACACCAAAGCCGCCCAGATGGTACTGCAGGGCAGTCTGCAAAAGGTCCATGCCCGCAAGTCCTTCTGTGATCTCCTGCGGCACCAGCAGCATCAAAAAGGCCGTGCAGCTGCAGATCACCACCGTATCGATCAGCACGCCCAGTGCCTGCACAAAGCCCATCTTGACCGGGTCGTCGCACTCTGCGGCGGCAGCTGCACAGGGTGCCGAACCGCTGCCCGCTTCGTTGGAGAACAGGCCGCGCTTGACACCGTTCATCAGCACAGCACCAAAGCCGCCAGCCACGGCCTGCCGCAGACCGAACGCTTCCGCAAAGATGCGCCCGAACACCGCCGGGAGCTTGGGCAGGTTGAACAGCACGATGCCCACGGTGATGACAAAATAGCACACCGCCATGATGGGCACCATCACGTCCAGACTTTTCACGGTGGCATTCTTGCGCAGCACGATCACCGCCGCAATGGCCGTGAGCACCAGTGTGGTAGTAAGCGGCGGAATATGGAACGCATTTTCAAACGCGGAACTGACCGAGTTAGAGATTACCTGACTGATGCCGCACCAGCAGATGAGACCAGACACCGCAAACAGCGCCGCTACCACAGAGCGTTTGAGCTTTTTGCCGCGCCTGCGCTCCGCCAGCACATGCAGATAGTAGGCCGGTCCGCCGCGCCAGCCGCCGTACAGCGGGTCGGGCTGGCGGTATTTCTGGGCAAGGGTGGATTCGATAAAGGAGGTGGACGCACCCAGAATGGCAGTGACCCACATCCAGAACACCGCACCGGCACCGCCTGCAGAAACAGCGGCCACCACGCCCACCAGATTGCCCATGCCCACGCGGGTAGCGGTGGAAATGACCAGCGTCTGGAAGGAGGAAAGGCCGTCCCTGCCCTGCTTTTTCTCGCACACGGCGGCGATCATATCCCGGAACAACCGCACCGGCAAAAGACGGGTGCGGCAGGTGAACCAGATGCCCGCCGTGAACAGCAGCACCACCATGAAGGAAATGCCGATGCCGCCGCCCAGCGGGATGGTGAATAGATCGCCCCACAGCAGGCGATAGACGGATTCGATAAGATTTACCAGCAAGGCAGATTCCTCCTGTAGATCAATGGAATGAAGACGATAACTTCATTATAGTACAGTACAGAAGAATTGTAAAATCTAAAATATTGATAGAAATAATCGATGGAACAGGATAACTTGACAAATCACATAGCTTCGATTATACTACAAACAGAAGGGGCGCTGACTGCAAAGGTCAGCTTTCCATCCCGTTAGTCAAAAAGATTGACCGCTCGAGTTGGGGAACTGTGAGGCGGTCAATCTTTTTTGTTATCATCGCTTTTCATCTGGGAAAACTTTGCCATGACCTCAACGGTCAGACGGATCACATCCACGACCAAGCTCAACAACGCGAGAATGAACGTGAGCAATGCGAGAGTCTCCAGCAGATTCATTCGATATCCCTCCCTTCGCCTTCAAGGCTCCGGGCAGGGTACTTTCAAAAAAAGTTTCCTCCCGGACCTCTGCTTGTTCTATGTAGAAATAGAAAAACCAGCGATACGGGATAGAAAGCATGACCACCAATTTTGCAATCAGCGCCTTATTGTTATTTTAACACAATCTTTTGGGAATTACAACAAAAGCCGCCCGGCGGTCATACCGGGCGGCGGAGGAAGATGCACGCTGCTGCGCGCAAAACAGAAGATTTTTACAGAATGTCGATGTACTCACCGGCCAGCGCCTTGTTCATGCTGCGCACGGCACAGAACTTGCCGCACATGCTGCAGGTGTCGCTGTGGTCGTCCTCCGGCAGGCGGGCATCGCGGATGGCCTTTGCGGTCTCCGGGTCCAGTGCGCAGGCGAACTGCGCATCCCAGTCCAGCACACGGCGGGCATCGCCCATCTTATCGTCGATGTCCCGGGCGTGGGGAATGCCCTTGGCGATATCGGCGGCGTGGGCAGCGATCTTGGAGGCCACGATGCCCTGCTTCACATCGTCTACATTGGGCAGAGCCAGATGCTCGGCGGGGGTCACATAGCACAGGAAAGCTGCACCGCTGGCGGCAGCCACAGCGCCGCCGATGGCAGCGGTGATGTGGTCGTAACCGGGGGCGATATCGGTGACGAGGGGTCCCAGCACATAGAAGGGTGCGCCCATGCAGATGCTCTTCTGCACCTCCATGTTGGCAGCCACCTGATTCAGGGGCACATGGCCGGGGCCTTCCACCATCACCTGCACGTTGTGTGCCCATGCGCGCTTGGTCAACTCGCCCAGACGCACCAGCTCCTCGATCTGGCACACATCGGTGGCGTCAGCCAGACAGCCGGGACGGCAGGCATCGCCCAGCGAGATGGTCACATCATGCTCGGCGCAGATCTCGCAGATCTCGTCAAAGTGCTCGTAGAAGGGGTTCTCGTTGCCGGTCATGCTCATCCATGCAAACACCAGAGAGCCGCCGCGGCTGACAATGTTCATCTTGCGCTTGTGCTTGCGGATCTGCTCGATGGTCTTGCGGGTGATGCCGCAGTGCAGGGTGACAAAGTCCACACCGTCCTCTGCATGCAGGCGCACCACATCGATGAAGTCCTGTGCGGTCAGCTCAGCCAGATCGCGCTGGTAGTGGATGACCGAATCGTACACCGGCACGGTGCCGATCATCACCGGGCACTCGTGGGTCAGCTTCTGGCGGAAGGGCTGGGTGTTGCCGTGGCTGGAAAGATCCATAATGGCTTCGGCACCCATGTTGACGGCGCTCATCACCTTCTGCATCTCCACGTTGTAGTCCTTGCAGTCGCGGGAGACACCAAGGTTCACGTTGATCTTGGTGCGCAGCATGGAGCCGACACCCTCGGGGTTCAAACACTCGTGGTGCTTGTTGGCGGGGATGGCAACCTTGCCCTCGGCCACCCACTGGCGGATCTCCTCGGTGGTGCGGTATTCCTTTTTTGCCACGATCTCCATCTGCGGCGTGATGATGCCCTTGCGGGCAGCATCCATCTGAGTGGTATAAGTCTGCATACGCTCTGTTCCTCCAAATGACAGTTTATCTCTGAACAGCAGGGTGCTGGTCATACAAGGGTAGGGAAAGGCAGCCGTCATTCAGAAAAAACAGAACGTTCTGGATGCCGGCACCTGCGCAAAATACGCTTTTCATGTTGGTTTTCTCCATGAATTTTATAACGCGGCCCAAGGTGGTGTCCCCGGTTTGCCGCGGGATCGGCCAGATGATCTGCTCCGACAGGGCTTTCAACTCTTTGCACTCGGTCTCGATGTCGTCTGCTGCAAAGATGGCGCTCACAAGGGCCACGCCATCCACACCGGTGCCCTTGAGCTGCAGGATGTTCTCCTTGTGGATGCCGCCAATGGCCACCACCGGGATGTCCACGGCATCACAGATGGCCTTCAGGGTCTCGTGGGGCAGAACGTCCACATCGGTCTTGGTATGGGTGGCAAAGGCTGCGCCCACGCCAAGGCAGTCTGCGCCGTGCTTGACGGCTTCCAGTGCTTCCTCCACACTGTGGACGGAAACGCCGATCATCATACCGTCGCCCACACGGGCGCGCACCTGCGCTGCGGCCATATCCTCCTGCCCCACATGCACGCCCTCGGCGTGGCAGCGGATGGCAATGTCCACATTGTCGTTCACAAAGAACGGCACGCCGTAGCGCTGGCACAGAGCATGGATCTCCACAGCCTCTTTCAGAAAGGCTTCGTCGTCCAGCTCTTTTTCACGCAGCTGCACACAGGTGACACCGCCCTTCAGGGCGCTCTCCACCTGTTCATAGAGGGTCTGCTTTCCCACCCATGCGCGGTCGGTGACGGCATACAGAAGCATGTTCTGCTTATCGCACTTCATAGTTTGCTCCTTCTTCCAGCTGATCCGGGGTCATATTGTAAATGGCATCGATGATATAATTGCGGTAGGTGGAGTTGCCGTCCAGCGGGGTCAGGCGCTTGTGGGCGGTCTCGCCCGCAAGGCCCATGGCGCACACTGCAGCTGCAGCGGCTTCCAGCGGATGGCCGGGGTTGGCGGTGACGAACGCCGCCGTCAGGGCCGAAAGCTGGCAGCCCGTACCGGTGATGCTGCTCATCATAGCATTGCCGTTGCGGATGCAGTAGGCTTTTTCGGCATCGGCCACGATGTCGATGGCACCGGTAATGGCAATAACGGCACCCGTCTGGGCTGCAAAGGCCTTGGCAAAGGCCACGGCAGAATCCAGATTTTCCTCAGTAACTTTATCGGCCACATCGGCATCCACGCCCTTGGTGGTTCCCGCGCCGGAGGCCAGCGTTTTGATCTCCGAGATGTTGCCGCGGATCACGGTGAACTTTACGTCCCGGAGCAGGCGGAAAGCCGTGTCGGTGCGCAGGCGGGATGCACCCGCACCCACCGGGTCCAGCACCACAGGATGGCCCAGCTGGTTTGCCTTTTTGCCCGCCAGCAGCATGCTGGTGATGGTGCGGCTGTTCAGGGTGCCGATGTTGATGTTCAGACCGCCGCAGATGGTGGTGATGTCCTCCACCTCGGCGGCATCGTCGGCCATGATGGGCGAAGCACCGCAGGCCAGCACCATGTTGGCGCAGTCGTTCACGGTGACGTAGTTGGTAATGTTATGGATGAGCGGGCAGGTGCGGCGCAGGTTCTCGAATTCTGTTTTGAACATTCGGGTGCCCCTCCGTCAGGAAAGACTGTTCTGCATGGAGCGCAGTGCGCCGGAGCGCTGCAGGCTGTACACCAGCACGCCCGCAATGATGGAACCCACTGCAGTGGAGATGAGGAACGGCACGATGTAGGCATAGAACGCGATGTCGCCGGCGCTCTTGCCCATGAGGAAGATGGCCACCGGGTAAGCGCACAGGCCGCCCAGAATGCTGGTGCCGAACACCTCGCCCACCATGGTGGCAAGGATGTTTTTGGTCTTATGGTACACAAGGCCGCACAGCAGTGCGCCGAACATGCTGCCGGGGAAGGCCATCAGGCTGCCCAGACCCAGCAGATTGCGCAGCAGCGAGGCCACAAAGGCCACGCCCACGCCCCACCACGGGCCAAGCAGCACCGCGCAGGTCACATTGACCATGTGCTGGATGGGTGCACATTTGCTGCCGAACATGGGGAAGCTGAATACGCTGCCCACCACGCACAGAGCGCACAGCATGCCGGCCAGCGCCAGCTTTTTCACAGAGAGTTTTTTCATAAGGTAAGGCTCCTTTCCAAACCTGCGGAAGCAGCAAAAACCATACAGCGCCTCCGCAAACAGCCCGCACCCGGTGCCAGACCCGGCGCAGGAACTATAAGAAGCGGTCGAGACTTGCTGGTCTCCTCTCACGCCGGAACACGGCTTCCCATCGCTGACGGTCACAAAGCTCAGGGCGCTCCCCCTCAGCCCGCTGCGGCACTTCCGCAGAAAAGTACAAGGCATCCTCCTTAATGGTAATAGGTACACAACAAAAAAACAGGAGACACCTTCCGCGGTGCCTCCTGCAAAAAATCATCCATTCTGACTTCCTACGGCGGCATTATCCGCATCAGGTAAAAGGGTCGAAGTTTAGGTACTTCCTCTCAGCCTGCTTCACAAGCTCCCCTGTATTTGATTGTGACTGTATTCTACACCCTTTGCGCACAAATTGCAAGAGGGGGCAAAGGCGCGCACAGCGGTGCAAAACGTTTTTCACGCAGGTTTTGGGGCGTTTCACGCAGGTTTTATTGAAAAAGAAGGTGAAATATGGTATTTTCAAGGCGGACGCATACCCCTCCCCTGTAAGCAAAAAGGAGGAATTCCATATGAAGCAGACGACCCTGACCCAAAGGCTGCTTTCGGCCCTCGTGGCGCTGTGCATGGTGCTGAGCGTGTGCGCACCCGCCTTTGCGGATGTGACCGACCCTGATATGGCCAAGGCCGCACAGTGGTGCACCGAGCAGGGCACCATGGCTGCCAAGGGCGACCGCTTTGAACCCGAAGGCTGGACCCCGAAGTTCAAGGTGATCGAAGTGTGGAACAAGACATTCCCCGCAGCCTGATGCCGGCAGTGTGGATGCCGTGCTCGGTTCGGACCTTTTCCGTGAAAATGGGGCTGTTGCAAAATAGCTCTCTGAAAAAATCATGAACAAAACCCGGAACCTTTTCTCGGCCAAAACGGCTCAAAAAGGGTTCCGGGTTTTTGATGTTATGCTGTTTCCGCCTTATCCGTTCCACCCTCTGGCAGAGGGGTCCAGCATTTCGGTGGCAGAGTAAATGAGGGCGTTGCAGATGGCTGCAGCCACATTGCTGCCGCCCTTGCGGCCCATGGCGGCGATGGCAGGCACGCCGTATCGCTCGCAGGCGGCAAACAGTACTTTCTTGCTTTCCACCACATTCACAAACCCCACCGGCACGCCAATGACCAGTGCAGGCCGCAGACCGGCTTCCATTTCCTCCGCAATGGTCAAAAGGGCCGTGGGCGCATTGCCAATGGCCAGAATGGCCCCCGGGTGCTCCCGGGCAGCACGGTGCATGGCGGCAACGGCACGGGTGGTGCCCGCCTGCTTTGCGGCTTCGGCCACAGCGGGGTCTGCCATGTAGCAGATGGCTTCACCGTTCAGTTTTTTCAGGCCCGGCTTTGTGATGCCCGCCAGCGCCATATTGGTGTCGGTAACGATGAAAGCACCCGCGTGCAGGGCCTTGACTGCGGCTTCCACCGCGCCGGGCGTAAAGCGCAGATTCTTGGCATAGTCGAAATCCGCGGTGGTGTGGATGACCCGCTTGACCACCGCAGCCGTCTCCGGCGGCGGAGTCAGGCCCAGCTCGTCCAGTTCCCTTGTGATAATGGAGATGCTCGTCCGTTCAATGTCGGCGGGCAGATGATGCTGCGGTGTCATGTGTTGTCTCCTTTTTGCATTCCCATAGCGGCATAGATAGCGGGCATATCCAGTGCCGCGCGCACACCATCGGCAAGCAGATCAAACTGCTGCTGACGGTACTGCTCCATGGGGATAAGCTCGGCCCCGGCCGGATCGATGCCTTTCCGTTTGCACAAAAATGCGGTCAGTTTTTCGGTCAGTTCGCCGGTGTCGAACAGGCCGTGCAGGTAGGTACCGAATACACCGTCCTGCACACAGCCCTCCGGCGTGCCGTCTGCAAGGATGCAGAACGCACTGCCCCG
>OQVI01001363.1_pt1 | contig 16994 bp, 14 predicted proteins | sample 1691651 | NCBI WGS metagenome assembly OQVI01 (sample SAMN03418287, study PRJEB22391) | human gut metagenome | biome: human-gut; feature: organic feature; material: feces | host: Homo sapiens | place: Italy | collected 2013-04
AGCAACGGGTACGTGCTGACCGACAAGCAGGAGGACAAGCTCCGCCGCGCCGAGGTCGATGCCGCGCGCGAGGAGGTCACGCGCGAGATTGAGGGCAGCGACGCGCAGCCCCAGCCGCCTGCATATCAGTATCCGCCCATCACGCTCTTAAAAGAGGGCAGCGTGACGAACGCCGCTGAGGCGGGCGCGGAGCTGCGCAACAACTCCCGCCGCTTGGCGCAGACGCTCACGAGCTTCGGCGTGGACGCCCAGCCGGGCGATGTGGTGCGCGGCCCGTCGGTCACGCGCTATGAGTTCACGCTCAGTCAGGGCGTGAAGCTCTCGAAGATCACAAATTTGCAGGACGATATCGCCCTTGCGCTGGGCGCGAGCGGCGTGCGCATCGCGCCCATCCCCGACAAGATCTCCGTCGTGGGTGTCGAGGTGCCGAACAAGCTCGTTTCGCCCGTCAGCATCCGCACGGTGCTCGAATCCACGGAGTTCACCACCCATCCTTCCACCACGGCCTTCGCCGTCGGCAAGGACATCAGCGGCAAGAACATCGTCGGGAATATCTCGAAGCTTCCGCACGTGCTCATCGCCGGTACGACGGGCTCCGGTAAGTCCGTGTGCACGAACTCGCTGATCGTCTCGATGCTCTATAAGTCGACGCCTGAAGAGGTGCGCTTTATCATGGTCGACCCGAAGATGGTCGAGCTTGCGCCCTACAACGGCATCCCGCACCTGCTCATCCCCGTCGTCACCGACCCGAAAAAGGCCGCGGGCGCGCTGCAATGGGCCGTGTACGAGATGATGAAGCGCTACAAGATGTTCTCCGAGCACAACGTCAAGGACCTTGCCTCCTACAATAAGGTGGCGGAGACGGACGAAACGCTCAAAAAGCTGCCGAGCGTCGTTGTCGTCATCGACGAGCTGGCCGACTTGATGCTCGTCGCGGCGAAGGAGGTCGAAGAGTCGATCTGCCGCGTAGCACAGATGGGCCGCGCCGCGGGCATGCACCTGGTTATCGCGACGCAGCGTCCGTCCGCGGACGTCATCACGGGCCTGATGAAGGCCAACATCCCGAGCCGCATCGCGTTTGCGGTCGCCTCCGCGATGGAATCGCGCATTATCCTCGACACCGCGGGCGCGGAAAAGCTCGTGGGCCGCGGTGATATGCTCTATGCCCCGCTGGGCGAAGGCAAGCCCAAGCGCGTGCAGGGCTGCTTCATCTCGAGCGAGGAGATCGAGCGCGTGGTTAACTTCGTCAAGGAAAACGGCGAAACGGACTATGATGAATCCGTCATCGACAAGATCAACGCCGCCGTTGCCGAGAAGGAAAAGGGCGGCACCAAGGGCGGCGGCAATGCCGCGAGCGAGCAGAACGCCGCCGACGAGGGCGACGAGCTGCTGCCCGCCGCGATCGATGTGGTGATGGAGACCGGGCAGGCCTCCGTCTCGATGCTCCAGCGCCGCTTGAAGCTCGGCTACTCGCGCGCTGCGCGCATTGTTGACGAGATGGAGACGCGCGGCATCGTTGGGCAGTTTGAAGGCTCCAAGCCCCGCCAGATCCTCATCACGAAGGAGCAGTGGCAGGAGCTCAAGATGAAGGGCGCCTACGGCGCGACGCCGCCGGAAGCGGAAGAGCTTCCGCCGCCGGACGAGGAAAACTGAACAAAGCGAAAGCACCGAAAGCAAAACGGCTTTCGGTGCTTTTTTTGCGCGTCTCGGTTTCCATGCGCACGGGAAGCGCATAGACTGTCGGGGAAGAAAAAATGGGGGAGGAGATCGACATGGCCTATTCCGACAGGGAGCTGCTCGCACGCCTCATCGAGTGCGAGGCGGGCGGCGAGGGCGAGAATGGGATGAAAGCCGTGGCGAGCGTCGTGATGAACCGCGTGCGCTCGACGGGCGGCGAATACGCGCGCGTGGGGCAGGGCAGCATCCGCAATATCATCTTTCAGCCGGGGCAGTTCGTCTGCGCGAGCGAGACCGAGCGCGGCAGCTACAACCCGCAGAACATCTACAACATGCGCCCGACCGATATCCATTACGAGATCGCGGACTGGGCCATCGCGGGCAACCGATTGAACGGCCTTGGAACGGCGCTGTGGTTCTTTAACCCGTTTTCGCCGTCCTGCCGCGCGAATTTTCCTTCAAATGTGGGGACGTTCGTCATGCGTATCGGCGACCACTGTTTTTATAACCCCACCGCCGCGTATTACGACACCTGAGAAAAGCAAATCAGCAGCAACGGGAAAGGGAGAGGACGTTTTTATGATCCAGATGGGAAAAAGTATGCCGTGCCTTTATGAGCAGATGGTTGCCGTGCCCGCCATGGCGAGCGCGCAGCAGAGCGGCAACAGCAATAATAGCAGCAATAATAGCAGCAATAATAGCAGCAATAATAGCAGTAATAACAACAGTAACAACAACGCGAGCCAGAGCTATGAGGAAATGCTTGGAGGATCGTCGGGGGCGGGGGGCATGTCGCTCGTGCTGCAGGGCGGCGCGAGCGGGCAGTTCCAGCCCACGCCCGACAAGATCGAAGAGTCGCAGACCGTCGACAAGATGGCCTACAATTCGTGGAAGGGGATGCTCGCGCGCAACATCGGCCGCGCAGTCATCGTGAGCTTCCTCGTCGGTTCGCAGAACACGGTCGTGGCGGTCGGTACGCTACAGGAGGTCGGAAACGACTATATCACGCTGTTCCACCCCGGCCGCAGCGCCTACATCACCGCCGACATCTACTCCATCCGCTTCGTGGAGTTCCCGCAGGGGAACAACGTGATCACACTCAACTAAAAAGGGACGCTTTCGCGTCCCTTCATTTTTGCTTTTGCGTTCGCAGACGCAAAGAATTTTGATCGTCGATCGCCGCGACCAGCGCGTGGCGATCGACACCTCTCGCTCCGCGCGTGTCGCAGCCGCCAGCGGCGGCAAGGCACAAAGCGGAGTGTGGCCTTTCTCAAAAAAGCGGCTTTACCGCTTTTTTGAAGTACTTAGAATCTTCTTCTCCGCCCGTGGTAGCCGCCGTGTGCCGCGCCGCGGCGGCGGTGGCCGTAGCGACGGCGGCGGGAGAACATCGTCACATAGACGACGAGCGCGACGATCAGCAGTACGACCACGATCAACAGAATGCGGACGAGCGGCTTTGCGAAAAAGTCAGACACCCTGCGCTGCGCCGTCAGGAACCACGAGGCCGATACATCGTTCAGCGCTAAGAGGTCCGTCTCGGCGTAGACCTTACCATTGTAGGAGAGCGTCAGCTTGCCGAGCACGTCGCCCGCGGAAACGGGCGCGTCGACCGTGTCGTTCGTGAGCGTCACGGTGCGCTCAAGCATGTCAGGCTCGACATTGTCGGGCAGCAGGCAGGCGATATCCTCCGCCGCGTGGGTCGAAACGTAGCTCGCCTCGCTCGAAAGCGCGACGGGCACCTCCTGCACAAGGTCAGAGGAGGAGAGAATGTCGCGGAGGACAAAGTTGTCAAAGCCCCAGTCGAACATGCGCGACGTTTCGGAGAAGCTGCGCGTCTGGATGGTCACACCGTCCTCGAGCGTCACGCGCTCTGCGCCCAGCACCACGCTGATCATGTGGCGGCTGCCGCGCAGGGCGGACGAAATGAGGCAGTAGCCCGCCTCGGGTGTCGAGCCGGTCTTGATGCCCTGCGCGTCGCGGTACACATAACCGCGGGCGCGCCAGTTGGAGATGAGAAAGTTCGTCGAATGCAGCTCACGCGGCTTGTCGGTCATGTTCGTGGCGGGCACGGTGTAGCTCTTGGAGTTGCAGATCTCCATGAATTTGTCATGCTTCAGCGCCTCGCGCGTGATGAGGTAGAGGTCCCACGCGGTCGTGTAGTGCTGGGAGTTGTGAAGACCCGTGGCGTTGGCAAAGTGCGTGTGCTCGCAGCCAAGCTCCGCCGCGCGCTCGTTCATGCGCGCGACAAAGGCGTCGACCGAGCCGTAGAGCGTTTCGCCTAAAATGTTGCACGCCTCGTTCGCCGAGACGATGAGCATGCAGTTGAGCAGCTGCTCGACCGTCATCGTTTCGCCGGGGACGATGTTCGCCGTGCTGCCGTCGCTCGACAGCCCCTCGAACGCCGATTCCGTCGCGGTGACGGAGTCAGTTAGCGCGATCTTGCCCTCATCGATGGCTTCAAACACCAGCAGCGCGACCATCACCTTTGTGAGCGACGCGGGGAAGTTCTCCTGATGGGCGTTTTTCTCATAGAGAATTTCGCCCGTGTCGGCCTCAATGAGAAGGCCGGCCTTCGCGTCGAGTGTGAAGTCCTCATAGGCGTCAGCGCTCGTGAGCGAAAAGAGCGGGAGCAGGAGCGCAAAAGATAAAAAAAGTGAAAACAAGCGGCGTTTTTTCATGGAAATATACCTCGTTGTATGATACAATCAAATAGAATACAGTGAAGAGGAGCGCGCCGTTCGGCACGCTTCGACATCAGTATAGCAAAAAAGGCAGGCGAGCGCAACCGTGGAAAAGCAAGAAAAGAAAACCAAAGTCAGCGGCGTCTACCTTGTGCTCGCCGCGCTGACGGTGCTGTTCGCCGTTTCGCTCGTTTTTCTGCACAAAACGGCCTACGAGGGTGCCTCGCACGGGAATTACACCGTGACGACGCAGGACAAGACCGACGAGATCACCGCGCCCACGCGCGTTGTGACGCTTGTGAACGTCAATACCGCGACGGCAGAGGAGCTTGAAACGCTGACGGGCATCGGCCCGTCGCTCGCGCAGGCGATCATCGACTACCGCGCAGAGCACGGCGATTTTACGGCGGCGGAGGACCTTTTGAACGTCAAGGGCATCGGAGAGGCGAAGCTCGAGGGATTCCGCGCGGAGATCACATTCACGGAGGAGGATGGCAATGAAAATTCTGGTGGTTGACGACGAGCAGCTTCTCGTCAAGGGCATGAAATTCAATCTGGAAAACGAGGGCTACACGGTCGAGACCGCCTACGACGGCGCGACCGCCATCGACATGGCGAAAAGCGGCGGGTTTGACCTCATCATCCTCGATCTGATGATGCCGCAGGTGGACGGGCTGACGGCCTGCATGCGCATCCGCGAATTTTCCAATGTGCCCATCATCATGCTGACCGCCCGCAGCGAGGACGCCGACAAGATCATCGGCCTTGAGTCCGGCGCGGACGACTATATCACAAAGCCGTTCAACATCTTAGAGCTCAAAGCGCGCATCCGCGCGCTGCTGCGCCGCGCGAACGCCGCACCGCAGCAAAAGCAGACTGAAACGCTCCTGTTGACCGCGGGCGGCATCACGCTCGACCCTGAGCAGCGCGTCGCCGTCAAAAACGGCGAGATCGTCGAGCTCACGGCCAAGGAATACGACCTCATCGAGCTTCTTGTCAAGAATCCGCGCCGCGTTTACTCACGCGAAAATCTGATGGACCTCGTCTGGGGCTACACCTACGCAGGCGACTACCGCACAGTGGATGTGCACATCCGGCGGCTTCGCGAAAAGCTCGAGGAAAACCCCGCCGCGCCGCAGCACATCCTGACCAAATGGGGCGTGGGATACTACTTGAAGGACTGATTTCCCACTAAAAGAAAGAGAAGGGGGCAGCGCCGTGCAGATGCATGCGAGCCTGCAGCGAAAATTCAGCTTCAGCTATATCGCCATCATTCTGGCGGTGCTGATCCTGCTGAACACGTATCCGCTCATCACGTCGGAAAACCTGACGTTCCGCTCTAAGCAGAGCTCGCTGCAGGGCAGCGTCTCGGTGATGGTGACGGCGCTCTCCGGCCTTGAGGAGCTGAGCGAGGAAAACGTCGCGGGTGCGATGACGCTCGTGGAGGAGACGGGCATCTCCCGCGTGCTTGTGACGGACGCCTCGGGCCGCGTGCTGTATGACACGCGCGAAACCGACGGCGCGATCGGCCGCTACGCCTTTTATACAGAGCTTGTGCAGGCGCTTCGCGGAGAAGATGTCTTTTACACCGAATTTTCGGACAAGGCGTTCAAAAGCCGCGCGGCCTCGCCGGTCATCTACCACAGCCAGACCATCGGCGCGGTGTATGCCTACGAATACGATACCGAGCAAGCGGAGCTGCTGCTGTCCCTGCAGCGCAATCTCCTGACGATTTCGGCGGTCGTGCTGGTGTTCGCCGGCGGGATCAGCGTACTCTTATCCCGTGTGCTGACGCGGCGCTTCGGTGTACTGACCGACGCCATCCGCAAGATGCGCGAGGGCTCGTACAGCCACCGCGCCGAGGTCGGCGGGCACGACGAGATCAGCGAGCTCGCCGCCGAGTTCAACGACATGGCTGACCGGTTGCAAACGACGGAGGACGCTCGCCGCCGCTTCGTGTCGGACGCGAGCCACGAGCTCAAAACGCCGCTGGCGGGTATCAGGCTTCTCTCCGACTCCATTTTGCAGACGGAGAACATGGACGCGCAGACCGTGCGCGAATTCGTCGGCGATATCGAGCAGGAGTCCGAGCGCCTGGCGCGCATCACGGAAAATCTGCTGCGATTGACGCGCCTGGACAGCGGCATGCTGCCCGAGGCGCAGCGCGTCGACCTCTCGTCCGTGATGGCGCGCGTGGTGCGTATGCTGCGCCTTGTGGCCGAGGAAAAGCAGGTCGACCTCTCCTATGAAATTCGCCGCGAGGGACAGACCCTTGCGAGCGAGGATGAAATTCACGAAATCATCTACAACCTGACGGAAAACGCCATCAAGTATAACCGCCCCGGCGGCTTTGTGAAGCTGCTGCTCGCGGGGGATGAAAAGGACTGCCTTCTCACTGTCAGCGACAATGGCATCGGCATTCCGGAGGGGGACATGCCCCGCATTTTCGACCGCTTCTACCGCGTGGACAAGATGCGCTCGCGCGCCGCGGGCGGTACAGGCCTTGGCCTTTCCATCGCCGCCGACACGGCGCGCCGCCGCGGCGGCAGCATCGAGGTCCGCGCCCGCGAGGGCGGCGGCACGGTGTTTACCGTGCGCCTGCCGCGCTGCGAAGAGGGAGGGGATGAGACATGAGAAGACGTCTTTCCCTGACTGCGGCATTAGTCCTCCTGCTTTCGCTTCTCTGCGCCTGCGCGGCCCAGCACGCGCAGGAAATGGACGAAAACGGCTACGAGCTCTATTTTCTCAGCGATCCCAACTCCGCGGGCGGCGGCGACGCCATCCGCACGCAGGAAAAGCGTCTGACGCTCGACGGCGCGATGGAGACCGAAGACTGTGTCCGCGCGCTGATGGAGGCGCTGCTCGCAGGGCCCGACGAGCCGTCGCTCTCGTCGCCCATCCCGGAGGGAACGGCGCTCAAGTCGCTCAAGGTGTCGGGCCGCCGCGCGCAGATCGACTTGAGCGCACAGTATGCGCGCCTGACGGGCATCGACCTGTCGCTCGCTGACTACTGCATCACGCTGACGCTGACGCAGCTGCCGAATGTGAACGCTGTGAGCATCACGGCGGACGGGCGCGAGCTAAACTGCACCTCGTCCACGCCGCCGAGCGACAAAATGGACTGCTCGAGCGCGCTCAGCATCAAACCGCGCTCCGCCTCGTTCTCCGGCAGTGAGACGTTAGCCGGGAGATTCAGATAGCACACGCCGTTTTCGATGCGAGAGGAGATGACCGCAAAGTCCTCCGGCAGGAGCGAGACGAGCGAATCGTCCTCCGGCCCCTGCGCGAGCGCTTCGAGCAGCGCGTTCACGCGCGTCTGGCCCTCGTAGAGCGCGAGCGTCTGCTGCTCGGCGCGCAGCTCGCCTGTCTTGCTGTCGAGGAAATAAAGCGACACGGTGATCGGCCGCAGGCCACTCTCACGCGAGGAAAGCAGCGTATCCGCCGAGAGCAGCACTTGCGTCTCGCGGTACGGCAGCTCACCGGTAAAAAAGGCCCTCCGCAGAAATGCGGAGGGCCTTATCATATCTTGCGCTATTTTACGCTCACTCGCGCGCGAGCATCGCCGCGCCGATCACGCCCGCGCGGTAGCCGAGCGTGCAGAGCTCGATGCGCGTGTGCGAGACGGCATAGCGCGAGCCGAACGAACGCTCGCGCACCCTTTCGCGCAGCGGCAGGAGCAGCGCGTCGCCCTGATTTGCTACGCCGCCCGAGAGGGCCAGCACTTCGGGGAAGAAAATGTTGACAAGATTTGTGAGCCCGCAGGCCAGATGCTCGATGTAGTCCTCCACGACCTGCGCGCCCACCTCGTCGCCGCGCTCCTTGGCGAGAAACGCTGTGCGGCCGTCGACACCGCCCTGCTCCGCGGCAATCGCGTGCAGCAGGCTCTCGGGGTGCGCGGCCATGGTGCGCTTCGTGTCGCGGATCAGCGCCGTGGCGGAGGAGTAGGCCTCGAAGCATCCGCGGCTGCCGCAGGTGCACTCTTCGCCGTTTTCCGCGATGACCATGTGGCCGATCTCGCTCGCCGCGCCCGTGTAGCCTGTCAGGAGCTTGCCGCCGAGCACCACGCCGCCGCCGACGCCCGTGCCGAGCGTGACGACGATGGTGCTCTCCGCGCCGCGGCCGCAGCCGAACAGCGCCTCGCCCAGCGCCGCGGCGTTTGCGTCGTTGCCGAGGTGGATGGGAAGCGCAGTATGCGCGCGCAGCGCGCTTCGCAGGTCGAAGTTCACAAAATTCAGGTTCGCCGCAAAGCGCACGATGCCGCTCGCGTCGTCCACCGTGCCGGGGCAGCCGACGCCCACGCCGCCGACGGTGTCCTCGCCGATAGAGAGCTGCGCGATGACCTGACCGATGCGTCCCGCGACCGCCTCGGGGCCGAGATCGACGCGCGTCGGGATAGAATGCTCCTTTAAGATCTCGCCCTTCGCGCTCATGAGTGCGCCCTTGATGTTCGTGCCGCCGAGGTCAATGCCGATATAGTTCATAAAAACGCCCCTCCCGGGTGAAATGTGTCCTCATTGTATGCCGTGTCGGCGGAAAATGCAAGAGCTCGCTCGCAGGAGAAAAAAGTTTCTTAAAAAAATCATAAGGGTGAAACTTTTTGAGAAATTTCTCGTCTAAGAGAATGTACGGAACGAAAAAAGCTCCGCATAATCAGGATGGAAAGAAGACGATGAAAGGAGAAACAAAATGAACCGTTGGAGACTAATGAGTGCCCTCGCACTTGCCGCCGCGCTGCTGCTCATGGGCTGCAGAGAGACGGAGAAACAGACCGATATGGCGAAAGAGCATCCCATCACCTATGAAGACGTCTGTGAGCGGAACACGATCTCTGCGCTGCTCAAGCGGCACGAGGTGGTGACTGTCACTTGTGAGAGCGTGGACAGCAGGAACCGCGGCCTGGCCGAAAAAGCAACCGATCAGTATACGCTTGACGAAAAGGAAAGATGGCAGAGCTGGCGGCACAGATGGAGCAGTGATGAGTATGGCGAGAGCGATGTTTACAGCATGGATGTCTGCTCAGACGATGTTCCAAACGGAATGAGCCTCATTGCGGCAGGGAACGACGAGAGCGGCGTTATGGGACGCATCGACGTGACGGTGTTTGCCGCGGGGAATTGGTACGAAAAGAGTATCCTCCCGCTGCCATATCTGACCATTGTCGGCGACGGTGTGAGCGTAGAAGCCGGAGAGCCGTATGAGCAGGATGGCAAGCTTGTATTCGAGGTCAAATCGCGCCTGATCGGCGGCGATGACGACAACGCGTATTCGCTGGAGCAGTATTGCGTCGACCCAACCTCCGACGATCTGCTGAGCGCGCGGATGGAGCTGCGCTCGAAGAACGCAAACGGGGAGGACATCTGCTATGGAACAGAGCAGTACACCTTCGACTATGACCGCCCCTACGAGCCGGAGAAAGACCTCTACGCGCAGATGCTGTCGGACGACGGCCCCAGGCGCGAGGTAACGATCGTGTGGGATCACGGTACGGAGCAGGAGCGCGAGCAGAATGTCACCGTGCCGCTGAGCTCGCTCCTTTACTTAAGCGGCAGTCAGGAGTTGCGCTCTTACTACGACGCCGCCATGACGCAGGAGTATCAAACCCCTGAGATCGAGTGGCCGGACGGCGGCAGCACGACCGTCTATGTGAAAAGCGGCGATCAAGACTGACGGGAGATGAGAGAGGAGAGCACACCATGAAAAGCTGGAAGAGAGCCGTCACCGTTGCTTTATGCGCTGCGAGCTTACTTGTGGGCTGCGGAGTGCAGAGCGGCAACGTAAGCAACGACGACAGCACCGATGAACCGCAGCAGATCACGCTCGAGCAGATCCGTGCCGCGAATGATCCGCGATCCCTGCTCGAAAAGCACGACACTGTGACCGTGACCGTGCAGGAGAGCGATCAGAATGACGCCGTGACCGATACGGCGAAGTTCCAGTACACCTACGTTGTGGATGAGGTGCTGGCCTGGTATCACTATCAGTATACCGAGAACAGCGACGCAGGCGAGGATGAAGTGTGGGGCGAAGCAAACGAAAAAATGTATGCCGAGCGCAGGGCGAGCGACGATGCTGCAAGCCTGAGTATTCACTTTAGACACGATGACAAGCAATATATTCTTGACATGATGCCCCAATGCCCCACATCCGGAGAGAATGCAGAGCAGACGATTGACGGATGCAGTGAAGAGAACGGCGCGATCCTGCTTTCCGTCACCACGCGCTATCTGGATTCCAGCGGCTATTATTACACCACGTGCTACCGCGTTGACCCCGCAACGAGTGAACTGCTTGAGATGTCGGTGACCGACTACCATGAAGATGAAAATGGCGCGGTATCCAAGCAGGGAATAAGGCTTTACCGCTGGAGCTACGACGAGCCTTATAAAGCAGGGCGCAATCTGCTGAACGAGGTCCTGTTTTCGACGGACAGCATGGAGGACGTCTGCGATCTGACGTACTTCTATCCCGCGCCGGGCTCGGAGAAGGGCTGGGACGTTGGGGAGAACGGCTGGAGCGTCAGCGAGATCCGCGTGGCGCATGGCACGCGCATCCTCTTCCTCGACAGTGCGGATCTCGCGCTTTATGCGGACAGGGAGCTGACCAAGCCCATCGACTTCTACGACGGCGTCGACACGAGCGGCGAGAGTGCAACGGTCTATATCGTGCCGCTGGAAGAAAACCGTTAAAAAGAATTTGAAACGCGGGCGTAAGTCCGCACCCAAATAAGGAGGAAACCAAGGTGAAAAACTGGAAGAAAACTGGTATTGCCGCGCTTTGCGTCGCGGCACTTCTTGCCGGCTGCGGCACGCAGGGCGGAGATACGAACAACAACGACAGCAATACTGACGAGCCCAAGGAGATCACGCTTGAGCAGGTGCGCGTGGACAACATTCCCGAAAAGCTGCTTGAAAATCACGAGGCCGTGACCGTGAGCATTCAGGGCACCGACCAGGACAGCAAAGAGACCTACACAGCCAAGGTGCAGTATACGCGCGATGATAAGGGAAACCTGCTGCTGGCCTCGCACTACAGCTACACCGCCGACAGCCCCGTGGGTGAGGATGAATTCTTCGCTCAGGCCTGCCTGTCGATCGAGGGAAACGGCGTGTATCTCAGCAAAATGGAAAGCGACGGCCGCCTGAATATGAACTGCTACCCGAGCGGCGAGTATGAGAGCTACATTCAGGCGATGCTGCCCTCCTGCGGCGAATTGCAGGACGACGGCTCGGTCGAGACCATCGACGATCAGAGCGAGCAGGACGGCGCAGTGGTGATCTCGACGACCACGACCTACAACGACATGCCGGACTACTACTTCACGACCCTCTACTATGTCGACCCCGCGACGGGCGAGCTTCTTGCCAAATCCGTGACAGATTACAGCAAGGATGAGAGCGGTGAGGCATCCGTCCTCGGCACGACGCTCTATGATTGGAGCTATGGCGAGTCCTATCTGCCGGACAAGGAGCTGGCGGCCGAGGCCTTCAACAGCGATGAGGTCTGCGCGCTGACGCTTGTTTATAACCCCGGCGCGGCGGACGAGGAGACGCAGGAGATCTCCATCAAGCGCGGCACTTATGTCACGTTTGTGAGCAGCACCGGCAATCTTCTCTATGCGGACGCGGCGCTGACGCAACCCATCGACGACACCGTGTCCATCGACACAAATGGCGAAGAGATGACGGTCTACGTCGTGCCCGACGTGCCGCTGAACTAAAACGGCATGAACTTAAAAAACGGCGGACTTCAAAAAAGTCCGCCGTTTTTTTCAAAAAGGATGAAACATTTTTCGATAAATTCCGTCTAAATAATACAGGAAAGAGGCTCGGTGCGAGAATTAAGGAACTCTTAAATAATTTGTAACCAAATCGCGCCTGATTGTAACGACTTCCTCATAAGATGAGATTATAATGAACCCAAGATTAAAATTGAGGAGAAACTGCGATGGCAAATGACCAGAAGCCCGTCATTTCGGTGCGAAAGCTCCGAAAGGTCTACATGATGGGGCAGGAGCACGTGGTCGCACTGCACAATATTGACCTCGACATCCCGCGGGGCGAGGTGTGCTGTATTTTCGGCACGTCCGGCAGCGGCAAATCGACGCTGCTCAACCAGCTGGCGGGACTCGAAAAGCCCACGCGTGGCGTGGTGCGCATCGGCGGCGTACCGATCTCACAGCTCAACGAAAATCAGCTCGCGGCCTTCCGGCAGAAGCACATCGGATTTGTCTTCCAGTCCTACAACCTGCTGCCGGAGCTGACGGCGGCGGAAAACGTGGCCATGCCGCTGATGTTCAAGGGCATCGACCCGGATGTGCGGCTGCTGGAGGCGAAGAAAATGCTCTGCCGCGTGGGACTGAAGGACCGCATGGACCACTTTCCGAACCAGATGTCCGGCGGACAGCAGCAGCGCGTGGGCATCGCACGCGCGTTCGTCACGCATCCCGAGGTCGTGTTCGCCGACGAGCCGACCGGCAACCTCGACTCGAAGACAACGAAAGAGGTCATGCACATGATCCGCGGCTTTGCCAAGCGCTTCCACCAGACGATCGTGCTCGTCTCCCACGATCCAGAGATGACCGAGTATGCCGACCGCATCGTCACGCTCATCGACGGCAGGATCGTCAGCAACGTAGAAAATCAGGTCAAGGCGGAGATCGACGCCGCACCCTACATCGAATAACGGAGGAAATCGAACATGAAACGCATCTCAAGATCCCTGCTCTCGCTCTGCCTTGCCCTTGTGCTGTGCGCAGCGCTGCTGCCTGTGAATGTCGCCAAAGCGACGGGCGAAGGCACGGCGGCACGGACGGGAACCAGCTTTCTGATCACCGGCTACCGGGCCAGCAGAAGCAGCATTTACACCGGCGATACGGTGGACATCACGGTCTACTTATCCCGCACGGACGGCAGCAACGATTCGATCCGCGTCGTGCGCGGCCTTGACAGCTTTCAGGACGGCACGAGCGCTGTTGCAAGCGGACAGAACGGCGAATATACCGTTACGTTCACCGGCCTGACCTACACCGGCGACAGCGGCAAGCAGCTTGCCTTTACAATTTATTATGAAGGCAACGGCGGCGGCTATCAGGACGGCAACACCGTTCCGGTGCGCGAGTGCGTGCCCTACACCGAGCCGGCGCCCGCTCCCGAGCCGACGCCGGAAGTGATTCCCGAGCCGCGCGCCGTTTTCAACTCTGACGGTATGTCCACGGCCATCGCCGCGGGCCAGACGAAGACCATCACCGTTTACATCCAGAACGCCGGCACGACCGCCATGCGCGACCCCATCCTGACGCTCAAATCCTCCGGATCGCTTCTCATCATGGGCAGCCAGGACTACATGCTCGACGATATCCGCGCGGGCCGCGACACGGCCGTCACTGTGACGGTCAAGGCGCCCGACAAGATCGAATCCCAGATGCAGACGATTGACGCCACGCTGTCGTTCTACTATGACAACGGCACGCAGCTCACCGGCGGCAGCGCCAGCGGCAGCGTGAACGTTCTCTCCACCGTTACCAAGGATACGAAGGACGAGGAGACCATTGCGAGCCCCACGCCCATCGTCATTCTCTCGAAGTACAACTATGGCGGTTCGTCCGTCGCGGCAGGCTCAAGCACGAACCTGAGCTTCTCGTTCACGAACACCAGCAAGACCATCAAGATCGAAAACGTCATGGTCACCGTCACCGGCGGTCAGGACCTGATGCTCAACGGCTCGACGAACACGTTCTACTTTGAATCTGTCGCCGCGAGCGGCAGCAAGACCGTCACCGTGCCGATGAAGGCCGCGCAGCTCATCAGCGCCAGCGCGCAGGACGTCAAGATCGACGTGACCTATGAATATGTTGACCAGAACGCAAGAAAGTCGGGAAACGCCACGCTGTCGCTGAGCGTGCCCCTCTACCAGCCCGACCGCTTTGAGCTCAGCGAGCCCAAGACCTCCTACACCGGCTACGTCGGCGAGGAGACGAGCCTGACCATCGACTATGTCAACAAGGGCAAGAGCGCCATCAACAACGTTGAGGCGACCATCTCCGGTGACATTGATTCCCCCACGCCTTATCAGCGCGTCGGCACGATCGACGGCGGCAAGAACGGCACCATCGCCTTTGCCGTGACCCCGCAGCTGGAGGGCGAGAATCAGGTCAAGATCGTCATCACCTACGAGGATTCCAACGGCAACACGAAAGAGCGCGTCTTTGAAGCGACGGTCGAGGCCATGGCCTACGAGCCGGCCGACCCCGGCATGGACGACCCCGGCATGATCGACCCCGAGCCGACGAGCACCTTCCCGTGGAAGTACGTCATCATCGCGCTCGTCGTTATTGCCATCATTGCCCTGATCGTGCTCCGCGCCCGCAAGAAGAAGGCCAAGCAGAAGGCCGAGCAGGCGCTGTGGGACAAGTGGGACGAAGAGGAGCTCGCCGAGGAGAAGCAGGAGGCAGCGGAAGCCGCGGCGGCTGAAAACAAGGAGACTGCGGCCACGGGTGCTGAGGAGCAGAAAAAATGAGATTCGCAGACATCTTCAAGATGTGCTTTGACAGCCTGTCACGGCGCAAAGGACGCACGATCCTGACGGTGCTGGGCGTGTTCATCGGCTGCACGTCCATCATCGTGATGGTCTCCATCGGCGCGGGCATGCAGGAGTCGTACGACCAGATGCTCAAAAATATGGGCGACCTCTCCATCATCGAGGTCTACCGCGGCTACAACCAGAGCACCGGCACGCAGACGGAGAGCAAGCTTGACGACAAGGCGGTGGAGAGCTTCCACGAGATCGCGGGCGTGCAGGCCGTCATGCCCAAGGCAAGTCTCGACGGATATAATGTAGGCTTCAAAGCGGGCGTCAACGGCCGCTACACAGCCGACTATGTCAATTTTGTCGGCATTGACTCGAGCGCCCTTGAGGACATGGGCTTTGAGCTGGTGGACGGGCGGTATCCTGAAAACAGCGACGAGGTGGTCGTGGGCCAGTATTTTGCCTATAACTTCTTCGATACGCTGATGCCGGACGGGCGAAACTATGTGAGCCGTTACGTCTGGGATGAGAACGGAAATATTGATACCGAAAATGTTCCCGACCCGTTTTTCGACCCGCTCAAGACGAGCATCACCATGGTACTCACACCGTATGACGACGGTACAGGCACCGAACCTACCCCCTATGAGGTTGAGCTCAAGGTCGTCGGTGTGATGAAGGAGGATCAAGGCAAGGGCTATGAGACGAGCGACGGCGTGATGATGGACATCAATGCGCTCAAAGCTCTTATTCAAGACCTGACCGGCAAGACCGACACGAAGTTCGAGTATTCAAGCATCAACGTCAAGGCTGAGAGCCTCGACGCCGTGTCGGATGTGGAGCAGTCCATCAAGGATTTAGGCTACAGCACGTATTCTATGCAGAGCATGCGCGACGAGCTCAACAAGCAGACCCGCCAGATCGAGTTGATGCTCGGCGGCCTCGGTGCGATCTCGCTTCTGGTCGCGGCCATCGGCATCACGAACACGATGATCATGTCCATCTCCGAGCGCACGAAGGAGATCGGCATTATGAAGGCGCTCGGCTGCTATGTGCGCGATATCCGCGCGATGTTCCTCATGGAGGCGGGCAGCATCGGCCTTCTCGGCGGCATTTTGGGGCTTATTTTCAGCTTCATCATATCCGTCATCATCAATCTGTTCTCGTTCGGCGCGTTCGGCGGCGGGGGCGTCACGTGGGAGCTTGTCAAGCAGGCGCTCATCGGCGGCGAAGGCGTGGTGCGCACGTCCGTCATCAAGCCGGAGCTTGTGATTTTCGCGCTGGTGTTCTCGGTGCTGGTCGGACTGGTGTCCGGCTATCAGCCTGCGAACAAGGCGGTCAAGATCTCGGCGCTCGAAGCCATCCGAAACGAATAAGAAAAACGCAGTATTTTGCAAGAAGGCGGCGTCCTGGACCGGACGCCGCCTTCTTTTGTAAAAAGTGCGATATTGCAATGTTTCAAGTGCTTGCTTTGCTTGACCGCGCTGATGCGATGTGATATCATATATCAGTCAAAATATTTATGAAAACAGGAGGGGATCGTCTTGGCAACTGTCAAACGCAGATCCACCGTACCGTATTACGCCGCGGCGGGAACATGGGTCATTTATGCGCTGCTGTTCCCGCTCTACCGCGTACCGCATTTCCTCTTTGTGGCGGTCGTGTCGGGGGTGGTGTTCTTCATTATGAACGCCGTGTGCGGCACTGTGGAGGTCACTGTGCCTGACCCGCCGAAAAAGGAAGAGAGCACCGGCAACCCCGAGCTCGACAAGATGATCAAGGACGGCAATCTTGCCATCTCCGAGATGAAGCGGCTCAACACGTCCATCAAGGATGAGAAGATCTCCGCCGACATCGACCGGCTCGAGGACCTGAGCGCGAAAATTTTCGCGCAGGTCAAATCCGACCCGTCGAAGCTGCCGCAGATCCGCAAGTTCATGGACTACTACCTGCCCACGACCCTCAAGCTCTTGAACGCCTATGACCGCATGGGCGCGCAGGGCGTGAGCGGCGAGAACATCGACGCGACCATGCAGCGTGTGGAGAGCATGATGAGTACCATCGTCGCCGCCTTTGAAAAGCAGCTCGATATGCTCTTCGGCAGCGAGGCGA
>OQVI01001431.1_pt1 | contig 16424 bp, 20 predicted proteins | sample 1691651 | NCBI WGS metagenome assembly OQVI01 (sample SAMN03418287, study PRJEB22391) | human gut metagenome | biome: human-gut; feature: organic feature; material: feces | host: Homo sapiens | place: Italy | collected 2013-04
CTGGTTTGTTCTTGATTTTGTCTTTTTGGTAAAAAGAATCCTGTTTTATGGAATCTCCTGCAAACAAAAAAGGAAAGGATCATCACAAAACATGATAATCCTTTCCAATTTGTTTAAAATTTCAAATTCTAAATCTCATTATTTTCTAATAATATCAGTTGCACTAAAGACTTTATCACCTTTGCCTGCTTTCACACCCTTAGCTTCTAACAGCTCGGATACTGTACAAACTTCATATCCTTTCTTCTTAAGGATCGGTAATACTTTCTCTACTGCTGCAACGGTTGGCTTATGAATATCATGCATTAACACGATATCTCCGTCTTTTGCATGTTTTAAGATTGTTTTAACAGTCGCATCTGTATTCTTTGTCTTCCAGTCTAAGGTATCAACACTCCAAAGGATCAGTGGTGTATCAATTCCTTTTTTAACATTCTCATTGATCGCTCCATATGGAGGTCTTACGCTGACTGTTTTTCTTCCACTCATAATAATAATCATGGTTCGATAATCTTTCATCTACTGTCATCTGCCTTTACATAACACAAACAGGCTCATAGAAAATACATTCCATGAGCCTATCTCTTTATATCTCTTTATAACGTTTTAAATCTGTTTTCATTATGGTACAAAATTGATATAAAAATCATTTTTTATTTTATTTCACATTAATTAGTACAATTTTGCGCCTGCCGGAATATGCTCATCAACCATCAGAAGATGAAGTTTTTCTTCCCCTTCTTCATTATGAACCGCTGAAATCAACATACCACAGGAGTCAATTCCCATCATCTTTCTCGGCGGCAGATTTGTAATAGCGATACATGTCTTGCCAACCAATTCTTCCGGCTCATAATATTCATGGATTCCGCTCAGGATCGTACGATCCTCTCCTGTTCCGTCATCCAATGTGAACTGCAGAAGTTTCTTAGATTTCGGCACTGCCGTACACTCTTTTACTTTTACCGCTCTGAAATCTGATTTAGAAAATGTCTCAAAATCTACATCGTCTTTAAATAACGGCTCGATCTCAACTTTGGAAAAATCAATTTTTTCTGCCGATTTTTCCTCTGTTTTTACCTGTACTGAATTGTTTGCTTCATTCTTAGCTCCGCCCTGTGTTTTCATTGTCGGGATTGATGTAGTGAAGTCTTCCACGATTATCCTTTTTCCTCTATAGAGTACCATACTTATCCAAGAATCAGTTTTTTAATTCTTCCACCGAAGTCCACCAAGCTCCAACTCGGTATAGTCAAATTTGTGGTACAAAATTTTTTTTAGAAAACGGAAATTCATCAAACATCATCAACGATTTTTCCCCTTTTTTCATTGCATGGATCTGTCCATCAAGCGTCAAGACACATCACTAACTATATTATAATCTTTCCACGGAGATTTGCAACAATTTCCTGCTTTTTCTCCTGTGTTGCTTCCGCATATACATCCATCGTCGTTGTAATATCCGCATGTCCCATAATACTCTGGATTACCTTTAAGTTAGACTCGTTCTCACACAATCTTGTACAGAATGTATGCCTCAGATGATGAGCTGAAAAATGCGGGATAATAAGAGGCTCTCTGTCTTCTTTCTCCGCTTTTTCAATCTCTTCCGTATTGTATGCATTCCTGGCGCTTTCGATTGCACGGTTTATGGCATTCGGCAAATATGCGGTTCCTGTTGCTGTCACAAAAATAAAATTTGAATATCCTTCAATCTCTTCGGAACAGAAACCAATGCATTTTTGGAGCTCATACTCATCCAGAAATGCTTCATACACTTCATCTATCATCGGAATTGTCCTTCGCCCTGAAATCGTTTTAGGCGTTGAGATATGCTTCATGGATTTTCCGTTTTCATCCGGTCGGTATACCAATGTATGGTTCACACTGATGATCCGCTTTTCGAAATCCACGTCCTCCCATCGAAGTCCGATACATTCTCCAATTCTCATTCCGGTTCCCAAAAGGACTGTAATAATCGGAACCCATCCCTGATATTCCCGATGTGCTTTCAGATAACCCATAAAAGCTTTCTGCTGGGGAATCGTAAGCGCATGTCTTGGATTATGTTCCCAGATATGACTTTTCTTAATTTCCCTCATCACACCTTCTGTCGGATTCTGCCGGATCAGTCCATCTCTTACAGCCATCTGAAATGCCGGATGAAGCTGCGTATGAATACTATCCAAAGTATTTGCTTTCATTTCTTCATTCAAGATCATCTTGTAATAGAATTTTTTTACATCGGAATACTTGATTTTTCCGATAAATCTTTTCCCAAATGTCGGTCTGACAAAATGATTGTACATATACAGATAATTTACCCTGGTAGACTGTTTTAAATCATACTTCTGTTCAATATATTTGTCATATAACTGATTCAGTGTCATCCGGTCTGCAAGCTGCGGATCCAGTCCGTCTTCCTTATCACGGATAATCTTTCTTTCTATTTTTCTCAGTTCAACTAATGTTTTTGCGTAGACGGTCCGTCTGTTTCTTTCCAGATCTGTATAAGAATAGGAATAACGGCCATCCTTTCTCTCACTCTCGCCGGTCCGCAACACATAGCCCCGGCTGTCTTTTCTTGAATTTGCCATTTTTTCACCTCACAAATAATGTGAGGAGCATATGAATTGTGCTTATCCTGCCTGCATAATAGCTGCAAGTCCTTCTTAAGCACCTGCTATTTGTAATTCATTTCTTACTCTTCTATTATACAGTTTATCTATCGATAAGTCAGCAACTTTCTGCTCCTCAACGTATTTCATAGATTGTCTTTACAATTCATCTCGAAAGTTCTCAAGATACTCATCGATCAGTTCCGTATTGATCAGAACGATCCGCTTCACATGGTAGACGGCCTTCGCATCTTTCGCTAATTCTTGGAACGTATGAACTCCCATGGAATATAGTTTTGCTCCTTCCTCATAACGGACAAATTTCTTTCTTCCGGTCTGAACCAGTTTCTCCAGTTCTGGAATTTCTTTTCTTACTTTAGGCATAAAAAATCCTCCTTCTCTTGTACATAAAAAATATCTTTCATATATACAAAAGAAGAAGGGTAAAAATACAGCCTCTGATATGCAATTTTTTATTTTAACAAATCAAGCAGAGTATATTCGCCTTTCGGAATCTTAGCTGTTCTATGATACTCTTTTATTGCCGCTACAAGAATTCTGGAATCAGAAAAGTAATCCAACACATAATCATAAGACTTTACATCGGGCATTTTAAGATTTTCCTTGCAAAAATCACTTGGTTTTTTCCCTGACTTTTTAAATTCTTTATACTGATTTTCGGCAAAGATAATCAACATTTCAATTTCCGGTGCAGTAATCACATTGATCACATCAATTTTATGTTCATACGCTTTACCAATTTTAAAATTTTCTCTTCTTGAATCCAATATTCTGATTACTGATATCTTCTCCGCAAATCCTTTTCTCAAATACTTCTGTTCAAATTTCTTACCATCCCTGCATCGAATTACCGACTCCTCTAACATCTCTTCTCTCGAAAACACGAGTAAATCTTCATCCAGAAGAATATCCATAATCGCATTTTCTGCAGCACCTTCACATATACATGCTTTATATTTTGCCAATTCCATAACGCACCTCCTATTTCAGAGATGCAGCTATGCTTTTCTTCAACTGCATATAGGCTTCGTAAGTAGGTGTCGTCCCTTCCAGAAATCCACTCTGATAAGCATCACTTTTCTTGATATCATTTCTTCCTAAAATATGGGAAAGATTTTCTGCTGTAATTCCATCTCTATTTCTGATAATAAAAATACTGTCGTTACGATCATATTCATCTAAAAGTTCCGGATAATGAGTAGAAAAAATTAGCATTCCACCATTTTTATTTAATTTTCCGTCCATAAAGAAACGAATCAAAGTGCTTACTATTTCTTTATTGAAATGATTTTCTATCTCATCAACAATCAGACATCCTCCATCTCTCAGAACTTCCTGTGCCAATGTAAATGTAATCATTCCTTTTACAGTTCCTGACGAAAGATAATTATTTAATTCTATTGCATTGTTCAGGACAATCTCTTCTTTTCCTTTAAATTTTAAATGAATAATTGGTTTTTCATTTTTTTCTTCAAAAAACAAATTTTCAATTGTTGGATCCAGGTAAGAAATCACCTCAGCCGGGATTCCTTCAGAAAACGGCAACACATTAATATTGGTAAAGAGCAACATACTGACTGCTTTGATATGCTCACCAGTTTTCTTATTGTAAGCAATCATAATACTTACATCATCTGACAGAAAGCTTTCCTGTTCATCCCGAACAATGATTGGTTCTCTCCCCTCAAAATCCAGCATAGCTTTACGAGTTGTTACTTCTTCTATCTTTTTTGACCAAAGTGACTCTGAGTCAATACGATACACTGTTCCTTCTACTTTCGTATTCTTAGATGTGATAACTGTTTCCAGTCTGCAAATTTCTTTGGTAGTCTCTGAATAAAAATATACATTCAAAACAGCTTTCTCTGTATTTCCCAATATTTCCTTTGTATTAATATGATTGATTGGTTCATTATTTATAATACCTAATGCCAGAAGAAGAACCTTTAATACTGATGTCTTTCCAGAGGCATTGATTCCTATAAACGCGTTGGCCGGATTCAAATATATATTTGAAAACAAGGAATACAGATTTATTTTATCTTCTTCTGCAACTCTTTGCTGTGCATAAAAAGGTAAATCCAGTTTTTCTTTAAATAATGGCAAGCCTTGTGCAGTAACTCTCAATAATTTCATATAACGCCTCCAAATTAAAAACAGATTTTACGTAGTTAATTTTCTTTTACTGCTATTATATCCATATTTTTATTTTTTATCAACGGATAATTCGTTTTTATTTTTCAAAAAAGAGTACTCTTCCTTGTTTTATTAGATTTTGAAGCATCTGATAAGAGATACCTTTCCCTGTAATCTCGCAAGTACACATTATTCCGCCATATCGTCCAAATATCGATTCATAATTCATAGCCGTATTCATGTACATCATCTCAAACAACTTCATACAATTTCTCGACACTTTTTGTATCAAGTTCTAAAGGAAATCCCAGATAATGTAATCGTTCTGTTTCTTCGTATGGATATGCCGTTGCTTTGCCATATCGGATTTATCTGTAATTATTTTTTAGATTATTTTCCACTCACACCCTGTATTTTTCCCCTCCATCTTTTGTATATGTGAAAGGGTTCGTAGACACAGAGCAAGATCCACCCATGTTTAACAGTATTGCCGTTTGGCATCCTGTTGCTCTATGGGTTTTATCTTGATGGGGATCTCCCCATACCCTTTCAATACCAGACGTTTCATTCGTCTGGTGGTTCCGCCCAAAGGCGTTCACAGCACTATTTCTAATATCGGAAGGGACAGCCGATATTGAAATAAGTGGACTCCCGAAGGGAGGAATACTCTCAGCAGAAGGAGGAGTATGAGAACAGAAAACAAAGATAAAGAATTAAATCACAGACATTTTATAGGAGTACGTCTTACAGATGTCGAGCTGAATTTATTAGATCAGGGTGCAGCATCTTTTTCAATCAGTCGCTCCGAATATGTAAGGAAGCTACTTTTAGAAAAGCAAATCTATCATCAGGTGGAAGTCGTTGCAGACATGAATGATCTCAAAAAACTGGTCAGCGAATATGGAAAGATCGGATCAAATCTCAATCAGATTGCCAGATATTTTAACACTGGCGGCTCCCGTTCTCTCGCTGTGGAAAATGAAATCCATCAGTGCATTGCGGACTTATTCCAGCTAAGAAAAGAAGTACTGAAACTGGCAGGTGGTAAGAATAGCAATCGTAAAACATATTAAAAGCAGAAACGCAAATTACTCAGATGCCATCAACTATCTGCTGTTTGAGCACGATGAAAAAACCGGGAAAAAGATTGTTGATGAATCCGGCCGTAGCATCCTACGAAAAGAATTTTATATGGATGGACTGAACTGTGATCCGATGTCTTTTGATAAAGAATGCGAACTGACAAATATGCATTTTCATAAGAATCGGGAACGCTCTGATATCAAAAGTCATCACTATATCATCAGCTTTGATCCTGCCGATGTGACGGAAAACGGACTTACCGGCGAAAGAGCACAGGCTATCAGTATTGAGCTTGCAAAGCAAATGTTTCCAGGATACCAGGCACTGGTTGTCACACATACCGATGGTCATAATGAATCAGGAAATATTCATACTCACATCGTGATAAACAGTGTCCGGAAATATGCAGTGGACCGGCAGCCTTACATGGACAAACCACATGAAGAACGTGCTGGTTACAAGCACCGATCCACTGATAAATTCATAAAATTTTTCAAAAAAGCAGTCATGGATAGATGTCAGCAAGAAGGGCTTCACCAGATAGATTTACTTGCTCCTGCTGAAAGAAAAATCACACAGGCAGAATATATGGCACAAAAATCCGGTCAGGAGAAATTGGAAAAAGTCAATCAGGAAATCGTAGCAGACGGACTGAAACCAACATCCACAGTTTTCCAGACACAGAAAGATTATTTGCGAAATGCCATTGATGAATGTGCTGCTACTTCCGATAGCTTTGATGAATTCCAGACAAAACTGTTTGAGCAATTTCATATTTCTGTTGTTGATCATCGTGGCAGATACAGTTACCTTCATCCAGACCGACAGAAACGAATCACAGAACGTGCACTCGGAACGAGATATGGGAAAGAACATCTGGAACAGACATTTCTGCACAAAGATCCAATTGCCATCCTTTATGTCAGATCGCATCTGCGACTGGTCGTGGATCTCCAGACAAATGTCAAAGCCATGCAGAGTCCGGCTTATGCTCGTCGTGTAAAACTTACCAATCTACAACAAATGGCAAATACGATTATCTATGTACAGGAGCTTGGAATTGATACACAGACTGAGTTAAAAAGAATGCTTCTTGACTCACAGAAAGAACTTGCTGAATACCAAGATCAGTTTGCTCAACGCGTCACGAAAGCAAAAACACTCAACAATCAGATTCATTATACCGGACAGTATTTTGCAAATAAGGAAGTCTACTCCAAATTTGTAAAATCGAAAATCAAAGGAAAATACCGAAAAGAACATGCGGCTGAAATTCAGGCATTTGAAGAAGCCAGAGACTGGTTAAAGTCCTTCTACCAGGATGGAAAAATGACCAGTATAAAGGATCTGAAAATCCAAAAAAACAATTTACAGCAGACCATAGATTCAGACAAAGAATCCATAAAATCTCTGAAAGAAAAGTTAAAAGATTTGGAAACTGCAGATCAGAATATTGATGCTATTCTCCATATGCAGATTCCAGAAAAACGCAAAGAAAAATCAATAGAACCAGAACGATAAATCACGCCAAACAAAGGAGGAATTGTTACATGACACAAGAAGAATTTAATGTTGTCTTCGAACTTCAAATGAGAAAGTGCTCTGATATTCTTGCACATAAAAAGAAAGAATATACTGGCGACAATCTTGACCGGTTGAGCGCATTCAAGATTGCTGCCGCATTACAGAATTGCGATCCGAAAGCTGCACTGGCAGGTATGATGTCGAAACATGTCGTATCTCTTTACGATATGTGCTATTCCAGCCTGCTTCATTTTGATATGGATCAGTGGGATGAAAAAATCACGGACTGCATCAATTATCTTATTCTGTTAAAAGCACTGGTAAAGGAGGAACAGGCATATGGATCACATTGAAACAGCTATTCTGAACTGTTACGGAATCCGGGAAGCAGAACAGAATATGGTCTTTGCTGCCAGACTCACACAACATGGTCATACAATCCGTAACATGGAAGATTTAATGACTCTTTACCACCAGACATATAGCAAGAAAACAGTAGAAAATATTGCCAGTCTTCCACATCCAACTGTTCAGAAATTTATGGTCATCACCATAGCCATCGTTGGTGCAAGCAGACGATTTCTGACACAGATTACCCGGCATCAGAATGAAGTAAAATACATGAGTGCTTCTCTGCAGTACAGCAATTATTCCGGACATGCGGCTTTTGCCATTCCATACGAAATTCTAAAAGCAGAAAGCAGCATCCGGGAACTCTATAGCCAAAGCTGTCAGTCGGATCTCGATAATTATGAAAAACTCATTTCAGCTGGAATTGACCATGATGCAGCCGGATACGCAACACCTCAGGGCTTACGTAATGTTCTGATCATCAGCGCCACACCTTACCAGTGGAAGCACATGATTGGTCAGAGGACCTGCCGTAGAAATACAGATGAAACTCGAATTGTAATGCTCAACATCTGGAAGAAATTATACAGCCTGAGTCCCATACTTTTTGCTCCCGATCTGACAGGTCCATTCTGTCAAAGAAGTGCCTGCATGGAAAAACAGATGTCCTGTAAGAATCCTATTTCTCAGATCTGGACTCCCGCTGATATTTTAGAAGCCGATTATCCATTGCTTATCAAGAAGGAGGTGCAACCCAATGAAAATTAAACTCATCGATTTCGGTCTGAAAGAAAAGCACTATCCTTTCCGACCACATGAAAATGATGCCGGTGCTGATGTATTCATGCCTTATGACTGTACTTTACAGCCAGGAGAGATTGCCAGAATTCCTCTGGGGTTCGGACTGATCATTCCTGACGGATTTGCCGGATATGTCTTTCCAAGAAGCAGCATGGCAGCAAAAGGACTGGTATGCGAACTTCCGCCAATTGATTCCGGTTATCGTGGAGAAATTCATGCAATCCTCAGCAACGTAAGCACCGAAACACAGATCATTCATAAAGATACCCGGGTTGGTCAGCTCGTGATCACGCCCGTTTTAATCGCAGATTTTGTTCTGGATCTCGGAAATGAGCGAGGTACCGGAGCATTTGGAAGTACAGGAGCATAACTACTATGATTACATTTGGAAGAAAACTAAAACACTTACGACAGAAAAATCATCTCACCCAGAAAGAACTCGGTATAGCCATGGGATTCCCTGAAAATTGCGCCGACGTCCGGATTGCTCAGTATGAAAGCGATGTCCGTACACCCAAAGAAGATCTTTTAAAACTTTTTGCATCTACGCTGGGTGTACCAATTGAAATTCTCACAGTCCCTGTTCTCTCTGAACCCAGGGAGTACGAAGCTGCATCTTTCTGGATGCACGAACTGGCATCTGAATTAGATTAACTATCGTAAGACCGAAACGAGGCAACGGATCTCTCCGCTGCCTCTCTTTTTTATTATTAGTACAGTTTTGCTCCCGCCGGGATTGCATCATTCAGCATTACCAGATTTAACTGCTCTTCTCCGTTGACATTATGGATTGCAGATAAAAGCATACCGCAAGATTCAATTCCCATCATTTTTCTCGGTGGTAAATTCACGATAGCAAGAAGTGTCTTTCCTTCCAGTTCTTCCGGCTCATAAAAAGCATGTACTCCAGAAAGAATGATACGGTCTGTTCCTGTACCATCATCCAGTACAAACTGCAGAAGTTTCTTACTCTTCTTAACTGCAGTACATTCTTTAACCTTTACAACACGGAAATCAGATTTGCTGAATGTGTCAAAATCAACAAACTCTTCAAATAATGGCTCTATCTCTACAGCATCCGCTTTTTCTTCAACTGCTTCTGTTACTTCCTCTGTATTTTCTGCTGTCTCAGCTACTGTTTCTTCAACTTTTACATTTTCTTCACACATAATTCCTTATCCTCCGTAAATATTGGTTCGCACATTATTTTAGCAGTTTCTAGTCAAGTATACAAGCATAGAAAGCTCTATTACTTCTCTGTCTGTACAGGTGCTTTGGGAATACAAAAGTCTTTGTTGATCTCTTTGTTACGATTTTTTATGATCCCCCAAAATATCATCTAAGATTTCCATTGTCCCATAGGTTTCCCAGAAATCATCTCGCTTCTTCTTTTTTCGATCCTGTTTTTCCTGCTTTCTGATACGCTCCGGGTGCTTATAATTTTCATTCATAATCATGAATTGATCCTGTGCATCAGCAATCCTCTTTTTCTGTTTTTTATCCGCATATTTCTGGATTTTCGACAAGGCATCAAAATGCTGTAAGGATAAATCATATCGCTCTTCTCTTGTCTTTTGATTTTTAGATTCCATCACAAGGCGAACACTATCTTCCAGAATACGGATATGCTGGCTTATATAGATTTCTGTGGCATTTTTCAAAAGAGCATCATCTATCTGCATACCAGGCTTAATCCCCTGAATTACAATAGATGCCCAAGTTTCTTTTTGTTTCCGAGATAAGCCCAATAATCCCATCGTATCGTGATCTCCTTACAAACTTTTCCTTTTCCTATTTTTCTACCAGACCAATCCTTTAGCAGCTTCAATTACATTTTGAAATGATTTTTCTATTTCATCAATCGTAATATCATGTCCCCAACTAATTCGTACTGAGCTTTCAATTTGATCTTTGGGTATTCCCATTGCCAAAAGTACGTAACTAGGACTATACGATTTTGAATTACACGCTGAACCATTAGATATACTGCAAAAATCTTTTGATGACAACATTAATGCTTCCGATGATACACCTTTAAAACAAATGTTCATTGTTGTTGGCATCGCATATTCCTGCAATCCATTATATTTATATTCTAATCCTGATTCTTCTAGCATGGTATTAATTTTATTCTTTATATTTCTACACTGTTGAATATTTGTTTTATATTCTTTCTCAGCTATTTCACAAGCCTTGCCCAATCCTGCAATTAATGCAACTGGAAGGGTTCCTGGACGAATTCCATGCTCTTGTTGTCCTCCATACATAATTGGTTTTACTGGTGGAAGTTTATATCTTTGCTTTCTTAATATAAGTGCTCCTATTCCTTGAGGGCCACCCAATTTATGTGCACTCATAGACAACATATTATATTTTATCTGTTGAAGTTCCTCTACAAGTTTTCCAAAGCTTTGCGTTGCATCAACATGAAATAATACGTCTTTATCTTGTAATGCTTCGCCAATTTCATATACTGGTTGAGTGATACCTGTTTCATTGTTTACATGCATCACGCTAACAAGCAACGTATCTTTTCTTACTTTTTCTAAAACATCTGTAACGGATATTCGCCCACTTATGTCTGGTGATATATAATCAACCGCAAAACCTTCCTGCTGTAATACCTTTACTGTTTCAAGTATGGCTTTATGCTCTATAGAAGTTGTAATTATATGCTTTTTATTTGTAGAATAAGCATATTCTTTTAAGCCTTGAAGTGCAATGTTATTACTCTCTGTTGCACCACTTGTAAAAAATACTTCATCACTTTTTATGCGAAGAATTGAAGCCACTTGTTTTCTTGCATTTTCAACAATTTTGCGTGCAGATTCTCCATAATCGTGAGTTCTACTATCTGCATTTCCGATAATATTTTTATACACATATATCATTGCTTCTAAAACTCTTTCATCAATAGGAGCAGATGAATTATAATCTAAATAAATACTCATTCTTTATGCCTCAATCGCTAAATTTAATAAATCATTAAGATTTTTTATAAAGTTTGTTCCAGTCAAATATGAAATTCCTCTTTCCAAATGCAGTTTAAAATATTTAGCCAAATTTTCCTCTGTTGTTTCTATTCCTTTATCAATGCACCATTCCTTTATTAATGCATCATATATTTCACTATATTCTCCAGCAAAAGTATACCAAGACATTTCAACATTACTATCCGAATTAATAGGAACATCAGTAGGTACAGTATTCTCATGTAAAGAAAAACAGAAAGCCCATCTACATAAGATATTCCAGTTTTTAATTCCAGTTTTCCCTTTTAATCTAGAAAGTTTATCTTTAGCTTGATTTGAAAGCCTAATTTGTTTTACTATCATGCGTCCCCCTCCCCAAAGTAACCTCTTTGAATAGTTGTAGATTTTGAATCGTCATCGTAAATTAAAGTGAATTCATCTCCAATATTATTCTTCATCATATCATGATAATTTCTATCAATTTCAGAATCTGTAGATAAAATAATGGTCTGCTCACTGGCTTGTGGAAAATAAGTTGTTATAAGCGCTTCTCTGTGTGCTGAATCTAGTCTTGATAAAGGTGTGTCTATAATAACTGGGAGCTTTTTCTTTGAACATAATGCTAATGCCCATAATAATGAAATTACCATTAATTGTTTCTCACCAGCTGACAGTGATGCTTTATTAATTTCTATTCCATTATAGTCTTCATAATATAAATCTAGAGTGATTGGATCCATAGAAATTCGATTTATTAAAGTTTTCTTGTTAGCCAGTTTTTTATAACACTCTGTCATTGTTAATGCAACAACTGATATTTTATTTTTTTGCAATCGTATTTTATACTCTTCTAATATCGTATCTGCCATATGCGCATATTTTATAATTCGGTCACTGTCATCATTTAACTCCATCTTTTTAAGATATTTCTCGACTTTTTTATTAAACAACGAAGTAGCTGACATTAATTCTCCATTTTTGGATCTCCGTTCATTGGTTTTTCTTTCGATCAAAACATTGGTTTCAATTATTTGCTGTTCAATTTCTTTAATTTCTTTGTAGATTCTAGTAATCTCTTTTTCATTAATATCAACTGATAAATAACTGTCCAGTTGATTCACTCCCTGTTCCATGTTTTTTAATTTATTCTGTCGTTCAATAACATTCAATTTCGTAGCCAATAATTGTTCATCTAAAAGAACCTGTAATTTAAATAGCGATGAATCCGACATGTTATATGATATACTGTGACTTTTCGTTATAGAATTTTTATTTATATAGCTCATAAATCTTAAAATTGCTGCTGAATCTTGCTCGTTATTTTTTTCATAATCTTTCGAAAAATGATTCATCTTTTTCAAAGCAATTTCCATCATTTTTTGTTCTTGTTCAATTTCTGAATTTTCCCTAATATTTCTAAGATAATCTTTTACCAATAAAAATGGGAGTTCTGAAGCAGCATCTAAAACAAGCTGCTCTTTATAATTATCAATTTTACTCATTAATGCAGTTCTTTTCTGATAAAGTTCCTGTCGTTGAGTAACAATATCTCCACCTTTCGCAATATATTCTTGGTTTTTCACATCCAATTTTTGTTCCAAAATATTCCTTGTTTCTTCTAACTTTTCCAGCTCTTCGTCCACTGCCACTAAGTTAATTTCTGCTATTTCTTTCTGATGTCTGAGTGATTCTACTTCTTCTGCTTCTGCATTTCCGACTTGATTTTTTACAGTTCGATTAATTATTCTTCCTAAATCACTCTTTAATAGTTCTAAAACTGAAATCCCGAGAAGTGTTTTTATTGACTCCTTCATTTGATTACTAGTCTTTTCTACCGCTAATTCTGCAATTTTTTCTCCATCAAAAAAGAAAAAATTCGACAATCCGCTTGGTAATATGTTTTCTATAAACATACTCCAATTATCAGTTAAAAATTGATTGTATGAGTCATCTTTATATACTTGAATTTTTTCTGTGGTTCTTTTTTTATCACCGATCCATTCACGGTGAATACAGTATTTTTCATTATCTTTATTATCCATAGAAAATTCTAAGTCTATATATGTTTCTAATGTTTTATCTGAGACATTAACAAAAGACTTTAAATATTGACCATAGGATTTATAATTGCTCTCATTATAGGCAAAAGAATTTGAACCGTATAACGCTAATAAAACAGCTTCCAAAAATGTTGTTTTTCCTCTTCCATTCATTCCTCCAATAAGAACGATTGGCTTATTCCCTTTAAATTCAAATACATTTGTTGATGCATATACACCAAAATTGTGCAAAACTAATTTTTTAATTATCATTGGTTCTATTCCTCATCTGGTACATCATCAAATTCTTCGCCTTCATCTTGTATATGTGCAAAGAATTTTTCGTTGTAACGTCCTCCCAAATCTTTTTTTCTTTCTAATTGTTGCGTGTAATATTGAGTTGCATCACTCTCATCTCTATAAAAATTGTGTTTTATACATTTTTCCAAAGAATCTAGTATCCCTTTCCTTTGGTTTACACTATTTGCCTGATTTTCAGTATCAATCAAACTATACAGCAATTCAAATGAAAGTTCTTCTTCCGGAAACATATCTGAGCATGTTTTTCGTAGAATATCCCATTCTGTATGTCCATAAGCTTCTGATCCAATCCACTCAGGATCTTCAAATTCTTTATTCATTACAGATTTATATATCCTTGGAAGCGAATCGTCGAACTCATGTTTATCATATACCCAAATACGACGAATATTACGTAATTCCTCTTTTGTTATTAATTCAAGATTCGCAAATTCATCTGGACCATTATTATTAATTTCTACTTGTATTTCGAGTAACTCTCGCAGCCATTGTTCTCTAATTTCTTTTTTATAAGGACCATGATGCAATTTCCCATAACTTCCCTGCAAGTATCCTTGCATTTTTTTAAAGCTACGACGTTCCCGATCATGTTCTTCATCACCAAATCTATTTCTAAACTCTAGCAAAGGAGTCATCCAAGCTTTTTCATCATCATTTGCAATCATAGCTTCCATAGATTTATCTTTTTCAACCATTGTACATACCCAACAGCCAAATCTGCTTTTACCACAACTAGGTAAATTTTTTTCAACCATCATAGGGCATTCATTATCAGCTGTTGCACCTCTGTATAATGTTAAAAGTTCTTGATTTGAGTATCCCCATGGATTTTTATATTGCATTAAAAATACCCAAACATCGTTATCATTCCATTCCTCGAGAGGAGAAAAGACTAATTCGTTTGCCATTGTTGGATTCGGGCTAAGAAGTTCACGTACTCTCTTTTTTTCATAATAGGCCATAGTACGAGCACGTCGTTGACTTTCAGCTTTTCTCGTCCCTAAAACCATGATTATTTCTCCATATTCCGCAATAGCTGATTTCACAAAGTTATTAACCGGTTGTATTTTTAATCGATCTGTACACCATCTCAATTTTTTCCTTGGGAAAGGATAACCTCTTCCAATAAAATTAACCCAAAAGGTATTATTCAAATCAGGTGTTAACCTATGTGGCACAAATGGAAGTTCATCTCTTTTGGCTGATTCCTCCATGATAGCTAATGATTTTGTTACCCACTTTTCTATAACAGGTGATTCTACCATCGTATCTGTGTTAATTATGTGCACTTTCTTTTTCCTTTTTTCTTTTGGCAATGCCAACAAGGATAACCATACAAGCTGTAGCGTTGCTGTACTATCTTTTCCTCCCGAATAACCTATTACCCAGGGAATGTCATCTGCTAAATATAAATTTCTTACAGTTTCCATCAGCCCATCTACTATTTCTTTTGTAATCGTAACCCCTTGCTTATTTGCTTCACAAGTTTCACATTTTGCCATATCAGTACCTCATTATATTTATATCTCTAAAAATTTTTGTTCTGCTGTTAATTCATCCTCCGTTAACGGCAAATCTAAATATTTTTTAATTATATTTCCTGCTAATAATATAGCATTTGCATTATTAATCATACGCCCATTATTACGGATTACTCGCAATTTCCAATCATTTGAATTACGCTTCCAATTAATCAATTCAATTTTCTTTATATATGATTCAACTTCTTCACAATCGTAGTTTTCAAATAAAAAAGCACCAACTCTCCCAAATGCTTGAATGACAACTGCCTGTGTAGCAATATATTGTTCTCGTAATTCTTTTTTACTAATCTCCTTTTTTTGTAACTCACTCCAAGGAATCATATGTACTGCAACACTGCCCCAAAATAATTTTAAAAACTTATAAAAATCATCATTACAAATATTCCTTTTTAAAATTCTCTTATTGGCAGTATAAAATGTATTCAATGTAAATAAAGCGGAGGAATATTTTCCTAAATTATCTCGTTCTTTATCAACATATTCATATAAAAACGGAATTTCACCAATTACTTTTCTTGTAATTACTGCCAGTGCATCTCTTGAATCATACAATTCTGCGATTGAATTTGAAGTTTTCACCGCATGTTTATTCAAATCTGTAAACATTTGCTGACTTCTAGCCAATCCTAAATCCTGATAAAAAACTACTGATATAGTTTCGTTTTCTATTTCTGGATTTTCCTTGATAGCTGCTAATATGGCAGCTTTACGATGTTGGCCGTCATTAATCAATATTTTAGCTCCCATATCGACCTCTAAAATCCCAGTATCTCCACCATCTGAATCCAAAGATATAAATTTATAATTGCCATCTATAGATGCGGCCAGTGCGGAAAAAACATAAGAATCTGGATTATCGATAATATATTTCTTAATCTCAGGGATTCGAGCTTCATTTAATTTTCGCTGTGCTCGATACTCTGGCAAGACATATTCCTCATCTTCGAGAAATATTTTTTCTAACATATTCAACGGAACCATGCCAATATAGTATTCTCTACCGGCTTCTTCCAG
>OQVI01001436.1_pt1 | contig 16390 bp, 8 predicted proteins | sample 1691651 | NCBI WGS metagenome assembly OQVI01 (sample SAMN03418287, study PRJEB22391) | human gut metagenome | biome: human-gut; feature: organic feature; material: feces | host: Homo sapiens | place: Italy | collected 2013-04
AGCTTGGTTATTACAGCCGTGCAAACGCGGTATTTGAAGTTTATGCAGATGCGGCGCTTCAGAACCTTGTCGGAAAGCTCAGTACTGATGAAAATGGTGAGACGGGAGAACTTCCTTTACCTTGCCAGACAGACGGTACATATACGTATTACGTGAAAGAGACGAAGGCCCCGGATGGACATAAAATTACTGATACGGTGAAACCGGTAACAGTTACGCTGCCGCAGGATGCGGGCACTACAAAAGGTGTTGAGTTTACGGATGAGCCTGATGTTGCGGATATACCAGATGCAGTAGTGCAGAAATTAAGTTCAAAAGGTGAGCCGGTGGAAGGCGTTGTGTTTGAAGTAAAATTATACGACGGGACGTATAATGCTGCGAATGAATGTCCGGCAAATATGCTGAAAAAGACGTGGTATCTTAAATCTGATGCTGAAGGTAAAATTATTTTTGATAGCAGACATTTGGCAAGAGATTACCATGCAAGTGACCCTTTCTATAAAGATAAAAATGATGATATTATCATTCCATTAGGTTGTACATTAACCATGCAAGAAAAGAAAACCCCTTCAACATATGTTTTAGATGACAGCATTATGTTTTGGAAAACAGGCGAGACAAAAACGGTAGAAGTGAAAAAATTCTATAATCAGGTTGCGCCGTGCAAAATCAAAATAAGAAAGCTGTCTGATAACGGAACCCCACTTCAGGGCGTTGAATTTGAACTGAAATTTGTAAAAGAAAGTGAGTCATATACAAGTGACGCAGATAAATCATACATACCTTTATTAAAGCAAGGTGAAAGCACAAAGGCGACAACTGATGCAACCGGATATATTGCATGGCAGAATCTTGACCAGGGCGAATATCAGATTACGGAGACAAAAACGATATCGGGTAATACACTACTGAAAGACCCAATCAATATCACGCTTCCAATTACCATGACTGATAAACAGGCAAAAGATATGTCTGCGGCCACTGATAATGGACAATTTGATGATTATACAAACAAATGGTACTTCTACGAAGCAACATTTGAAGTTACCAACAGCGTAAAATTCATTATGCCAACCACAGGAGCAAATGGAGTATGGAGATTCATCTTCTTTGGTTTTGGAACAATGGCTGTTCTGACAACAGGACTTGTTGTCTATGATGCAAGAAATAAGAGAACAAGAAAACGTAGAAGAAAATAAAAAATAAAACAGAGCACATGCGAAAGCGTGTGCTCTATTTTATAAGAAGAATAAATGAAAAAAGTTTATAAAAAAATGTTCCATTTGTAAATTTTTCAGCATATTGATAGGGACTGAGAAGTTACCGTCCATAGTTTGGTAACGAAGCATTGGCAATAGATATTTAGATGCTGGTTATCAAAAAAATGTAGAGAAAACTTGGATGGCATATGTTAATTATCGGCCTTTACTGACCACATAGAGAAATACTATAAGCTCAAAAAGAAACTGTAAGTATTGCAAATATAATTCTGCATTCATCTATTCGTCCTCCTTATCACTTTCTATACGTGTAGGAGAGCCACTCCTGCACGTAAGTGAAAGAATAAGAGAGGACGGGTCACCGACTTTACCGTTGGCAATTCATATTCGACAAAGTGAATGCACTGTGCAAACATATTGTCAAAAATTGCCATTCCAAGTCTCTCTACAATATGTACAATATCAAAAATTTTAGCTTTTCGCAATACGAAAGTTTGTTCTGCCGATTTAGACTATGATTGCCATATGGGTCTGAATCCCCGTTCAAAACGCGCTTCGCTCAGCCTTCAGGCCTCGCTTGCCGCACTTCGTGCTGGTTACAAGCGTGAAGCGCGAGTTATCAAAAATACAACAAAAAAATAGCAAAAAACACACCACCATCGTTTTTGTGATGGTGGTGTGTTTTATATATTGAGATATTTATTTAATTGTTACAGCCCTTACTTGTTATGATAACGGTGGCTGTGCATCATAATTTACCCACTGTCCATTTAATAAAACACGGTTAAATACATGACCGCCGTCACTGACAGCATATGCGATATAATCATACATGTTACCAGTATGTGAGCTTACATATTTTACCTGAGCACCAGCATCTTTGGCAAAATCTCCAAAGAAATGACTTGCAGTAAAGCAATCTGCAATTCCTTCTGCGTATGCATATACATATTGTGGTGCACCGTTTTTGTATTTAAAATGTGTTTTAATATAATTTTGTGCAGCATCCAACTTGTTTTTTAATTCCATGTCATTGGTCCAAATCTGGTTCTCTACAGATTTTCGCCAAGAATAGTAGCCGAGATATTCCTGCCAATCGGAAGTGATAGTGATATTCCATTGCTTAAGGATTTTTCCATTATATTTTGCAGTAATTATGAGGTTTCCAGCTCTGGCGGCCGTAAAGTCAATATATGCACACCATGAACCTTTATCGTACCCCTGTCCTGCAATTACAATTAATGATTTGTCTCCAGTGATTTCCATTGTTACTTTTGTTAAATCTGTATTTGAGCTTACATCTTCAGGTGCAAGATAACAACTTGTTGATTTTCCACCAGTCAACGTCATGGTCTTTATATTATTCGGCACCCTCACCGTAACACTACACTTCGCGCTCACTCCACTGCCATCAGCAGCAGTAGCAGTAATATCAGCCGTTCCATTTGCGACTGCTGTAACAGTTCCATTTGCGTTTACAGTAACAACACTTGAATTTGAACTGCTCCAGGTGATGCTTTTATTTGCTGCGTTTCCTGGATTTACTGTTGCCGTAAGGCTTGCTGTCTGACCTTTTGAAGTCATGGTTAAAGATGTCTGGTTTAATGTAATACCTGAAACCTTAACCGGTTTTGGTGTAGCGGTCGGAGCCGGAGTTGCAGTCGGTCTTGGTGTAGCCGTTGGCTTCGGTGTAGCGGTAGGCTGCGGAGCCTTTGTCGGCTGTGGTGCTTCAGTAGGCTTTGGAATCGCCGTCGGTTTCGGAATCGGTGTAACAGTCGGTTTTGCTGGCTGAACCGGCTTTGTCGGCTGCGGAATCTGAGTAGGTTTCGGGATTGCCGTAGGTTTTGGAATCGGTGTAACAGTTGGCTTCGGAGCTGTTGTTGGTTTCGGAGCCGTCGTTGGCTTTGGAGCTACTGTCGGCTTCGGTGCTTCCGTTGGTTTTGCTGTCGGATTCGGAGCCTCTGTCGGTTTTGCATCCGGTTTCTTCGGAACCTTCACCTTCTTGACGGAAGAATACTTACCCCATTTCTTGCTGCCTTTCGCCTTCTTGTTGTATCCACGGATACGGTACTGATAGGTCTTACCCTGTTTTAACGGGTATTTCTTAGAAGATTTGTGAGTATATCCGGTCTTCTTGGAGCTCACATTTGCAATCTTGACCCATTTCTTGGAATCAGAAGCCTTGCAATATACCGCATAAGATGTGATATTTTTGGACTTCTTCCATTTAAGGCTGACCTTATTGTAAGATATTGCTTTTACACTCGTTAGAGTGGCTTTTGTTGGCCGCTTTCTGTTAACGGCTGCGTCTGCTCCGCTCTGGAGGATTGCCGGAACGGCAATCATGATTGCCAGGAGTACAGCAAACAGGGCTGAAAGCCCGGTACGTGTTTTTGTCTTATTCATTTTGTTTACCCTCCTTAATCTTGATTATATTGTACTACAGCTTTTTACTGTAATCAAATGAATATTACAGTTATAATATGCTGAATTTTGCTCGCAAAAAAAATTTTTGCGTTATTTTTTTTGCTTATTTTGCATATTAAGTGCAGAAAAAATATCTTTTTGCTTTTGTCTTCTCAGGCTTAGCGCCTTCGTTACCAAGCCTCATAGAGGCTGACAAGCGAAACCGTGTAAAGGCTGGCAAGCGAGCGTTTATTTTTTTTACTTTTTTTTGCAATACAACCGCATAATACCCAAGCTCTTCTTATTTTTTGGCTCTTTTTTGTATTTCTCTTTCTTTTGCATATTAATTCTGTAACACAAACAAAGAGTGTACAAAGAAAGGGATTAAAACTATGAAAAAATTGAATGATTTTGGGGAAAAGATTGGCGGAGCAAAGAAGGACCTGTGGGCACTTTTTAACTCACTCTCTAATGAGGAGCAGGGCGAAATGGCGCAGAAAACGAAACTGTGGAAACGTCCTGATTACCGTGCGATGGTGCAGGAAGGAACGCCAAAAGAAGTATGTTTCTGGCAGTGTCAGATGCGTAAAGCTGTTGTATCACGTCCAAAAATGGATGCTGCTACATATGTTAAATTCGTAATTGAGTTTAAAGCTGATATTGAAGCGTGTAACTCAATTGATGATATTAAAGCGTTTTATACCGGATACCCGGAAGAAACTGAACGGGATGGTATCTTTAAATACCTGATTAAAGCATCTTCAGACCCGGATGATAAGAGGTGGAGATATGCAAGTGATGTAACAAAACCGTTTTTTGACGGGAATGTAGTTCTTCGTTATGTATACCGCCCGAAATTTATCGCTACTGAATGCAGGACTTCCGGATTCCTGGAAGAGAGTGCAGAAAAAGAAAATGCAAAATACAGCATCGTGGAGGCTGCTGCAGAAAATATCAAATCTGAGCGGCGTAATGATGGTACTTATAAAAACACTGTCACAAGCAGTGATGCTATAAGAATCTATTATGACACAAAGGATTACTCAGAGCTTGTAAAAGAATCTGGAAAGCTGTTCCTTACATCTTATGCAGGACGGAAGATTGGTGTGTTTATGTCGGCGGAAGAAGCCGATGAGGCAGTTAAAGGACATAAAGAAAAAATTGCTGCTGAAAAGAAAAAGGAAAAGAAAGAAGCATTTTTGCCGCCTCATCTTTCCAAGATTGAAAGAACAGGAAGTGATTATGGTTTCTTCAGATTTTCTGACGGTAATATCCTTATGTCAAGATATGGCCTTCGCGGTGGTGAATTTGGAAACTATACTACTTCAAAAGACCGTCTTGGTGGAATTAACATGGCTTACGATGCTTTTGAAGACCTGTATAAGGCACTTGGGATATCTGTTAAAGATATCAGCCTTGGCGGGGAACTGGCAATCGCATTTGGAGCCCGTGGACGAGGAAGCGCTATGGCTCATTATGAACCGGTCAAAAATGTCATCAATATGACAAAAAGACGTGGTGCAGGTTCCCTTGCACATGAATGGGGCCATGCGATGGACGCTTATCTTGGTAAGAAACTGAACCTCCATGGCTTTATGAGCCAGAGTACCTCTGCTGCCAATGTTCCGGAATCAGCAAAAGAACTTATTGAAGCGATGAAGATGCAGGATAACAAAGAAACTGAATTCTATATTGCATCAAAATACTTTGATAAGGGCTACAAAAAAGCCGGAAACGGATATTGGTCATCAACACCGGAAATGTTTGCCAGGGCTTTTGCATGTTATGTGCGTGATAAACTGGGAGACAGGAAATCAGACTATCTTGTCGGACATTCCGAGTTTGCCTCAGACGGAATCAAGACTGCGGTTCCGATGGGAGAGGAGCGAAAGGTCATCAATGAAAAATTTGACGCTTTTATTTCTGAAATGATTTCTCTTGGCTTTTTCAGCAAGAACGAGGAAAAGGTAAAGAAAACAGACGAAGAAGTAGAAATGATTGATATCATGTTTTATGAAAGCTCTGATGGCCAGCTGATGTTCTGCTGATAAAAAAGTGGAAAATGCCGGCGGATTGTAACAGTTTTTTAGACGGAGTCAAAAATGGCTTCGTCTTTTTTTTCGAAAAGTGTTACATTTTTATTTTTATTTTGCATATTAAATGTACAGGAACCAAGCGGCAGCAGCAGTCACAGCTGCAGGCCGCAAGGCGCCTGTAAGTGCAGGCAGTGCTGTTTTAAGCCGTATTCGGCTTTTGCGACCTCCTTTCTGCTGCCTGTACTTATATGCATCTCCTGCCAGGTACATTAAGTGCCTGGCTTATTTTTTTTGCAAAAAAAATACCCGGCAGATTTTTCTGCCGGGAGTTTTACATTAAATGGTAAATCAGATTGTAAATTTTGTTGTTGTTTTTGGTGCTTTCTTTTTCTGTTCTTCCAGAATGTAAGCAGAAAGGATTGACATTTCGCGTTCATCTGCAATCTTCCGGAATTTATCAAGAGAGCTGCTGGCAAAGAAACCAAACTGTAAAAAGTCAATGATTTCTTTTTCCTGGCCTCTGTCAAAATAACGTTTTATAATGCTATTCTTTGATTTCTTGAGAAAATCTTTGTAGAATTGTTTGCCGGTAAGATGATAAAGCTCTAATGCTGTATCCTGCTTCACATAAAGGCATGGTGTATCTTCATAAAGTGAATCCATATATTCTTCACTCATGGCAGACGGGGAATACATGTTAAAGAAATTGTCAAGATTTTTTGATGTTTCTAGAGATAAGAATCTTGGAATATAAAACACGTATTCTTTTCCGTCTTCTTCAATCGTTAACGTGATTACAAACGGACCGGCAACTTCATCATTGTTCGTATAACTGGAAGTATTCGTCACAGCGTTAACTAAGCCAGCCGGGGTCCTGCTTTTAACCCTTATTTTATGCTGACCCTGCCTTATTATACGAGATTCAATTACCTGTAGTGTTGATGGTATAATAAGCTCATCATCCAGTGAATCTCTTGTCCATAAAAATATTGAATTTGCATCAAGCCGCTTGATGCCTTCCTGTAGCCTTATCTCAGTAGTATTACATCCAAAAAACATTGATATTCCCAAAGTTTCAATATGTGAAGGTATAGTAAAAGGCTCCAGACTTTGACAGCCATAAAAAATCCCGATATCTCCATATTTCGAATAATCGGTAATCGTTTTATTAAAACCGATGCGTTTAAGTTTTTCACAGTTGGAAAAAGCGTCTGTTTTAATTCGGTATACCGAATCAGGAATGTTAACTGATGTGATATCAGAGTACGCAAACGCATTATCATAGATAATCTCAGTCCCGTCAGGTATCACAAAATCACCACATCTGTGACGTGGATACGCAAGTAGTATCTTTTTGTCTTTGCTATAAATCACGCCATCAACTGCACAAATCTGCTTATTTGACTCTGTGACTTTAAAGGCTGAACAGTGAATATGCCTTATTATTTTATCAATATCTCTCTGTGCTGGAATGAATGAGTCATCGTTGATTGTAATAGTGCCGTTAAAATTAGGACCATTTACAAGTGGTATTGTACTCATTTTTTGAAAAACAATCTCTTTTACATTGCTAAGATTGAACCATTTTGATGTAGATATTGTTACTTCCTCTGATATTGTAACGTGTTCAGCTCCAGCATCAATATCAACCAACATATTTTCAAACACCAAGGCGCCGTCCTTGTAGCTGTTTTCACACATTGAAGCCGGATATCCGCAAAAAGAGCTATTGTCTATTATTAAAACGTCTTTACAATTGATGATTTTTCCTGCCATGCAGCCCTCAAATGCGTAAGAAGATATTTCTGTTACATCTTTTAAATCTATCACACTGCCAGCATCACTGCAGAATGTATTGAGTAAACAGAATTTCCTGCCGTCATTTGTGTCTTTTGCTGTCATCAGGTATGGCCCTGGCTCATAGCTATCATTGTCTTTGACGATTACCTCTTTCACATTCGGGAACATCATATTACTGATATCAATAGTGTAAATACACTCTCCTGAGATAATAAGTCTTTCAACGTCAGGGAACTGCTTCTTTACATTTCTGAGTAAAAACCTGGAATAGCAGCTTTTCCACTTTGAAGCGCATTGTCTTTCCTGAAAAACAACAGATTTGACGCCAGGCTCAACATCAATATCAACGCACATGATGCCGTCATCGTCAGAAAAATAATAAGTAACACCTTTTGAGTCTTTTTTTACTTTTTTAATCTGTGGTTTTGCCATTTTTTTATTTTCCTTTCTTTGTTGTTTAAAATTATTTTTACATTTTTAATATGCCGGATTCCCGATAAAAGAGAAAAACACCCGGCAGAAGATAAAATGCCGGGTGTTGATGGTTAGATGCGAAATGTGCTTTTGGAAGATTCTTTTTTTAACAGCTTTTTGTTCTGTTCATTTAAAATGTATGCAGAAACTGTCGTCATGCCGTTTTCCTGCGCAGTCTCCTGCAATGATGCAAGCATGCGGTCGGAAAGCAGGCCAAGCTTTAAAAAATCAACAAGTTTTTCTTCCTGATTTGATTTTAATAAACGGCTTGTGATAGAACGTGCCCGTTTTTTTAATTCTTTTTTTATATTTTCATTTCCAGTGATAAGTGCCAGTGCAATAGCAGTTTCTTGGACAAGAATTAAGTCAGGACATGATTTATAACAATCAAGATAATACTGTTCATCCTTTATCGTACATGAAAAGTTTGATAATATTTCATCAAGCTCATATGCAGTCTTGTGCTCAAGGTATGCAGGAAGGAATAGAACATACTCTTTGCCGCCTTCAGTAATGATGAATTTTTTCACTAAGTCACTAAACTGTAATGACTCCGGGCTGTTTGTCCCATTATAAAGGAGTCCACCAATAAAGCCATGCGGAACCCGGTCTGTAAACCTGTAAGTCTTTGAGTTGGTAAAATTACCTGAATAGATAACTTTTACAGAAGGTGGGATTGTAATGTCTTCAAATGCAATCTTTCCAAATGCATTCGTCTCAATCTCTTCAAGACCGTCAGGAAGTGTAAGCGATTCAAGCCTGCATCCGACAAACATGCCGCTGCTAAGGCTTTTCACCCATTCAGGGATTGTAACACTCTTTAATGAAGTACAATAGCTGAATGTTCTGGTTCTGCCATAATGACTGTAATTAGTAATTCCTTTTCCAAATTCGATATTCTCAAGATGTTCACACTCGGAGAATGCCCTGTCGCCAATATCATATACAGAATCTGCAATCTTTACCGAAGAAATAAGGCCACCTGAAAATGCATCAGCCCATATGGTTTCCGTGCCGTCAGGGATGTCATAATGACCTTCACGAAGCTTCGGATAAGAGATGAGTATTTTTCTGTCTTCTGTAAAGATAACACCACCAACATCACAATAAATGCTGCTATTGCAGATTTTATACTGTTTTACCTTAACCACGTTACACCTGCTCCGTAAAGCACCTGGAAGAATATTACATCCGTTAAGCTGCAGGCAATCAAGAGAAACATCATTAACAAAGCATAGCTGGTCTGCATTATTTATTGTAACATTTTTTACATCCTGAAAACTGATATCTTTCTTTATGTATTTAACATATGAAGGAATCTCAATATCACTTACTCCGCTCTGCACACCAATCAGGACACTGCCAAATATCTGCAGCCCATTTTTGTACCGTTTATTCAGTTCAATAGCTGAACCGGTGAATGCATCAGCACGGCATATGCTGACATCGTCAATATTGACAAAATCTGTTGCCATACATCCATCAAATGCGTTGTCATCGATGATTGATATTCCTTGAAGGTCAATAACATCTCCAGCTGCTGCACAAAATGCATTCTTTAATGCAAAGCTGCCGTTTTTGTATTTGCGAACAAGCATTCTTACATCATTTTTATAATACTTACTTTCTGAGTACACATTTTTGACATTTGGAAACATCTTATTGTTGATACAAACATCAATTATATCAGAAGAAATCCTAAGTACTTCCACATCTGGAAATTGTTTCTTGCAGTCTTGTAATGAAAACTGGCTGCCGACGAAGCTATTGGAACTTCTTGAGCAAATGGTAACGGTTTTAACATTGGGATTAATGCAAAGGTCTGTCACCTTTCCCCTGTTGTCATAATAAAACGTAACACCTTCCTGTGGTGAATAACCAAAATTTGCCATCTAATTTAAATCTCCTTTCTTTGTTTGCTTCTCAATTAATATGACGGAAAAAGAAGAACTGAAAAAATATTTTTCAGTTTGTATCTGCTGGAATACAGGCAGTATTTTGTGCTGAATTTTTTTTCGCAATAATCATCCGTTTTCTAAAAAATCCGGCATATTAAGCATGTAAAAATAAATACAAAAAGGAGAAATCGCTTATGACAATAGAAGAGATTAAAGAAGGATTAAAGAAGAACGGATATATCCCAAATGACGATATCTGTTATGCAGTGTTTGCTGCATTGTCACTGAATAAACCAATCCTGATTGAAGGAGACCCTGGTGTTGGTAAAACATCACTTGCGATTGCCGTTGCAAAGATGCTTGGGCTGCCGTTTTTAAGACTGCAGATGTATGACGGCCTGACAAAAGACGACATCCTGTATGATTACGATTACCAGCGCCAGCTGCTGACACTGGAAGCAGTAAAGCCAAAGATTAATGAAGAGATTAAGGATATGGATGTGAACAGCGCAATTAGAAAGGTTGCCGGCGATGTTAATTTTTACGGTAAAGAATTCCTCATCCCGCGCCCGGTCCTGCAGACAATCAACGGTACCGGCAGGAAACTCCTGCTGATTGATGAGATTGATAAGTCTTCCGAAGAAACAGAATATATGCTTTATGAATATCTTGAAGGTTACGGAATCAATATCCCGCAGCTTGGACCTGTAAATTGTCCGGAAGACCAGAAACCAATCGTATTCCTGACCTCTAACGGTTACCGTGAGCTTTCCGGTGCGATGAGAAGAAGATGCGGATATCTGTATATCCCGAAAAAGACAAGGGAAGAGATTATCGATATTCTGAAGAACAATGCAAAAGTCAATGATAAGGTCGCTGCCGGTATTGCAGCATGTATCGTGTCTCTGCAGGAAGAGAACCTGAAGCATCCGGTGTCTATCTCAGAAGCCGTTGACTGGGCAAACTTTTTAAAGAATGATGCAGATAAGGAAATGGTCATGAACTCAATCGGCCTGCTGGCAAAAGACAGAAGGGATATGGGGATTATCAGGAAAACAGTGGAGGCATATTCCGGAAATATCGTAAGCTGAGGAGGAGAGGCGTATGTTGAGATGCGAACACTGCCCGGTTGCTGACCACTGTAATTTTGAAAGCACCGGCTTCTGCCTGGCTGCAGACATAGACGAAAACATGGATTTTGACGACGGTTCTTCGTACCTTTATGAATTTATCTTTGAAGCCTGCGAATATTTCAGCAGTGCCGGATATATATGTAATGCTTCAGAAATCTTCTCTGTCATCAGTGACGTGACAGGGAAGATGGATATCAAACGCCTGCTGTCCACTATGCTGGCGCATAGTTATCAGGAGGCAGCAGCATTTGATACTATCTATAACGAATTTGTTGAAAGGTATTACCACAGGCACCGTGAAGAACGCAAGGCTAAAACAGAGCATGAGGAGAACAGAAAAAAAATAAACGAAAAACTGCAGCGCCTGACAGGAAGGCAGCAGGAGCTGATGCAGCAACGTGAACAGGGGCAGAAAGAATCAAAAGAAATTAAAAAAGCAGAAAAAACAGAAGAAGAACAGAAAAAGATAAAAAACCTTGATGAATGCCTGAAAGGCCAGGACACATTAAAAGAATTTGTAACGCTGATAAAAAACGGAATAAAACCGGAACAGAATCAGCTGATGAAAGAGGTAAAGGCTGCTTCCATGAAAGCATGCATGAAGCCGAACAGCAGCGAAATTATGGAAGCAATCCGTGAACGCGGGAAACAGCTGAAGGCGGTTAAGGAAGAGGCCAAAAGCCTTAATTCACAAATTGCACAGACGGCAAACGACATAAAGACAATGCGTAAAAAAATGCAGGAAGAGGATACAAAATTCCAGAACCGCATGAATGAGATTGTGAAAGAACAGTCCCGGGCACACCGTGCTGAATTTAACAAAGCACTCGTTAAAAATGCAGTAAGGTCAAAACATGCCGGGGATATCGTTCTTGATAAGGACTTCTCAAAAATGTCTGATGCGGAAAAACGCCAGATTTCCGAGTATATTAAGGATAACGCCAGAAAATTCAGGACAAAAATGTCAAAAAAAATAAGGGCAAACAAGGCTTCCAAGATTGACATCCCGGCTACGATAAAGAAAAGCTGCCAGACAGGCGGTATCCCGCTGCATCTTATACACCAGAAACCGGTACGACAGAAATCAAACCTGATACTGATTCTGGATGTGTCTGGCTCCTGTAAGAATGCGTCTGAAATGATGCTGGTATTCATGCATGCAATGAAAGAGGTATTCCCTGGAGGATGCAAGACATATGCATTTACAAACAGGCTTTACGATATCTCAAAATTCTTCGAGACGGATAACCCCGATGAATCAGTAAAGGCTGTACTTGATGCCATTCCGAGAGCTGGTGCTTACTCAAATTATGAGATACCGTTCAGGACATTTTATGAGGAGCATATGAGTGAGGTGACCGGTGATTCTTATGTGTACTTTATCGGTGATGCGAGAAACAACAAGAACGCCAGCGGCGAAGACTACGTGAAAGCGATTGCGAGAAAGGCCAAAAAAGCGTTCTGGCTGAATACGGAGCCTGCGGATAAGTGGAACCATGGCGATTCAATCATGGGTACATATTCAAAATATATGACAAAGATTGCACAGACGGCAAACCCGGCGGAGCTGCTGGGGTTTCTGGAGATGTGAGAGGGGAAGTGCTAACAAAATGCAAAGCGCCGCAGGGAAACCTGCGGCTTTTGTTTCTGCCTGCAAAGATTGTCTTTTGTCAGGAAAGAAATCCAGCATACTATATACGAAAACAAAAAAGAAAGGAGCAAAAAAAATGACAAAAACAATTGACAAAGAATTCAGGACGACTTACCGGTCGCCGTATTCTGTAGATGCATCAGCGCGCGTTAAGATGCTGAATAAGTACTACGATGCCAGAAAAGATGGGGAAATAATGGATGTGGTGACGCTGACGGAACCGTATAACATAATCGGAAGCCATGCTTTTGATTGCTGCCATGTTAAAGAGCTGACAATTCCGGATACCGTTATACTACTGGACAGTTTTGCTTTCGCTGATTGCGAAACGCTTAAAAAAATCACACTTGGCAAAGGTATTGAGAAATGCGGGAATGATTTGATTTTCCGGTCAAACGTACAGGAGGTTGTCTGGACAAAGCCGATTGACGAAGATGCAGACGAAGCATTGTCGTTATTACTGTATGGGTTAATCAGGGAAGAGTCTACGCTATTCTATAATCCTGCCGAAATCCGGCTGAATAAAGGAAGGACATTTCTCCAGACAGGAGAAGCGCAGAAAACATTTCTGCTGACATATAACGGCAGAAGCATAAGACTTCCAAAATGTATCAACAATTACATCAACATGTTTGTCATCCAGGATATGGTGCACGCAGCTCTTGCCAGCGGTACAAAAAAAATAAGCCGGTCTTTGTTATACCGCCTTATCCTTGGAACGATGCAGGATTTCCAGAACAAAGCGAGCGTTGCACTGGAGCTGTACATCCTGAATGGCTCGTCAGATGCGAAAAAATATCTCCAGAACAATGCGGTAAAAATTGCAAAAGCATTTGCGGAAGGCGGAGATGATGATGCATTGTCAAAATTCGTATCTCTCGGATTGATGGATGCAGAAGCGCTGCTGCATACACTGCCAATTGCACAGGAGAAGGAACTACAGATATCTGTATCGTATCTGCTGGATGAGATGCGGAAATGCGGTTTAAGGCTGCCAGATACGTTGAAAATTTAGGATAACAAGCATGAATCCTCGGCAATTAATATTTGTTCTCTACACTCATTCTGAATCTTTAACTTCTCTACATTTAATGCAAAAACAAAGGGACTGGCGACGAAAAAAGGGCATCGCCGCACCAGAGGAATGAAAACATTCGGAAAAAGTTTGCAATACATTGCGAAATATGGGATGCTGACTCTGACAGCGGAGCTTGGACTGATTGATAGATACAGAGCAGGTCGTAAAGACCTGCTTTTTCTGTCTCCAAAAATCCCGCATACTAAAGACAAAAGCAAAAAGAAAGGAGTAAAAGAAATGATAAAAACAGCTAACGAAGAATGGGAAATCCCCAGCCGACAAAAAGTCGTTCGCGGGTCATATTCTGTAAACGCATTGGCGTGTGTTAGTATGCTGGACAAGTACTACGATATCAGAAAGGACGGAAAGATAGTTGACACTGTAATACTGAAAGAACCATATACTGTAATCGGGAGCCATGCGTTTACTAATTGCCATGTTAAAGAACTGACCGTTCCAGACACAGTAACACAACTGAACTGCTTTGCTTTTGCAGATAGTAAGACACTGAAAAAGATTACACTTGGAAAAGGTATTGAAAAATGCGGAGAAGATTTGATTTTAATGTCAGATATTAAGGAAGTCGTATGGACAAGACCAATCGGGGTAAGTGTGGATTCTGGATTTTGCTCAATGCTGTATGGAATGATAAGGGAAGAATCGCTGTTGGTCTGTAGTCCATATCTAATCTCATTAAAAAGAGCACAGTTTTTTCTTAAAACTGGAGAGCCTCAAAAAACATTCCTCCTGACATACAATGGGAAAAGTGTAAGGCTCCCAAAATATATTAACAACTACATCAACATGTTTACTGTAGTAGATATGGTACATAATGTTCTTGCCAGCAAAACGGATTGCCAGGGTTTAACGTACCGGCCGATTCTGGATGCAATGTCAGATTTCCAAAATAAGGTAAGTGTTGCATTGGAACTGTATATCCTGGAAGGTTCATTAGATGCAAAAAAATACTTGCAAAAAGAATCTTCAAAAATATCCGAAACAATCGCAAAAAGAGGTGACGATGATGCGCTGTCAAAATTCATATCACTCGGTCTGATGGATAAAGAGACGATAAAAAAAACGATGCAGATTACGATGGAAAAGAAGCTGCAAATTTCAACAGCATATCTGCTTGATGAGATGAGAAAGTGCGGACTTGCAGTGCCGGATTCTCTGAATTTGTAAGTTCTTTGACATTTGACAAGCTGCTGCCGGATTGGCAGCAGCTTTTTTGTACGAAAATTCCGGCATATTGTGTATATAAACACAAAAGGAGGCATAATATGGATTTTGCATTTTATACAGACGCAGAAAAGAAACTAAAAGAACTGCGGTGAAGAACCCATGACTGAAGCCACGGGCTTCCGACAGTCCGTCAGGCTTTTTCAGTCTTGCGACCCGGTTACACCTTCCATTCTGTCTTCTTTCCTGCTTCATCTGTCCGATGCATTGCCTTCCGGCCGTGTCTTACTCAGACTCTCTGTCAGCGTCCTTGCGCTGACAGTCCTACTGCGGTGCAGGCTTTAAAAGTGGACTTTCACCACGGCTCCCACGCTTCCCCGAGGTACCGCTGCTTCGTTATCTGGTTATTTCCGTCTCCGGAGTGCTTGTCTATATGTGACCGGTTTTACCCGTTGCTGGGTTAACAGTTATTTCTGAAGAATCAGTTTGCAGATTTATTTGTTACAGGGAGACCAACAATCTGTATCCCTTCGTCCTGGAGCATCTTCACCCCAATCTTATATATATTCTGCTGTGCGTTGACATCGCGGTCGTGCCAGGCCCCACACTTCGAGCATTTCCATTTTCTGGTGCCCAAATCCTTAACATCTGTATTTTTATACCCGCAGCAGCCGCAGGTCTGTGACGATGGGTACCATCTGTTGATTTTCCTGAAATATTTACCAGCACGCTCCATCTTATACTGCACCATCGTTAAAAACTGAGACCAGCCGACAGACGCGATTGACTTTGCCAGATTGTGATTCTTCATCATATTCTTGACCGCAAGGTCTTCACATATAAATGCAGCATAGTTATCCGCAATCGCTCTTGAGAGCTTGTGATGAAAATCCCTTCTCTGGTCAGCAATCTTACGCTGCTCTTTGGCAACCTTAGCCCTGGCTTTCTCCCAGTTCTTTGAACCGGTATGCGTTTTGTGGTCATACTGTTTTCTGGAAAGGCTCTGCTGGAATCTCCGTAATCTCTTCGCATGAATTTTAATCCATCTCGGGTTTGGTACGGGGATTGATTCCTCCAGGTTCCCAAAAACGCCAAAGTCTTTCAGCCCAAGGTCAACAGAGACTATCTCCCTGGCGTTGATGAATGTTGGAAATACAGGTTTATCAATCACACTTTCCATTCTGAGAGAAATACGGTATGAGCCGTCTGGCTCCTTGCTTACCGTTGCAGCTTTGATTGATACGCCGTGCGGCTGAATGTCAGCTAATAACTTTCCTTTTGGAAGGATAAATCTGATATTCCCAATTTTTGGCAGCTTAACATGCGGGATACTGTCAATCATTTTCAGTTCGATATTATTGTTCGTAAAATTTGTTGTAAAGCTGTTTCCGTTTGGCTTTGTTCTGGAAGCATATTTCGGAAACCCAGACAGCCCCTTAAAAAATCTGTTGTACGCGTCATCTACATTCCGGCAGGCATTTTCATAAACAAACTTGTCCGTGTCATTGAGAT
>OQVI01001439.1_pt1 | contig 16366 bp, 7 predicted proteins | sample 1691651 | NCBI WGS metagenome assembly OQVI01 (sample SAMN03418287, study PRJEB22391) | human gut metagenome | biome: human-gut; feature: organic feature; material: feces | host: Homo sapiens | place: Italy | collected 2013-04
GGCGGCTCACCCACTGCTGCGCGTGGCGCGGGCAGTTGCTGCTGTTCACTGCGGGCGGCACGCTGGCCGTCGACATGGCCACGGGGCGGCAGTACCGCCCCGACAGCCTTCAAATAGCCGGCGCCGTGGCCTGCCCGGGCAGCTCGCCCGGCTGGCAGGCAGTGGCCAACGGCTCGGGCGACGTGCTCACTCTGCGCTCCGACGGGCTGGCCTCGCGCTTCAACCTGCTGCCCGGAGGGCTCAACCATTTGCAGCGGGGAGTCAAGATCAGGGTGGCTCCTGTGGGCCGTGCCTTATACATCGCCACCGCTGGCAACGGCCTTTTCTGCCTTGACCCCGCCCGGGGCGCCATGCCTTCGCGGGTGGAGGAGCCCGCCGGCACCGACGCCCTGTCGGACATGTTGCTCTGTATCATGGCCACAGGCGACGGCACCCTGTTGGTGGGCAACGAGGCGGCAGGCGTCACATGCGTCATTCCCGGCCGGCAGACACAGGCCCGCTACATCTTGCCCGAGCCGGGCGGCATGGGCAGTCTGGCCAACACCGTGAGGCAGATTGCCACGCGGGGCGACGGGAAAATGTTTGTCAGCACCAAGGACAATGCCATATACGACTACAATCCGGCCACGGGCGGGCTTCAGGCCACTGGCCGCCTGAGGGCCTGCGCCTACGCTTTCTTTACTGACAGGCACGGCCATACATACCTTGGGACGCGCGGCGACGGCCTTTATGTGGACGGTCTGCGCTATGCAACCGACGAGACCGCGCGCCATATTCCGTCAAACGACATTTACGACGTGGCGCAAGACGGCCGAGGCCGCATCTATGTGGCCACATGGGACGGCGGGCTGCTCGTGGCCGACAACCCCGGGCAGCGTCCCATCAGGTTCAGGGCCATGCTCAACCGTACGCGCGACGAGAGGCGCGTGCGCCGCGTGTGCATCGACGGCAGCGGCCGGGCGTGGGTGGCCACGTGCAACGGTCTCTACACCGCCGACACAAGGCAGGGGCGCATAGACAATGCCTCGTTCACGCGGCTGGCCGCTGCCGACGGGTCGCTGCCGGCCACCAACATCATCTGCCTCACCGTGGCAAGGGATGGCAACGTATATGCCGGCGGGCTCGGGTGTGGCCTGATAAAGGTCAAACCGGGCAAGGGCGCGGCCCGGCCGGGGTATGAGCAGATAACGATGGCGCAGGGGCTTGTCAACGACAACGTGCGCTCGGTGGTGGAAGACCGTTACGGCTACATCTGGGCGGGCACCGAAGAGGGCGTCTCGAGGGTCAACCCGAGCAACAACACTGCCACAAGCTACCGCTTCGGAACCACCTTGGAGGGCAACATCTGCTCTGAGGGCGCGGCGGTGGTGGCACCCGACGGCACGCTGCTCTTCGGCACTTTCGGCGGTATGCTGGCCGTGAGCCCCGTTAACCCTGAGCGCGACATGACAAGGGCGCGGCCCCCGCTGATAACCAATATAATGGTCAACGGGCTCGAACCGTGGCAGGACACTGCGCTGGCTGCCATGGCCTACGGGGCCGGAATGTCGGGGAGCATAGAGCTGGGGCACGACCAAGGCAACATCACGCTGTGCTTCTCGAACATGGACTACGCCAACGCCGAGTCGTCGTTCTTCATGTACAGGCTCGAAGGCGAAGACCGCCAGTGGCACACTGCCAACGGAAGGGCGGTGGCACGGTATGCCAACCTGAGGCCGGGAACATACACGTTCCGCGTCAGGGCCATGACCGCCGACACGCGGTGGAGCCCCGACACCACGCTCGCCATAACCATACTGCAGCCGTGGTGGCTCAGGTGGTGGGCCTGGGTGGTGTATGCCGTGGCGCTGGCGGCACTGTCGGCCTGGCTCTACTCGCTGTGGCTGCGTGGCTTCAGGCTGCGTCAGCAGGTGCTGACGGAGCGGCGCATGGGCGAGTTCAGGCTGAACCTGTTCACCCAGATAGCCCATGAGTTCCGCACGCCGCTGGCCCTCATACAGGGCGCGGCCGACAGGCTGGCACGCAACGACGGCCGCCCGCCGTCGCGCTCGGCGCTGCAGACGGTGCGCCGGGGCACCTCGCGGCTGCTCAGGCAGGTGAACATGCTCATGGAGTTCAGGCGCATCAGCACGGGCAACGCGCGCCTGCAACTGGTCAGGGGCGACATAGTGGGCTTCGTCAGGGGCATATACATGGACTTCTTCTGCGCGGCCCGGCAGAAAGAGGTGGCTTTCACCATGGTGCCCTTTGGGCGTGACTACACCATGGCCTTCGACCGGCGGATGGTCGAGACAATGGTCTACAACCTGCTGAGCAACGCCATCAAGTATGTGCCGAGGCGCGGCTCGGTGACGCTGCGCCTGCGGCTCGACGGCCGCAAGGTGCTCATCAGCGTGGAAGACAGCGGCCCCGGGTTGTCGGAAGAGCAGCAGAAGAGCCTGTTCAGTCCCTTCATGCACGGCTATGTGGGTAGCGGCGGCATGGGCATAGGGCTGTACACGGCGCGGCAGATGGCCCTGTTGCACAAGGGCGACCTTACCTACGGCAGGGCTGCGGGCCTGACGGTGTTCACCGTGGAGCTGCCTGCCGACGAGTCGGTGTATGCCGCCGGCGACTACGGGGCAGAGCCTCCGGCCGACGAAACCGGCACTCCCGGCGCTGGCGGCGACGTGCGCGAGCTGCTGCCCGAGCCGCTCAACGATGTGACGGTGGCCATAGTGGAAGACGACCCCGACATGATGGAGCAGCTGCGCACCGAGATTGGCGCTTACTTCCGCACGGAGTGCTATCCCGACGGCGAGAGCGCGGCCGATGGCCTGGCCGCTTCGGGTGTGGCGCTGGTGGTTTGCGACGTGATGTTGCCGGGCATCGACGGCTACGAACTGGTGCGCCGCCTGCGCCACAACGCCGCCACGGCGTCGGTGCCGGTGATAATGCTCACCGCGCTCGACGACGATGAGCACGCCTTGCGCGGCTACAAGGCTGGCGCAGACGACTATATGGGCAAGCCCTGCAACTTTGCCCTGCTGGCCGCCAAGGCCGCCCGGCTCATTGCCTGGCGGTCGCACGGCAGGGCCGAGGCTGCCGGGGGGCGGCCCGAGGGGCAGGGCGGTGTGGTGACGGCACGGGCCGACAGGGTGTTCATGGACAGCGTGCGGCGTGTGGTCGAGGCCCGCCTGGGCGAGCCGGGCTTCGGCGTCGACCAGCTGGCCGATGCCATGTGCATGGGCCGGACAAAACTTTACGGCAGGATGAAAGAGCTGTTTGGCACCACGCCAAACCGCTACATACTCGACGTGAGGCTCGAGGTGGCGGCGCGGCTGCTGTCGGAGGGCAGGCTCACCGCGAGCGAGGCAGGCTATAAGGTGGGCATGGACAACAGGTCGTATTTCTTCAAGTGCTTCAAGGAAAAGTATGGCGTGCCCCCGGGGAAGTATGCCAGGGGCTGACCGTAGGCACCCGTGGGAGGCGCGGGCGGGGCAGGCCGCCATATCCAAAACGGCGGAGATGGCTCCCGGGGGGGGAGCGTCTCCGCCGTTCATCCTTTGAGGAAAAGGTAAAATAAACATTCTGTAAGCGAGGCCCGCGCTTACCTCAGCTTCTTGTAGCCGTAGGCTGCCGTGGCTCCGAGTTCCTCCTCGATGCGCAGCAGCTGGTTGTACTTGGCCATGCGGTCGGTGCGGCTCATCGAGCCCGTCTTTATCTGGCCGGAGTTGGTGGCCACGGCAATGTCGGCTATGGTCGTGTCTTCGGTCTCGCCCGAGCGGTGGCTGGTCACTGTGGTGTAGCCGTGTCGGTGGGCCATCTCGATGGCGTCGAGCGTCTCGGTGAGCGAGCCTATCTGGTTGACCTTGATGAGAATGGCGTTGCCTGCGCCCATCTTGATGCCCTTGGCAAGGAAGTCTACGTTGGTCACGAAGAGGTCGTCGCCCACCAGCTGGCAGCGGTCGCCGATGGCGGCAGTGAGCTTCACCCAGTTGTCCCAGTCGTTCTCGTCGAGTCCGTCCTCTATGGAGTCGATGGGATACTTGGTTATCAGCTCCTCAAGATACTTTATCTGCTCGTCGGCCGTGAGCTTGCGCCCGTTGGGGTCTTTCTTCTTTCCGTCCTTCAGCTGGCGGTAGTCATAGAACCACTGGCCGTTTTCCTGCACTGCAAACTCGCTGGCTGCGCAGTCCATGGCTATGGTAACGTCCTTGCCCGGCTCGTAGCCTGCGTCGCGGATGGCCTGGCAGATGCTGTCGAGGGCGTCCTCGATGCCGTTCAGTGCGGGGGCAAATCCACCCTCGTCGCCCACGGCCGTCGAGAGCCCGCGGCCCTTAAGCAGCTTTGCCAGGGCATGGAACACCTCGGCGCCCATGCGTATGGCTTCGCGCTCTGAGGGCGCTCCGACGGGGCGTATCATGAATTCCTGGAAGGCGATGGGGGCGTCTGAGTGCGCTCCGCCGTTGATGATGTTCATCATCGGCACGGGCAGCACGTAGGTGTTGGCGCCACCTATGTAGCGGTAGAGAGGTATCTGCAGGTAGTTGGCGGCTGCGTGGGCCACGGCCAGCGACACGCCAAGGATGGCGTTGGCGCCAAGGTTCGACTTGGTCTTGGTGCCGTCAAGCTCCAGCATCTTGTGGTCGATGGCGCGCTGCTCAAGCACCGACATGCCCACAAGGGCGGGGGCTATCACCTTGTTGACGTTCTCGACTGCCTTGAGCACGCCCTTGCCGCCATAGCGCTGCTTGTCGCCGTCGCGCAGTTCGAGCGCCTCGTTCTCGCCTGTCGAGGCTCCCGACGGTACCGATGCGCGGCCGGTGAAGCCCGACTCGAGCGTCACTTCTACCTCAACCGTTGGATTTCCTCTTGAATCCAGAATCTCTCTTGCGTGGATTTTCTCGATGATCATAATCTTATATGTTTTAATTTGTCGTTTAATTGAATAAATGGTTTCTTGCTGAAACGACTACAAAGATAGTGCCAAAAAGCGTGGCGGCAAAAAAACGGGCATCATAATAAATAGGTATTTTGGCCGTGGGCAGCGGCTGTGGCGCGCCCGGCGGAGGCCTGTGCGGGCTGTTGGCTCTGGCTTCGGGGCACGCTCTGTGATGCCCGGCGCAGGGGCATGGAGGCGGGAAAACGGTTGCGGTGTTCTAAAACGGGTCATTCGGTGTTGCAAAACGGGCCGTTTTGCACCTTGAAACGTGCCGTTTTGCACCTTGAAACGGGCCGTTTTGCAGGCATACCAATTATTGGTGACTTGCGACGGCTGTGCTCCCCGTGCAGCCCCGCGCCCACGATGCCGGGGCAGCCTGGTGCAGGCCTGCCCCGGAAACGGTTGGTGCGACATTGTGTCATACTGTCACCCGGCCCTGACTTTGAGTCACGCCGTTGGCTGGCGGAGGCTTCAGTGCTTTGCCTTGCGGGCAAACTTGTAGGCCAGCGACAGCATGAGGTAGCGGGGGATGCTGTTGTATCGCGTCTCGGTGCGGCCCTGGGCGTTCACGGAGTAGTCTTTGTTAGACAGTTGGTGAAGCAGGTCGAAGGCCGTGAGCTTGGCCACGAGGCTGCCCTTGAAGAACGACTTTGAGAGCTGGGCGTTCCACACCGGGTCGTCGGTGTTCATCTCGGCGCTGCCGTATCCGCGGCGGCTGAACACGTTGAAGTCGGTCGACAGGTCGATGTCGACCACGGGGATGGTGTATGTCAGGCTTGCCCCGTACTGATAGTCGAACGCGTCGATGGGCTTGAAACCGGCGCGGTCGCTGCGGCTGTGGTGCGAGGCATACTTGCCGGCAAGGCCCGCCGTGAGCTTGCCCAGGGTGTAGGTGAGGCTCATGTCGAGGCCCGTGCGCACGGTGTTGACCCGGCTCAGGTCGTCGGACGGCGTGTCGTAGGCCACGGCGAAGTCTACGCTGTGCACGTATCTGGTGGCGGCGCCTACGGCATAGCGCAGCCGCCGCTTGCTGTCGAGGGCGCCGTTGACCCCGAGCTTCACGGCCGTCTGCCAGTTGCCGTCAACGTTGTCGTCGGTATAGGTGTATGCCCCGGTCTGCGTGTCGTAGGTGGTGCGCACGCCCCATGCCCCGTGGGTGAAGGTGGCGTCGGCCCCCACGTACCACGTTAGCCGCGCCGAGTCGCAGCGCAGCGTGGTCTGCCACGACAGCCTGTGGTCGGTGCGGGCCTTCAGGTCGGGGTTGCTCACTATGTGGGCGAGCGGGTTGGTGGTGTCGTCGCCGGGCATGAGCGCCGTAAACTCGGGCTGCGCCACCTGCATCTGGTATGACAGATCGTGGCGCTGGCGGCCCTTGTTGTAGCGGTATTCAAGCCATGGGCTGAACTCGGTGTAGGAGCGCGTGGCCACGGTGTCTACCGAGTAGTCGTTGTAATGCAGCCTCTCGCGGCTGCGCTTCACGGGCAGGGAGAGGAAGAACTCCATGTTGTCGGTGCTCTTCTGTATTGACACCTCTCCCGAGTATGAGCGCGTCAGTGAGTTGCCCCAGTCGCTGTTGTCCCAGTCGAAGGCCATCAGGAGCGAGTCGCGGGTCGAGGGCAGCAGGCCTGTTCCGTCCGTCCAGCCCTCGCCGAGGCGGTCGAGGCGGTAGCGGCTCGTGGATGCCGAGTGCCAGTATTGCCCGTAAGTGAAGTTGGGTTCCACGTACCAGCCCTTGGGCAGGGCAAACATATAGCCCAGTTCTATCGAGTAGCTGTAGCTCTCGTCGGCGGCATCGGTGTAGTAGTTGCGGCGGTCGGCAGGCAGCGAGGCGGCATACTGCGTGCCGCTGAGGCCGAACAGCTCGTCGGGAGTGCGCTTCTGCCACATGTATTGTGCGTCTATTGAGAGTATGTCGCCCCACGGCAGCGGTTGCGACCACATGGTGATGCCGTTCAGCGACAGCGACCGCGAGCGGCCCAGACCGTCGCTCCACGAGCGGTTGAGCAGCGTGTCGCGCATCGTAGAGTCGCGCCCCCACGCCGTGTTTCGGCTGTTGGTGTAATGCAATGCGTTTCGGCTCTGGATGTGGAGCTTGCGCAAGCGCAGGAAGTCGCTTACGGAAGTGTTGAAATCCTTGGCTCGGCTGAACGACGAGCTGCCGCCGAATATGTTGCCGGCGGCGGCGAAGGTCTCGGTGGCGTTGTGCCGTTCGTTGTCGGCGTCGCTCCATGTCACGGTGGCATCGAGGTCGTTCATCACGCGCTTCTCCTCCGTCTCGGTCTGCAGGCTCAGCCCCGCCTGCTTGGTGGCGAGCAGCCCGCGCTCCATCTTGGCGGGCGACCAGTCGCCCCGGCTGCCGGGCCGCCGGTCTTCGTTCACGTTGTTGGCGTTGCCGAATACGGCCACCCTGCGGCGGTCGTCGAAGTATAGCCCGAAGGCGCGGGCGGCCCAGCGGTTGTCGGTTCCGGCCCCCGCCTCGGCGTTGGCTATGTAGCTCCGGGCGTACTCACGCTTCAGGTTGACATCCATCACGAAGTCTTTGGGCTCTATGTCGCGCCCGAGCATCTCGCTGCGCTCGGTGCTCTTGTCGTACACCTTGATTTCCTTCACGGTGAAGTAAGGCAGGTTTTCGAGCATCACCTTGTTCTTGCCGCGGAAGAATTCCTTGCCGTTGAGCAGCAGGTAGTCTACCTTCTTGCCGTTGACGTATATCGTTCCGTTGTCCTTGAGCTCCACCCCGGGCATCTGGCGGATGAGCGCGTCGAGCATCGAACCGTCGGGCAGGTTGAACGCCGAGGCGTCGTAGACGATGGTGTCGCCGCGGTATGCTATCTGCACGCGCGTTCCGCTGACCACCACTTCGTCGAGCCCCACATTTCTATATATGTCGTTTTGGGCGCGCTTTATGTGTATGGTGGGCACCAGGTATTCGGCCTTGCGGCCGCGGGGCTGCATGTCGTAGGGCACGAAAGCCGTCTCGTAGCCCTCGGCCTCTACCTTCAGCACGTAGCGGGCAGGGCGTCGCGGCACCGTGAAACCGAAGCTCGCGATTGTCCGCCACAGGTCGCACGTGTCTGTGTCGACGGTGGCCGAGTCGGCGTTCAGCAGCGTCACCACGGCCTTTACGCGTGTGCGGGTGAACGAGTCGTAAACTTCGCCGCCGAGAAACACCGTGCGCTCCTTCTTTGCGGGCCGCCCGGCGCCATTCGCCATAGCTGGCATTGCTGCGGCAAGCAGCATTGTCAATATGATTGTTAAATAAATTTTGGTATTCATGTTAATACAACGTGAAATTCATTTAAATATTATAATCATACTGGCAATTGTCTTTCCGTATGTTAATTTTTGTCGTTTTGTTTCGCTTTCCTTGTGAATTTATATGCCAATGAGAACATTAAGTAGCGCGGAATGCAGTTGTATCGCGTCTCAGTGCGGCCCTGTGCGTTGATGGAGTAGCTCTTGGTTGACAGCTGGTGTAGCAGGTCGTAGGCCGTTAGCTTGGCCACGAGACTGCCCTTGAAGAACGACTTCGAGAGCTGGGCGTTCCACACCGGGTCGTCGGTATTCATCTCCGCGCTGCCGTATCCGCGGCGGCTGAACACGTTGAAGTCGGTCGACAGGTCGAGGTTGAGCACGGGGATGGTGTACTTCAGGTTGGCTCCGTACCGGTAGTCGTAGGCGTTTATGGCCTCGAAGCCTTGCCGGTCGCTGCGGCTGTTGCGCGCCGTGAGCTTGCCCGCGAGGCCCGCCGTGAGCTTTCCATGCGTGTAAGTAAGGTTCAGGTTGAGGTTGGTGCGCATTGTCTCGACCGTGCTGAGCACGTCGTCCGAGGTGTCGTAGGCCACGTCGAAGTCTACGCTGTGAATGTATTTCACGCTCGCGTCGAAGACATAGCGCAGCCGCCGCTTCTTGTCGAACGTGCCGTTGAGCCCTCCATTGAGTTCGAAGTCCCAGTTGCCGTCCACGTTGTCGTCTATATAAGTGTATGCGCCGGTCTGCGAGTTGTATGTGGTGCGTGTGCCGAAGTCGTTGCGCACGATGTAGGCCTGGGCCCCGGCGTACCACGTAAGGTCTATGGAGTCGCAACGGAACGTGGCCTTTCCGCCCAGCCAGTGGCGCGTGATGGCCTTCAGATCGGGGTTGTTGATGCGCAGGACCAGCGGGTCTGTGGTGTCGTCGGAGGGCATGATCGACTGGAACTCGGGCTGGGTGACGCGCATGCGGTAGTTCAGTTCAAACTTGTTTTTGCCCTTGCTGAACTCCATATGTGCATAAGGCTCGAAGTCGGTGTATGAGCGTGAGGCCACGGTGTCGAGCCCGCCGCTTCGGTAGTGCATTCCCTCGCGCCTGAAATATAACGGCAGCCGCACGTAGACATAGCTCTTGGCCATGGGGTGCATGATTTCCAGATGCGTGCCATACGACCGCGTGAGCACGTTGGTATAGGCGCTGTTGTCGGCGTCGAGGGCCAGCAGCAGCGAGTCGCGCGTGGACGGCAGCAGGCCAAGTTCGTCGTAGCGGTCGCTGGCAAGGCGGTCGAGGCGGTAGTGGGCGTTGTCGTTGATTTCGCGGTCCTGGCGGTAGGCCACGCCCGGGCGCACCGCCCAGTGGTCGGGCAGGGCGAAGTCGTAGTTCAGGCTGAAGCCGTAAGAGTAGTTGTCGGAGCGCGTGTCGGCGTAGTTGTTGCGTCGGTCGGTGGCCCCGTCGGCGGCATACTGCGTGCCAGTAAGGCTGAAGCTCTCGGCGGGGCGGCGCCTGCTGTACGAGTAGTCAGCAAAGAGTATGAGGTAGTCGCCCCACGGCAGCGGCTGCGACCAGCCCGTATAGCCGTTGAAATAGAGCCTGCGCGAGCGGCCGAGGCCTTCGCTCCACGAGCGGTTGGTGAGCGTGTCGCGCAGCGTTGAGTCGCGTCCCCACGAGGTGTTGCTGCTGTTTGTGTAGTCGAGGTTGGCGTAGCTGTAGATGTGGAGCTTGGGCAGCGTAAGGTAGTTGTTGATGTTCAGGTTGAAGTCCTTGTTGCGGTTGAAGGCCGAACTGCCGCGCACGATGTTGCCGTCTGAGGCGAATGTCTCAACAGAGTTGTGGCGCTCGTTGTCAGAGTCGTTCCATCTTACCAGGGCGTCGAAGTTGTCCTTGATGCGCTTGTCCTTGTCTTCGGTCTGCAGGCTGAGCCCCGCTTGCTTGGTGGCGAGCAGCCCGCGCTGCATCTTGGCGGGCGACCAGTCGCCGTCGCTGCCGGGTTGCCGGTTCTCGTTGACGTTGTTGGCGTTGCCGAAGACGGCCACGCGCGTATGGTCGTCGAAGTAGAGTCCGAAGGCGCGGGCGGCCCAGCGGTTGTCTGTTCCGGCGCCCGCCTCGGCGTTGGCAATGTAGCTCCGGGCGTACTCCCGTTTCAGGTTGACGTCCATCACGAAGTCCTTGGGCTCGACCTCGCGGCCCAGAGCCTCGCTCTTCTCGGTGCTCTTGTCATACACCTTGACGTTTTTCACGGTGAAATAAGGCAGGTTTTCCAGCATCACCTTGTTCTTTCCCTTGAAGAAGTCCTTGCCGTTGAGCAGCAGGTAGTCAACCTTCTTGCCGTTGACGTATATGTCGCCGTTGTCCTTGAGCTCCACCCCCGGCATCTGGCGGATGAGCCCGTCGAGCATCGAACCCTCGGGGAGGTTGAACGCCGAGGCGTCGTAGACGATGGTGTCGCCGCGGTATGCTATCTGCACGCGCGTGCCGCGGACCACCACCTCGTTGAGCCCCACGTCCTTGTATATGTCGTCGCGCCCGCGCTTCATGAGCAGCCGGGGTATGGTGTAATAGCCCTTGCGCCCCCGCGGCTTCAGGTCGAAGGTGTCGGCCAGGGTCTTGTAGCCCTCGGCCTCGGCGCGGATGAAGTAGCGCATGGGGCGCTTCGGCACGCGGAAGCCGAAGCTTGAGCTTGTCCGCCAGATGTAGCATGTGTCTGTCTTGGCCAGGGCGGAGTCTTCGCTCGTGATGGTCACCACGGCCTTAATGCGCGCCTTGGTGAACGAGTCGTAGACTTCGCCGCCGATATATACTGAATCTGCCTTGGCTTTCTTGCCACTGTCGGGATGCGCGGCCGATGGCATTACTGCCGCAAGTGCGGCAACGAGGATGATGTAGAGCAGTCTGTTCATGTCCTGTTAGCATTTTTATGGTTGACAATCTCCGCCTGCCGGAGCCCCAAGGCTGTTGCCGGGGCCCGGTGAGGGGGCGTGCATGTCTATGGAGGATTGCGCGTTGCGGCCGTCGGTCTGGGCGTCAGTAGATGATGCGTCCGCGCTTAAGCGGAGTTTGCCTGTACGTCTTGTCCACGTCTTTGCGCAGCTTTTTCACGCTGAGGCCGCGCTCGCTCATGGCCTCTCCGTTGAAATAGCGCCGCTCGGGGCTGCTCGGCATGAAGAAGTCTACGGTCTCCACGTTGTCCGGCAGCGGCGGGAAGACGAGCACAAAGCGCACGAAGTTGCCGTCGATAGCATCAATCCAGAAGAAGGTATCGGTGGGGAAATACTCCAGGCGGCGCAGCATGTACTGGTCGCCGGTGTCGCTGTCGATGATGGTGCAGCCCGAGTTGAAGTAGTAGAACTTGCGGTCGTTATGCGCGTATGTGGCAGTTACGTACGTGGCATCCTTCGTCCGGTACAGCTGATAGTAGGCCGAGTGGAACAGTCTCAGGCCGGCCGGTCTCGTCACGGAGTATGGGTAGCTGTATCGGGCGAAAGTCTTTGTGTCGTCGATGTTGTAGTTTTCGGCCTGCGGCTGCGTGAGTTTCGGCTCGATGTTGTCGGGTCTCGGGTCGTATGCGGCCTGCCGCGAGGCGGCGCAGGCACACATCATGGCGGCAGTGGCGGCCGCGAGGGCCAGTCGTGTCAGTAGGTTTGTCATTTCAGTGGGTTTGTTTGAGTGTCATCTTATTATCTTTGCCGGCCGGCGCATCACGTCGTCCAGTCGGACAGGCATCACCGACCTTTCGCCCTGCTTGCGCACCGCTATGTTCTCTACATGCTTGTCGAGCGGCGGGAAAACGAGCGTGAACGCCACTATCGAGCCTTTGCGCCCGGTGATGTATCCCTCGAGTTGCGTCTTGCCGTAGCCCACGATGCCACGGCACATGTATCGGTCGCCCGTGTCGCGGTCTTCGATGTATCGCGTCACTCCGTCGAGCCGGAACAGCTGCCGGTCGCTTTCCACATACTTGAGCATCACGAGGTGGGTCTCGCCGTCGTGCCTCTCAATCCAGAACTTGTGGCGCATGCGGCGGTATTCACCCAGTGTGAGCGGCACAATCTCGGTGTCGGCGAGCTCGCGCACAGGCTTGCCCGGGGCCGCTTGTGGCTTGTCGGCCGGCTTGGCCGGGCCGTCGCCGCCGACAGGCGAGAAGCCGGCGCAGGTGTAGCCCGTAGGCCCGCCCCGCTTGATGAGCACGTTGAAGGTCTGGGCGTTGCCCTGCCCGCCGCTGCGGCGCGTGGGCTTGGCAGCGGCGTTTTTGTTGAACCTGAGCAGGAAACTGCCGTCGAGGTAGATTTCGCCTATGCGTATGGTGTCGGCGTGGATGCTGCCTTCAGCCCTGCGCAGGTATGTGCCGCTGCCTATCTTGCTCATGCCCATACCTTGCGCTATGCTGTCTACCACATGGATGGCGCGGTCGGTAGAGAAGTCTTCGGCCGGGGCGGGCTCGGCCACCGGTTCCGGTTGAGGCTCGGCGACGGCCGGCGTGCCGGGCTCGGCGGCCTCGGCGGGCGATTGCGCTGTTGCCCCGGCCACGGCCTCGTTGAGCGCCTTGGGCGACAGCAGCGGTGCGGCAGCCTGCTCTGTTTCCAGCCGTTGCCCGATGTCGGCCACTATGGTGGGCCGGGCAAAGGCCGCCACGGCCATGCCGACGATGGGCAGCAGGTAGGCCGCCTTGAGCGCCGCGGCCTTGGCCGATGGCTTGCGGCACATCATGTAGAGCCGCTTCTTGATGGGGCTGTGGTTGAAGGCGTTGGCTGCCGGGCTTGCGCTGCTGCCGGCGGCTGCGGCTATGAGCAGTCGCAGGTAGCTGTCGCTGTCAATGCCGCTGGCCAGCACGTGGCTGTCGGCCTGGTATTCGTGTACGTCTCTGAGGTCTTTGCGCAGCAGCCATGCCGACGGCAGGAACCACAGCATGCGTGCCGTGAACTCACAGAGCAGCATGTCCCACGAATGGCCCAGGCGCACGTGCGACAGCTCGTGGGTGAGCACCGAGCGCAGCTGCTGCCCTTCGAGCCCCTCGGGCAGTATCACCCATCGCATCCAGCTGCAGGCCACGGTGATGCGGCCCGACACCAGCACGGACGCGCCCCGGGGCGCCGCGGCGGTGCGTATGCGCCTGCTGCGCGCCATGAGCAGCCAGAGCGAGGCCAGCGAGCGCATGTAGACCAGCCAGCTCACGGCCACGCCGGCGGCGTAGGCCATGGCCAGCAGTCGGGGCCACAGTGCCAGCCGCGGTGGCTGCGTGGTTGTGGCGGCTGTGGTTGCGGGCTCGTCGTAGGCCTGCTCGATGATGAAAGTCTCGGCACTGGCCGTGGCCTCGGCTATTGGGCTGGGCCTTGAAGTCTCGATGTGGCACAGCGGCAGCACCGCCGAGGCGACGAGGATGAAAATCAGCACGGCGCGGTTGAGCGCGTGGAACGTCTCGCGGCGCATGAAGAGACCATAGAGCGAGTGGAACAGCGTGAGTGCCACCGCCCACTTGATGATGTAGATTATAGCTGCTGCCATGTCATTTCTCGCGTTTCAGTTTGTCGACAAAGTCTATCAGTTCCTTCTCGCTCACCTTCTCCTCCTTGACAAGCGCCGACACCACGTTCATGTAGGAGTTGCCGAAATAGCGGCTTACAAACGACTCAAACTTGCGTCGTCCGTAGTTCTCTTTCTTCACGGCGGGTATGTAGAGGTAGCCCCTGCCGTGGGGGCGGTGGGTGAGGTAGCCTTTCTTCTCGAGCAGTTGGATTATCGTCGACACCGTGTTGATGTGCGGGCGGGGCTCGGGCATCATGGCGAGCACGTCTTTGGGCGTGCAGCTTCCTATCTGCCATATCATCTCCATGATGCTCTCTTCTTTTGCAGTCAGTCTCTCCATTGCCTTTGGTTTTTAAGTCGTATTGGTTTGTTTCTTGTCTGTTGTTAGTGGCGGCCAGGCTGCGCTGTGGCCTTTGGGTGGCCGTGCGGATATGCCGGCCGGGGTGGATTGCCATGCGGCGCTGCTGACTCGTGGCATGCAAACCTGTGGCCTGAAGGTTTTGCCTGTTGGTCGTTTCGACTGCAAATATAGTTAATTTATCAATAGCTTCCAAGTTTCCGGCCGATTATTTAACTATTGTTTTAGTTGAAAACCGCGTTCGCGGCATTTTGCGTACCCATCCATCAGCCGCCGCCTTCAAGCTTAAAAGACGTATTGGACATGATCCGTTCGGCATCGCCGCCGCACTTGGGGCAGGGCTCAAGCTCCGGAGAATCAAACGTTTTTACCCATTCTTCAAACACGTTGCCGCACTTCCGGCAGCGGTATTCGTAAATCGGCATCGACTCGCTCCACCAAGGGCATTCAGGACCGCTCCAAGCGGCCTTCACTGACAAAACAACCGGAAAACCTGACGATTTCCCGGAATTCGGACAAAGGAGAAACAGCGGAAGCGCCGGGGCGCATCCGCTGCTTCGTGCCGGGGCTCCGGCACAAGAAAGATCGCCAGACTTACTTGCTGTTCTTGGCAGCAGCCTGAGCTTCGTGAATGCGGGCCTTGATGCGCTCGGCGCGACGCTTGCGACGACGATCAAGTTCCTTCTTACGCTCGATTTTCTTATGGGCCATGATAGTACTCCTCAAAGTGAAAAACGTAATCTGTGGATAACTACAGCCAATCCCCCCGTTTGTCCAGTACAAACATGCGGAAGGGAAAACGGCGCGCCTCCGGGAGGGAGAAGGGCGCCATGAAAAAACGCGCTCCCCAGCGTATAGAGAACCGCCTTTGAAGAAAAAAGACCCGCCGGAAAAAAGGGCCTCCCCCCGCGTACAGCCTACTGTCTTCGGCGCCGCGCCTCAGGAACGAAAAGGGCCTCTCCGGAGAGAGGCCCTTCCACGACAGCGTTTCTTCAGGCTACTTCCAGCCGCCTCCAAGCGCGAGGCAGACATTCACGATGGACGACAGGCGTTCGCTGCGCGCGGCGGCGAGCTGCATTTCGCTGTCGAACAACGAGCGTTCCGCGTCCAGCACTTCCAGATACGAGGAATAGCCGTTGTCGTAACGCGTATTCGCCAGCTCCACGGAAAGCCGCAACTCCTTGACCATGCGTTCCAGCGAGGCGACGACATTGCTCATCTCCTGCTGGCGGGTCAGGGCGTCGCGCATTTCCTTGAAGGCACCCTGAACGGTCTTTTCATAGGTCGCCAGCGATTCGCGCTGCTTCGCCTCGGCGGCTTCGACGCCGTACTTCACACGCCCGAAATCAAGCAGCGGCACGGAAGCAGCTCCGCCGTAGCTCCACGTCTGGAGCGGATTGCTCATCAGGGTATGCAGTTCGGGGCTGACCACGCCGAAGAGGCCGGTCAGCGAAATGGCCGGGAACCATGCGGCCTTAGCGACGCCGATGTTGGCGTTGGCGCTCTTGACGGACATCTCGGCCTGCTGGATATCCGGGCGGCGTTCCAACAGATCGGAAGGCACGCCCGCCGGGATGACCGGAGGCGTTGGGATGGATTCCAGCGTCATGCCGCGCTGCACGGTGCCATCCATGATGTCCTTGGGCGAGCGTCCGAGCAGGGCTTCCAGGGCGCTTTCCGCCGCATCGCGGGAAATGCGCGTCTGGTAAAGGGCCGTCTTGGCGGTTTCCACTTCCGTCTTGGCGCGGCTCAAGTCCAGTTCGCTGATGAGGCCCTGTTCATAACGGGCCGTATAAATCCTGAGCGCATCCGTACGCGTCTTGACCGTCCGCTCGGCGGTCGAGAGCTGGAGATCAAGGCTCCGCAGCAGGAAGTAGGCGTTGCTGGTCTGCGCCGCGATGGAGAGCCTCATGCCGCGCTGCGCCGCTTCGGTTCCGAGCACCTGATACATGGCGGCTTCCTTGGCGTTGCGGAGCTTGCCCCAGAGGTCAAGTTCCCATGTCGCCCCGAAGCCCGCCGAGAACGGCGACTGCGAGCCGTTCGTGATCTTGGTGTTGTCCACCCAGGTCTGCGTCCCCTGCGCCTGCCCGCTCAAAAGCGGGAGCAGTTCCGCACGCGCCACGCCAAGCTGCGCCCGCGCGTAGTCGACCCGCGCCACGGCGGCCGCGATGTCGCGGTTGGCGATCAGCGCCTCCTGAACCAGCGCGTTCAGCATGGAATCGTCGAAGCGCTTCCACCACTGTTCGTCAAGCTGTTCGCCCTTTCCGGGATCTTTCCACGCCTGCGGCAATTCCATTTGGGGACGCTGGTAG
>OQVI01001445.1_pt1 | contig 16328 bp, 19 predicted proteins | sample 1691651 | NCBI WGS metagenome assembly OQVI01 (sample SAMN03418287, study PRJEB22391) | human gut metagenome | biome: human-gut; feature: organic feature; material: feces | host: Homo sapiens | place: Italy | collected 2013-04
CCGGTTCCTGCTCTATGCGCTTGACGGGCTGAGCCTTGCAGAGATCGGTGTGCTGGCGGCTGCAAGGCTTTTCCGATGATATGTTTGATAAGGCTGCCGCCGTCAATTCCGACGCCCAGCTATACAAGCAGGCAGGCAACGGCGTGACGATTCCCGTTGTGTACGCAGTCGGCAAGCGTATTGTTGAAATTCAAAAAGAACTCAATTCGGAGGTGAAAATATGAGAAAACGCAATGTTCACATTCAATTCTGGCTCGACAAAAAGGAAGCCGAGGCGTTTCAAAAGAAAGTAAAGCGCAGCGGTCTTTCCCGTGAGGCATATTTGCGGCACTTGGTAAACGGGCTTGAACCGCAGGACGCCCCACCGCCCGATTATTACGCCATGATGAGGGAGCTTCACGGAATCGGCAACAACCTGAATCAGATTGCCGTCAAAGCGCACACCTTGAATGTTCTCGATGTGCAGCGGTACGACGAGGCCTGCCGCAAGATTGATACGGCTATCAAGAAAATCACCGAGGCGGTCATTTTGCCCCGCCCGATGAAGTAATGGCTACTACCTCTATTTGGCGTGTGAAAGGCTGGCTCGGCAAGGTGGTTGTCTATGTGGAGAATCCCGATAAAACAACGAACCCGAAATTTTATACCGTTGAAGATATGACCGAGCAGGACGGACAGGAACTTTCCGATGTGATCCATTATGCGGTCAATTCCCGAAAAACGCAGAAAGCGGATAATGAGGACTGCGCCGTGGTTCACCGTTTTGTGTCGGGTATCAACTGCTCTCCCTCTACCGCCCGTGATGAAATGCTTGCCGTGAAAAAGCGGTTCGGCAAAGAAAACGGGACGGTTGCCTACCACGGGTATCAATCCTTTGCTCCCGGCGAGGCTACACCCGAAATGGCACACGAAATTGGGATGAAGCTCGCCGCTCGTTTGTGGGGCGACCGCTATCAGGTGATTGTGGCAACCCACCTTGACAAAGAAAATCACCTGCACAATCACTTTGTCCTGAATACGGTGTCCTTTGTGGACGGAATCAAATATCACCGCACCAAAAAGGATTATCACGATATGCAGACCGTTTCCGATGAGCTTTGCCGTGAGTACCGTTTATCGGTGATTGAAAACCCGCGGTACGGAAAAAGCAAGCAATACGGCGAATGGCGTGCCGAGCAGGAACAGCGACCGACTTGGCGGGGGCTGATTCGCGCCGATATTGACGAGGCGATCCGGCAGTCTATGACCGAACGGCAGTTTTTCGATAACCTGCGGAAGAAAGGCTATGAGGTCAAGATCGGAAAGGATATTTCGGTACGGCCGCCGGGCAAAGAGCGCTTTGTAAGGCTGATACGCAATTTCGGTGAGGACTATTCCATTGAACAAATCCGCAGACGGATTCTGTCGCAGACACGGGCTGAAAAGAAACCGTCCAAGCCGACCCGTCAAGTGGTACGGATTCGACTGTTCGGCAGTTTGGAGAATACCCGCAAAATCACAGGGTTTCGGGCGCTCTATTTTCACTATTGCTACCTGCTGGGGATCTTCCCGAAAAACAATCCGAAACAAAATAGGCGGCTTCACTTCCTCTTGCGTGAGGACTTGCGAAAGCTGGATGACATCACCGCCGAAACAAGGCTGCTTGTACGAAATCGTATTGATACCGCCGAGCAGCTTTTTTCGTATCAATCCGAGGTAAAAGGCAAAATTACGGCTCTGACCGCCGAGCGAAAACAGCTTTACAAATTGCAGCGGACGGCGGCGGTCAAAGCAGACCCCGAAAAGGCGGCGGAAATCAAAGGCCGAATATCCGCATTGTCAAAAGAGCTTGCCCCTCTGCGAAAGGAGGTGTCTTTATGTGACGATATAGCCGAACGCTCCGGCGTTATCAAAGAGAAAATCAAAGCCGTCCGCAAGGACGAGCAAATCAAAGGAAAGGAGAGAACCGACCATGTACAATTCCGGTGACGCAGCGGAACAGATTGTAAGGATCAGTTTAGAGGGTACGGAAGTAGCCTTAAAGCTGACCGGCTCTGCGGCGAAAAATATTGCTGCTATGATTTACGCTGTTTTGAAAAACAGGGATAAGAACAAAACCAAAGGCAGACAGCGGTTGACCGCTATGCTCAAAAGCGGCAAGGAACTGAAAGTGTTTACCGTCAGCGAGGAACACTTGAAACAGTTTGCCGCCGAAGCCAAGCGGTACGGCGTTGTTTACTGCGCTCTGCGCGGTAAAGAAAAATCCGCCGACGGTATGGTAGACATTATGGTGCGTGCCGAGGACGCTTCAAAAATTAACCGCATTGTGGAACGCTTCAAGCTGGCTGCGGTCGATACCGTTTCTATTAAGCGGGATATTGAAAAATCCAAAGCCGAGAAAACCGCCGCTCCCTCTGCTCCCGAACAGGAAAAGCCCGATAAGGAGGCGGACGACCGTTTGCTTGACGATTTAATGGGCGCGCCTGTGAAAAAGGAAGAACGGGCGTCGCAGAATCCCGAAGTCAGCAAAAATGCTTCTTTTGGGAAAGCGGCGGAGAAATCCCATCCGTCCGCGCCTATCTCAAAGAAGCAAAGCAGAACCGCCGAGGGTACTGTTAAACCGCCCGAAGAACGCCCCTCTGTTCGTGAAGAACTGCGGGAAATCAAGGCGAAACAGCAAGAGGCGGCAGCTCCCGCCAAAGAAGAATCCACCGTTTCCCAAAAACCGACCAAACAGCAGACGACCGCCCACAAGCAGCCGTCCCGAAAAAAGAAACCCAAATCAAAGGAGAGATAACCCATGAGCAATTTTGACGATATTTTTGAACCAGCCCCGCAAGCCGAAGATTTTGACAAAGAGGCTTGGGCGGCAAAGAAAAAGGCAGAGCGTGACGAGGTTTACGCTCTTGCCGACGCCACCGCCGAGGAAGTATGCGCAGACGGCGGCAAGTTCCGTGACTATCTGGATGTGCAGGCAAATTTCCGTCACTACTCCGCTACCAACGCCCTGTTGATTCTGGCGACGAAACCCGACGCCCGCAGACTGGGAGACAAGGATTTTTGGCGCGATCAGGGCGTGTATATCAAGAGGCAGGAATTTGGCCGTCCTATCAAAATCGTGGAATCAAACGGCGAGTACACCCGTGACGACGGCAGTATCGGCGTTTCCTACAACATTAAGCGTGTGTACGACATTTCGCAGACCACTTCCCGCATGAGGGCGCAGCCGCCTGTTTCCCACGACGCAAGGGCTTTGCTTGGCGCTCTCATTTACAAAAAGCCTGTGCCGATTCAGTCTGTCGATGAGCTGCCTGACGGTATGGGTGCTCTTTACGACCACGAACAAAAGGCTATTTTTGTCTGCCGCGGAATGGAAGCAAACGATTTATTCTGCGAGGTGTCAAAGGCTCTGGCACAAGCCGAGCTTGCACAGACAAGCGAAGAATACGCCCCGGAAAATGCCAGCTTCAAGGCGCATTGCGTTTCGTATATTCTCGGTAAAGAGTTCGGCGCTGATGTGAGCGATTACAGTTTTGAGAATCCCGCCGATTTTCTCCGCACCGACGACCCGCAGGAAATCCGCGCCGAGCTTTCCGAAATCAGAGATACCGCCTACGACATTTCCGCAAGAATGGCGAGGTCGCTGGAACAGAGCAAAACGCCCCGCCATACGGAACAGGAGCGCTGATTATGGAGAAAACAGAAAAACGGGTATTGACCCTTGACCGTTACGAACACGGCGTTATTATCAATGCCCTGAATGAAATGCGAAACGACCTGCTGGAAGAAGAACGCCCCACCGATATTGTTGACGAGGTTCTTTTGAAAGCAATCGACGCCCCCACCAAAAAAGTGAGGTGCAGGAACGATGAAGCGCGGGAATAACCCTCTTGTCCTCTGCCTGTTCGGGATTCTTCCCGTTGTGTGGCTGGGATTGCTGATTGCTCCCGCCGCACACGGAGGCTTACCCGAAATCCTTGCTCGGTTTCCTGCGGCAATGAACGACCCGTTTCATATAGAGCTTTGCGGGGACAGCCTAAAAACTGTCCTCGTTTTGCTTTGTGTGTACGGTCTTTCTATCGGCGTATTCCTATCTTCCCGCCGCAGCTACCGCAGGGGTGAAGAACACGGCTCGGCGAAATGGGGTAATGCAAGAGCCGTCAACAAAAAGTACCGGGCAATAAAGCCGAAGGAAAACAAGATATTCACACAAAATGTTCGTATGGGCTTGGATGACCGAAAGCACCGCCGCAATCTCAATACGATTGTCGTGGGAGGCAGCGGGGCGGGAAAAACAAGGTTCTATGGTAAAGCGAATTTATATCAAGCGTCCACCACCAGCTACCTGTGTTTAGATTGCAAAGGGGAAATGCTGCGGGACACGGGATATTTGCTGAAACAAAAAGGCTATGAGGTGCGGGTGCTCGATCTTCTGAATATGGAGAAAAGCCATTGCTACAATCCGTTTGTGTATCTCCGTGACGATAACGATGTGCAGAGGCTTGTTACAAACCTGTTCAAAAGCACCACGCCGAAAGGCAGCCAATCCAACGACCCGTTCTGGGACACGGCGGCAAGTATGCTGCTCTTGGCGCTCGTTTTCTACTTGAAGTATGAGGCGCCGCCTGACGAACAGAATTTTTCAATGGTTATGGAAATGCTGCGTGCGGCTGATGTCAGAGAAGATATGGACGAATACACCTCGCCGCTGGACGAACTCTTTGAACGACTGGAAATGCGCGACCCCGACCATATAGCCGTGAAGTATTACAAGGACTATCATTCCGGCTCGGCAAAGACCTTGAAAAGTATTCAGATCACTTTGGCGGCAAGGCTTGAAAAATTCAACCTGTCCTCTTTGGCGGCGCTGACCGCTACCGATGAATTGGATTTGCCGTCGCTTGGTGAAAAGAAAGTTGCGTTGTTTGCGCTGATCCCCGATAACGACACCTCGTTTAATTTCCTTGTCAGTATCTTATACACGCAGCTTTTCCAGCAGTTGTTTTATCTTGCCGACCACAAGTACGGCGGCAGCCTGCCCGTCCCCGTCCACTTCCTGATGGACGAGTTTGCCAATGGAACACAGTTATAAAGATGATAATCTTGAATTGAGGGATAAAGGAAGGATGTAATAATTCACAATGTATCGTTAAAAAAATAATTATCTCGTGGTCTTTTCTCGAAAAAGTATTGAAAACCAGACAATTTTTTGATATGATAATTATGTGTAATTATATGTAAAGAGAGGTCTTGACAATGGATAAGAAAAGGAGGACAATGCTAACAGCCAGCCAGCCAGCCAGCCAAGTATAATTCCGTCCTTTTTTCCTGTCAAGCGAAAACTGCAAATTATTTAAGGCGTATTATGCCCGTTGTTAAACGGGCGTGATGCGCCTTTTTCTGTTTTGCAGTAAAAATCTGAAAAAAGGACGGAGTAAAACGATGAAACCAAAAAGCAGAATATTAAGTTTACTACTTGCAATCTGCCTTGTAGTAGGGCTTATGCCCACAGCGGCTTTTGCGGCCAATAACGATAAGGCTATTCAGCTTGGCGCAAGCAACATCAGCGGCTATGACAGTACAAATGGATATGACTATATCTATTACGGCGAATGGGACAATAGCCCCATAAAATGGCGGGTATTGGACGAGCAGACCAACACCCAAAACGAAGGTCTGTTCCTGCTCTCCGATGTGCTGTTGGGAACAGGCACTTGGGGAGGCGTGTATTTTGACAGCACAAGCCCATATGGCAACGCATGGCAGGGCAGCGACGCGCAGGACTGGTGTAAAACCTTTTACAGCGACAGCCTAACCACGCAGGAGCAGAGCGCGGTTTTAGAAACCACGAAAAGCGATACCGCGTTTACCAGCAGTACATATAGCGTACCATTTGCCGCTTCTGAAAATATCTTAAACGGCGACAAGGTATTTTTCCTCTCGGCAGAGGAAGCGGAAAACAGCGCATACGGTTTTACCGATGACAATGCGCGTAGTGCCAATTATGGCAATAGCGCCGGTTTGTGGTGGCTCCGCTCTCCCATCGCAGACTATACGAACCTTGCGGGCCTCGTCTTCGATTACGGCGACGTGTTCGACTACTATGTGTACACTGTCTGGGCTGCGCGCCCCGCTTTTAATTTAGATCTGAACTCTGTCCTCTTCATATCTGCCGCCGAAGGCGGCAAAATCCCCGCCCGCTGTAAGCGGCGGTAATCAAGGCGGCGAAGCCGACGCGATTTTTGAAATTGGCGATTATACGGGCAACGAGTGGAAACTGACGCTGTTAGACAACAGCCGCGATTTTGCCGTAACGGAAGACGCCGCCAGCGGCAAGCCCGGCGATACCGTTACGCTCAATTACACCGGGGCGACCACCGGAACAAATGAATATATCTCCGTTATCATTGCGGATAGCAGCGGCGCACAGTATTATGGCAGAGTGGCGCAGCCGACCAAAGCAAGCGGCACGGCGGAGGTCACCATTCCCGCCGGCCTCGCGGCGGGAACCTATACCCTGTATGTGTTCAGCGAGCAGTATAACGGCGATTACATGACCGATTATGCCAGCGCCTTGCAGGAAATTTCGCTGAATGTCCTGTCAAAGGAAGCAACAGAAGCAACGCCGCAGGCAGTCTTTACCGCAGCGGGCGATAGCAGCGGTACATTGTCTAATGTGGACGCTTCCATGAAATACAGCACGGACGGCGGCGCAAGCTGGACGGATATTACCGGCACAACGGCGGAGATCACCGGCGTGACAGCCGATAAGGATATTCAAGTCGTCAAAAAAGGCGACGGCACAGCGACAGCGGATTCCGACGCGCAAATCATCGATGTGACGCAGGCGGCAACGCCTACGGGACTCGGCAAGACAGACTGCAAAACCGCCGCCCAGAACGACGGTACCATCACAGGTGTAGACAGCACAATGGAATACAGACTGTCCTCGGCTTCCGAATGGACTTCGATCAGCGGAAATACAGTTTCAGGGCTTGCAAACGGCACTTATGAAGTCCGTGTAAGGGCAAACGGAACCGTCCTTTCCTCTAAGGTCGCCACGGTTACCATCGGTGCGCACACCTGTGCGGCACAGGGCGGCTGGCATTCCGATGAAACCGGCCATTGGAACACCTGTGAATGCGGCGAGAAGCTGAACGAGGCGGCTCATACTTTTGAGTGGGTAATCGACAAAGAGGCAACCGCAGCCGAGGCAGGCTCCAAGCATGAGGAATGCACTGTCTGCGGATATGCAAAAGCAGCGGTTGAAATCCCGGCAACCGGCGAAACCACTTCCCCTGAAACCGGCGACAACAGCAATATTGCTCTTTGGATTGCGGTTATGCTGGCTGCGGGCGCTGCCCTGACCGGCACAGCCGTTTACAGCCGCAAGAGAAAACACAGCAGATAACCGGCATAAACATTCACACATTCGTCAAGCTCCCTCCTATCGGGTACAATGTATCTGACAGGAGGGATTTTTTATGGAACGGAAAGCACATATCATTGATGAGCGGACAGGTATCGGCTATACGCTCTGCGGGGACTACTATCTTCCCGACTTGGTACTGCCCGAAGAAAAGGCTTGCGAGCTTGGGCGTTTCGGCAGGGCAAAATACCGGCACTTGCAGAAATGCCATAGGGTGCTGCTGACTACCCAGCGGACAAGCGGAAAGCTCAGCGAATACCTGCACAGCATAGACGCCGCCTGCGAGGAAACCTTCTCCCGGCTGGTAAAGCAGTATGCCGAGCGTGAGGGCGTGACCGAGCAGATGAAAGCGGCGGATATGATGAAATGGGTTGGGCTTATGAACAATATCCGCAGCCGTGCGGAAGAAGTGGTGATGAGGGAGTATGTCTATGAAGAAGATTAAAATCAGGGTGGACGATTTCGAGCTGCGCCTTATCATTCGGGCGCTGGCGGAATGGCGGAACAGCCTGCTCAAAGAGGATAAGCCGACGGAAGATGTTGACGAGCTTCTGCTCCGCTTCTGCAAGTAACCTTTACAACTGAACAGCGAATTACATAGCGTCTGTTTTCAGGCAAATTTCAAGCAGGAAAACAGGCGCTTTTTTTATACCCTGAAACACACATTTCGGAGAAACCGGCAAAAAGGTATCGTACCCTTGCCCGCCTTTTGAAAACGCCTTACAGGGCAAAAAAGAGGCAAAAATCGCCCCGGCAATGTGCCGATTTGGAAGCGTATGCGTAACACCATACGCTTTCTTTTTTTGCCTGCCGAACATTCCAAAAAAATTTTTGAAGATTTTTTCAGAAAACAGGGTGCGTTTCGGCTTCTCAATTCCAAATAAGTGAGAGGACTTTTCAAATTCAAAATATTTTTCCCGTTTAGGGTGTGCATTTGGCTGCTCCCAGTGGGAATAAGTGAGGAGATTTTTTCAAAATCAGGGTTGGAATTTGCCCTCTCCCAGTGGGAATAAGTGAAAGACCTTTTCATTGCACCTTGAAAACGGAATAACAGAGCGAATGGGATATGATTTTGCGATGACAGGAGCGAAGCGACGCCGCCTGACGGGGGCAGGGATAGAAAAACAGGGTTCGGAGTTACATACCCTCGCCTTACGGCTTGGGTTAAAAAATGATGGGAGGTGGTCATATTGCCACGAATGAGTAAAAAGCGGAAACAGGAATGGGCGCTGTTTCTGAATGAGCGAAACCGTATCGCCTACAACGAGCTTTGCAGGAAGTGCCAGCATTTGTGCAAGCAGAGCTTTAAGGCGCTGGTTATCGAATGCCCGAAATTTTTAAGGAAGGAGCGGAAACGGAAATGAAGCTTGAAATCACAAAGGCGAGCGAAGTCAAAGTCAAAAGCGTGGAATGGCTGTGGTATCCGTATATCCCCTACGGCAAGGTAACAGTCATTCAGGGCGAAGCAGGCGACGGGAAAAGCACCTTTATCCTGAAGCTTGCCGCTATGCTGACACGGGGCGAGCCTATGCCCTTTACCGACGGCGAAGGCGCAGAGCCGGTCAATGTGATTTACCAGTCCACCGAAGATGACGCAGACGATACCATCGTCCCCCGCTTTATTGCGGCTGGCGGCGATACGGACAGGTTGCTGTTCATCAGCGAAAAGGAACGGTATCTGAGCTTCTCGGACGAGCGGCTGCTGGAAGCGATCAGGCAGACGGAAGCGAAGCTCATTATCCTCGATCCTCTTTCCGCATATATCGGGGAGACAACCTCGATCAATTCCGCAAACGAAGTCCGCAGGCAGTTCCGTCCGCTCATTGACATTGCGAAGGAACAGGGCTGCGCTATTGTCATCGTCCACCATATGAACAAGGCAATCGGGCAGAAAGCCCTGAACCGAAGCGTCGGCTCGGTGGACATCGTAGGCGCTGCAAGGAGCGTCCTGCTTGTGGGAAGGACGGACAAAGACCGCCCCGATGAGCGGATACTGGCGCAGGTAAAGAGCAACCTTGCGCCGACAGGGAACGCCATTCTTTTTTCGGTTGACGAAAGCGGCGTGAAATGGCTTGAGGAAACCGCACGGACAGCCGATGAGGTTTTGGGGAATGTGTTTGCGCAGGCAGGCAGACCTGACGGGCAAATGCAGAAAGCAAAGGAAATGCTGTCCGCCCTTCTTGCCGGCGGGACGCCGAAGCCGCAGAGCGAAGTGATGGAGAAGCTGACTGCGGCGGGCGTCGGCAAGAGCACGGCAACAAAGGCAAAAGCACTGCTGGGCATACGCTCCGTGAAACAGGGTATGCAGTGGTTTTGGGTGTTGCCGGACAGCGAAGAATGAGCTGTCTTAGGGGGTCAAGGGGGAACGCCTTGCCCACCACCTTGCCTGCAAGGTGTAGTGGGTTACACTGCAATGCGCCGTGAACAAAAACCGCAGGATTTTGTTCGGCTGGCAGTGGTTTTTTGCGAGCCGCAGGCTATGGCGAGCAAAAACATCACGGACAGCAGCATTTAGGGATTGTTTACGAGCCGAAAAAGAAGGCGAGGAAACAAGACCGAAATGCGTCAAAGAGGCGCTTTGCGGTGTATCCGAACGCTCTCCCGCTCCACACAGGCGGCAGACTTCAACGACACATTCTGAATTATTACTTCCTTCCTTTGGGAATGGAGAAAGGAGAAAAAGCCTATGGCAAATTATGCGATTATGCGTATGGAAAAGCGCAAGCTCGGCTCTGTCGGCAGGATATGCAATCATCACGAAAGGCTGAAAGCCGAGTACAAAAGCAATCCCGATATTGACGCTTCAAGGACGCACCTGAACTATCATATTGTCGAGCCTGCGGCGAAATACCGCAGGGCTGTGCTTCAAAGGATTGAGCAGGCAGGAGCAAAACGGCGAAAGGACAGCGTGGTTATGCAGGACTGTTTTGTGGGCGGCACACCGGAATGGCTGAACGCCAAATCCGTCGAGGAACAACGGGAATATTTCAATTATGCCTACCGTTTCTTTGAGGACAATTTCAGAAAAGAGAATATCATTTCAGCCGTGGTGCATTTGGACGAGGCGACTCCCCATATGCACCTTTGCTTTGTCCCGATTACGGATAAAGGCAGGCTGTCCTCTAAGGATATTGTCGGCGGTCCGAAAGGGCTTGTGAAATGGCAGGACAAATTCTATGAATATATGCACGAGCGCTATCCCGATATTACGAGGGGAACGCCCGCAAGGGTATCCCACCGAAAGCATATCCCGTCCTTTATGTTCAAGGTGGCGGGCGAGCTTTATGACCATTACGGGGAGATCTGCAAGGCGATAGGTGATATTGGTCTTGTGAACAACGCAAAGAAAAAGGACGCGGCCATTGCCCTTCTCGGCAGGTATGCGCCTGAAATGGCGCAGCTCAAGGTGCAGCTTCAAAGCACGGACAGGCACATTGCCTATCTGGAACGGGAACTGTTTTCGGAGCGTGACAGCAATGCCGGTTACCGAAGCAAAAACTATGAGCAGGAGCTGGAGCTGAAGGAGGCAAACCGCAAAATCTACGAATTAAACCGAAAGCAGAAAGAGCTTGAAAAAGTCATTTCAAGGATACCGCCTGAAGTCTTGCAGCAGATGGCGCAGCTTGAAAAGGAAGCGAGAAAACGGAAATCGAAAGGCTGGGAAAGATAAATGGACATTACGGAAATCAGGGTATCGGACTGCGTTCTCTTTGAGGATTATCCCTTTCAGATACGGGACAATGCGGAGATGGAAATGCTGAAAGACAGTATCCGTGAAAGCGGCATTTTAATGCCGGTTGCCGTCCGCCCCAAAGAAAAACAGTATGAAATCCTTTCGGGACACCGAAGGATACACGCCTGCAAGCAGCTTGGGATTGAAACCGTACCCGCACTGGTCAAGGAACTGAGCCGTGACAGTGCGGTTATTTTTATGGTCGATTCCAACCTGCACCGTGAGGGCTTGCTGCCCTCTGAAAAGGCGTTCGCCTACAAGATGAAGCTGGAGGCGATGAAACATCAGGGACGCACTTCTGTCCAACTTGGACAGAAGTCGTCACGGGATATGCTGGCGGCAAGCGCCGGAGAAAGCGCTACGCAGATACAGCGTTATATCCGCCTGACACACCTTGAAAAGCCTTTGCTGGACTTGGTGGACGAGGGGCGTATCGCCCTTACGCCTGCGGTGGAGCTTTCCTATTTACTCCCCGAAGAACAACGGGATTTGCTACAGACCATTGAAAGCGAGGACTGCACGCCCTCCCTTTCCCAGTCGGTCAGAATGAGGAAGCTGAGCGCCGAAGGGCTTTTGACGATGGACAGGATATTTGAGATTATGACCGAAGTCAAGGGCAATCAGGCAGAGGTTTTGAAGATACCCACCGAAAGGATAAAGCGGTACTTCAAGCCGAACACCACCTACAAACAGATGGAGGACTATATCGTAAAAGCATTGGAATATTACGCCCGCTACCTGAAACGGCAGAGGGACAGAGACAGCCGGTAACGGCTGATTTTTTTATGGCAAGGAGGATTTCTATGAGCAGGAACAGGAACAGACCTGTAATTGATATTCGGCGTGTCCCCGTTGGGGAAAAGCCGTTAGAGGAGCTTGCGGCAGAGGTTTACGGCTGGCTCTTTCAAAACAGAAGCACAGCGAAGTCATCAGGCGGCACATTCGCAAACCGCCAAAATCCGCATTACAATGACGGTGTAAAGATGATTTCAGGAGGGAACAAAAATGACACAGCAGCTTAAAACAACAGCCCTGTATTGCAGGCTGTCAAAGGACGATGAAAGGCAGGGCGAGAGCCTGTCCATTGAAACGCAGAAGTCTATGCTCGTCCGCTTCGCACAGGAGAACGGACTGCTCCCCTATGAGCTTTATGTGGACGATGGATATTCGGGCTTAAATTTTCAAAGACCTGATTTTCAGAGAATGATTGACGATGTGGCGGTCGGCAAGGTCGGCGTGGTCGTGGTAAAAGACCTCTCCCGCTTCGGGCGTGACCATATCGTTGTCGGGCAGTATCAGGAAATCTATTTCCCGTCCAAACGGGTGCGTTTTATCGCCCTGAACGACGGGATTGATACCCTGAACAGCCAGAGCACCGATTATGCGGCGCTGAAAAATGTAATCAATGAATTTTACAGCAGGGACACTTCAAGGAAGATCAAAGCCGCTTTCCGTGCGAGGGCAAAGGACGGGAAATATCATTCCAAAGCAGCGCCTTTCGGGTATCTCAAAGACCCAGCCGACCACAACCACCTGATTCCAGACCCGGAGACCGCCCCGGTTGTCGCAAAGATTTATGACCTTGTGCTGAAGGGCTGGGGCAACTACCGTATCCGTGATTATCTGCGGGAAACCAAAGTACCCGTCCCGTCTTGGTATCAGCATATTCGTGGCATTGAGGACAAGTCCCGTATGTTCCCTGACGAGGAGTCAAGGTATATCTGGCGTCCCGATACGCTCCGTCTTTTGATTCGGAACCGTGTGTACTGCGGGGACTGCGTTCTCTGCAAGTCCGATACGGTTTTCAAGACCAAACAGCACTTCAAGACCGATGAAAAGACTTGGATTACCGTGGAAAACACCCACGAGCCTATCGTTTCAAGGGAAGTATGGGAACGGGCGAATGAACTGATTGCGGTCAAGCGGCGGGAATACAAAAAAACGCTGTCGGGCGATTTGAATATCTTTTCGGGGCTTCTGAAATGTGCGGACTGCGGCAAGGCGCTCAGCCGAAGAAGGTACGGCTCAAGCAGCAGCCATATGATTTATGTCTGCGGGACTTACGCCACCTACGGAAGCCACAAATGCACCCAGCACAAAATCTTTGAGGACGATTTGACTGCGGCTATGCTGGCGGATATTCGGGAGTTATTCTCTGCGGTGCGGAAAGACAAGGCGAAGCTCATTGACCTGCTGATGAAAAGCAAAGCGAAAAACGAAGGCAGGACGCTTACCACCAAAGACGCACAGTACAAGCGTGTTTGCAGGCGGCTGGAGGAAGTCAACCGCCTTGTAGACAAGCTTTATGAGGACAGCATTTCGGGCAGAATCAACGAAACAAACTTTGCCCGTATGCTGGGGAAATACCAGCAGGAACAGGAGGATTTACTTGCCGAAAAAGAAAGGCTGGAACGGGAGACAGCGGCTGTGTGTGAAATCCGCTCAGGAGCTGAACACTTCGCAGAGCTTTTGGAGCGGTACGGGGATATATCCGAGCTTACGCCCGAAATCCTCAATATGCTTGTGGAGAAGATACTGGTCTATGAGCCGAGGGCGGTGGACGGCGTTATGCGCCAGCAGATTGATGTATATTACCGCTATATCGGCGTGATTAAACTGGTGGACTACGGCTCTACCACCTATTACAAGAAGGAGGGCGTATCTTCCGCCGCAAAGAAGCGTGAACAGGCAAAAATGGAAAAGCGGATTGCCGCCGTAAAAGAGGAAGTGGAAAACAGCGAAGCGATTTCCGCATAATCCTTTTTTCGGCTGGTAAGTGCCACTCATAAACGGGTGGCGCTTTTCTTTTGCCGCTAAATCATCTTTATGCAGGTGTTACTAATGTTTCATTGCCTGATGACTTTGATAAAATCCTGTCTGTTATGCGTTCCAGAGGGGTATCGGTATCCATTATCCTGCAAAATCTGGCACAGCTCAAAGCCCTTTTTGAAAAGCAATGGGAAAGCATTGTCGGCAACTGCGATGAGTTTCTGTATCTGGGCGGCAACGAGCAAAGCACCCACAAATATGTGTCAGAGCTTTTGGGCAAGGAAACCATTGATACCAACACCTACGGGAAAAGCTCTGGGCGGAGTGGTAACTATTCAACAAATTATCAGATTTCGGGGCGTGAGCTGATGACCCCAGACGAAGTGCGTATGCTTGATAACCGATACGCACTTCTTTTTGTGCGTGGAGAACGCCCCGTTATGGACTTCAAGTATGACATCTTGAAGCACCCGAATGTGAAGCTGACGGCTGACGGAGGGCAACCGCCGTATATCCACGGAGAGCCTACGCAGGCTGTCGCAACCCTTGTGTTTGACAGTGATATTCCAGATAACGCCGTGAGCGTGAAAGCTGTCAGCACTTCCTATGAGCTTCTGTCCGATGAGGACTTGGAAGAAATATTCAATTTATAAGGAGGATTTACCCTATGAAACTTTTTAAGAAGAATGAGAACAAGAAAACCACGAAGCTGCCGATGACTGGAAAGGTTAAGAAAGGCTTCCGCTATTACTGTATGGCTGTTATGGCAATGACATTTGTGCTTGGTACTTCCGTAACCGCCTTTGCTGCCAATGACCCCATTCAGGTAGTCAACAATCTGTCCGATTTCATTTTCGGTCTGGTGAGGGCTGTTGGTATGATTATGCTCGGCTTTGGTATCGTGCAGATTGGTCTTTCCCTCAAATCCCACGACCCGTCCCAGAGGGCTAACGGCTTTTTGACCCTTGCAGGCGGCGTTGTCATTACCTTCGCAAAGGAAATCTTGACTCTTATCACAGGCTAAGATAACAGACTGACACAAAAAGATAACGGGAGCAGATCCGCCGAGTGCGGAACTCGCTCCCGTTATCTAATATCATCAAGGAGGTGGTCAAATGTCTGATAACTGGGTGATACAGAATTTAGAGAACGCCCTAAACACTTGGAATGAGAAATTAGCCGAGATATGGCAGCTCATTACTCAATCCCCAGAGAATTTTAAGGGCGGCACGATATGGAATGTCATCGTGGATATTCACGGTGCAGTGCAGGCTATCGGACTTGCCCTGCTCGTGCTGTTCTTTGTTGTGGGTGTAATGAGAACCTGTGGAAATTTTGCAGAAGTCAAGCGACCAGAGCAGGCGTTGAAACTGTTTATCCGCTTTGCCATTGCCAAAGGTGCAGTGACCTATGGATTAGAACTGATGATGGCACTGTTTAAGATTGTGCAAGGTATGATTTCCACGATTATGAATGCTGCAGGATTTGGCTCGGCACAGCAGACGGTGTTGCCGCAGGAAATCGTGACAGCCGTTGAAGACTGCGGATTTTTTGAGAGTATCCCGCTATGGGCGGTCACGCTGATAGGCGGGCTGTTTATCACGGTGCTGTCATTCATTATGATTATGTCGGTATACGGCAGGTTTTTCAAGCTGTATATCTATACTGCCATTGCACCCGTACCCCTTTCCGCTTTTGCGGGAGAGCCGAGCCAGAGCGTTGGCAAGAGCTTCATTAAGAGCTATGCCGCCGTGTGTCTTGAAGGTGCGGTTATCGTGCTTGCCTGCATTATCTTTTCCCTGTTTGCTTCTTCTCCGCCTGTGGTCAATCCTGATGCTGCGGCGGTTACAATGGTATGGAGCTATATCGGGGAGCTTGTGTTCAATATGCTCGTCCTTGTCGGTGCGGTCAAAATGGCAGACCGTGTTGTAAGAGAAATGATGGGCTTGTAAGGGAGGTGCTATGATTGGAAGTCAAGATAAATAAGGAAATCCGTAATTATACGGAGAGTATGTTTTTTGGACTGTCCCTCAGACAGTTCATTTTTTCTGTCCTTGCCTGCGGCGTGGCGGTGGGTTTGTATTTCCTTCTTCGTCCACGGTTTGGTACGGAAACCCTCAGTTGGGTTTGTATCTTAGGTGCATTCCCCTTTGCGGCTATGGGATTTATCAAATACAACGGTATGACCGCAGAGCAGTTTGTCTGGGCGTGGATTAAATCGGAATTTCTGATGCCGAAAAAGCTGATGTTCCTGCCAGATAATCTCTATTACGAAACGATGAAGCCGACCATTGAAGCCCATGAAAAAGGGTTGCCGACAGTACGGAAAAAGCAGAAAGGCAGGACACCGAAACCAAAGAAAACGAAAAAGAAAAAAGCGAAACGCAGCAAGGAGGTAAACAATGCTGAGAACTCTTA
>OQVI01001447.1_pt1 | contig 16323 bp, 22 predicted proteins | sample 1691651 | NCBI WGS metagenome assembly OQVI01 (sample SAMN03418287, study PRJEB22391) | human gut metagenome | biome: human-gut; feature: organic feature; material: feces | host: Homo sapiens | place: Italy | collected 2013-04
CAGGAGGGGGCCCCTTCAGCGTATGTTCTCTATACAAATCTACAGCCCTCGCCTACAGGCAAGAGCTGTATACCTTATTATCGTTATCAATCTTATTTGCTCTTACGAGATTTAGTCTTTGAATGCAAGCATCCAAGACCTGCACTCAATCCCTTGTCTACTTGACTAAGTTTATCAATCTGCTTCTGGTGCCAGTTTCTACATTGTGCGTAGAATTCGCATTTAGGTGTGCAAAATGAAAGACCGAAGTTACGATTATAGCAATAGTAGTCCATGATTACCTACAATTCATCATACGCATGATTTCACGAAACCATGATTTGAGTTTGATAGATTCGTAACGGATGGCTCCGTTGTTATAAGCGTCCATGATATGCTTGAAAGAGTTCATTTGTTTAGCATGCTTGATAAGCATAACATTAGGCTTGTGGTCATCAGTGGTTGCGGAGAACTTGTTTGGGCATTGAAGGTCTACGTTGTTACTGATGTAATATATCCACTCAAGAGGGTCATACCAGATTCCAATCCATGCTCCGTTGTATCTAATGGACATGCGATATTCACAGTCCTTGTTTTTCTTCTTGATGAAGTCGGTATCGTCTTCGAGCCATTCATTTTCAATAGCGTAATTTGCGTATTCTGTACCAGCGATAAGCTGGCCGAAGCGAGAACGTTTTGCATCTTCTTCTAGTTCAGGAAGGCTTACATCTTGAACAAGAATATCCTTGTTATTACCGAACTTTTTAAACTCTCCCTGATAGGGTTTGTCAAGATAGAAGTATTCAAAGTATGGGTTTGTCTGCGTTACAGCATTACCCAAGAACATAACTCTTACAATAGGATGGTCCGTGTTTGGGCGAGCAATGGTTACATACAGTTCCAAGAACTTAGTGACTTCATCATTGAGGTAAGAAGAGCGCTTTACAGCAATGAACTCATCGAAGATAATCATCTGTACATCAGGAAAAGCATCTGATTTTTGAGTGAATGCAGCGGATAGCTGAATTGCATAACCGCATACCTCACCATCACAATAAAGTGTATTAGATTCTGCTTTCAGCACATGGTCTGGAAACTCCTTCTGTACAGCTGCAAAGAGACGTCCACCGCGTGAGATAGTCAATTTCTTGAGCTCATTCTCCTGTCGGCGCACGTACACGAATTGCCATTTGCGTCCTGCTCGCTTTTCCTTGAGGTATTTCTCAACACAGTATTTCAGGCATCCATAAGTCTTGCCGCCTCCGCGCATACTGATGATGAAGTTGAACAGACAGTTATGGCTTAGCGTGTTCCTGATGTTCCAGAACTTATCAGCCCTTGTAGCGCAAGATTCCATCCCAGCCCCTTCCATAGTTATCCACCGAGTGTGTCTGGACGCAGGCGGGTGTGGAACCGCAATTTACGTCCTGATTGTTTCCTATGTACATCTGTGTATGCAGTGATTCATTAAGCAGGATATCTCCGCGTTGCAACTTGTTTGCACTGAACGAGCGGCCTGCAATCCATTTCCATCCAGCAGCGGTGAAGCCAGCACGCATATTGCCCGTGTACGTGGCGTTGATATCGATGCCCGCTGCGTAGAAGCCCGTGATGATGAACGAGGCGCAATCATAGCTAAGTCCGTTGACGTTCTTGAGGTTCCTGTTCGTCTGGCTGTAGGTAATGTAGTTGTTCGATGCCTTGTCGATGCACCATTTGACTGCGGCCTCCACCTTCTCATTCGAGGCCGTTCCGCCTGCGCCGTGCGTAAGGTCGTCCACGATACCGTTTATCACGGATAGCAGTTTCCGCAAGATACCCTGATTCCTGTTGAGTTGGTTGACGGCGAAGTTGAGGTTAGGCGTTGTTCCATTGAATGCGTAGGCCATCAGTGGTCCTCCCCATTCCAGCGCAGAGGCGAGGTTCCCTGCGAGAAGTTGTTTCCGATATCGGAGTTATAGTATCTGTCGCAAGCGTTGAAGGATAGACCGTTGGTGTATAGCAATCCAGCTACAACGTCCTCACTGAGCTTAATCTCCCCTTCGGGTGTGATGATTAGCTGCTTGAGGGAGGTATCGAGATACACGGGTAGGCAAATCTCATCGAGTGGGCGCATGGAAGTCGGCAGCGTGGCGATAGCCGTGTTGGCCTCGTAGCCGTTCAGGTGCATGTTGCCCATAAGCTGTACAGTACAGTCGAGCGTGAGGATACAGCATGGGTTATCGCACTGAACATCGTTGGACAGGGTCAAGGTCTGCAAGTCTCCGAGCTTATTGTACGGCATATATTCCTCCTTAAAATAGGATGCCCTCCCAAGGTCATCGACAGTGGGAGGGCGAGAAGGGTGGCATTCAGACAAGGGGTTCACAGAGCTTGCTAATCTCCGGTAGACCTCCGCACGTTTCACCGTGAGCAATCGGATAAGTCGGCGAGCCTTTACTTCTCTGGTGCCGTCTCCAATTCTACAGTATCCTCTTCCTTGCTGTCAACATCGATATTGAATATCATGAGAATCTTTGCGAATGGCAGGTCTGGGTTAATCTTGCAGATGTTCTCAAGGATGGACACCAGCTCTGTCCATGCGATATAGCCGGCAACGAGGCATGCGACGTTAGGGGAGATACCCAGAGTGTCGAACGGAGGGATACCCAGAATCTCGTTGGCGATGATGGCGATAAGGAGGAACATGGCCTCACCGATTTTGTTGTACATACCCTCGCGGGCAATAGTTGAGCACAGCTCCCTGTTCCGCAGGGCTGCTACTGTACCACAGACGATATCCATGATGATGAGGATACCGCACACGATGCTTATGTTAATCATATCATTTCCTCTCGATTGTAATCTTGTAGTTCTCGTTCTCTAGCGTTTCTGTAGAAGTGCCAGAGCCGCCATTCCCAGCATCGCTCCCAGCGATGCCGCCACCCAATGAGTTAGAATCAGCATATCTCAACCAACTTTCCCTATCCCCGTAATATACGGAACAATCCAGGTTATTTCCATATCCTGATAGACGCCCATCGCTACAGAACTGCCAAGCCACCACGTTGCCGTCAGCATTGGGGCAGTTCCATGAGGCCGCCTGCGCGAACGTGGGGTGCGCAATCTCGGGATACGATGCAATCCATCTCGCACAGTTCAGCTCCACTCCCCCCTGATTGAATCGCCAAGGGTTCGCATATATCCAAGGCCAGATTCCCGTGAGGTTGTGAAACTGGCGCACGAAAGAGTTTACCCAATCAACTGTTTGGTTTCCCTCCCAGTCGAGGACGGGGATGCCGTCATGTATGTATCCCACCACGTTGCGGTAGAAGAATGCAGCCTCTGCAAGCGGGTCGCTGCTGCCTGCGAAATGGTAGAAACCTCGCAGGAGGTTGGTGTTCTTCGCCTGCTGATAGTGCCTGTCGCAATACGGGTTCACGTAGGAGGTTCCCTCTGTAGCCTTGACGATAACACCCTGAATGGAGTCCGACACAGCCACCAAGTTCAGGTCGGCTTGGTGGCTGCTTATGTCGATGAAGTTTATCATTTTACGCTAAAGCTCGCGCCCATATATTTATTCTCAAATTGTTCTGAGAACTTAAGCAAGCCTGCGCCGATTCGTCCATAGAGCGGTTTAAAGTCGACGTCGTAAAAACCTGTTATATTGCCCTCAAATGGAAAATCAGATGGGAGGTTGATATATTCCTGTTTTACCGACACTGAATTACCGAAGATAGTACCGTTAACCCCGTCAAATGCCAATATAAACTTGCATTCGTCGTCCTGATACATATACACTTGATTTTGAGTTACGTTGAAGTAATTTGCATTCTTGGGAAGAATTGCTGCATTATACAGTCCCGAACTAAAGGTAATAGTTGTAAGTCCAGTGCTGTCGGTTACTTCAAAATCAAGAGTCAAATAAGTTGAAAGATTGGATTTATAAGTCTTGCCGTTAATTGCGATATCGTTCTCACCATAAGTATATCCGTGTAGAGTATAAACACCGTTAGGCAGATTGCATTTAATGGTTCTATATACCGCGTGCGAATGAAACCGTGTATCAACATTTGTATAGGATGGTAGATTTAGAATCTTATAACCTTGCGGTATATTAGGTTCTACGTCAATACTTACAAAATTGTCGGCAATTAGGGCGGCAATTCTAAGGGTGGTATCGGCATTATAATGCACCCAGATATTCTCAGTAGATGCCACCATGAAATTCTTATAGGTAGTTTCATTAACGTTGAAGAACTTATCAAGTCGGACGCATTGGATACCGTATTCATTGCATACGCGGTTGATTACATCATAGTAGGCAAACGGCGTCGAGGCGCATTTGTTTACGTTCAATTCTGTAAATGCCTCGCTGTGAATATATGCGGGAGTAAACCATATCAGTTTAGCTTTAGGGAAGATAATACGGGCACGTTTAATGGCTCGGATGGCATTCAATTCAGTATTACTAGTGCCATTTTGAGAAGATAGGATAGGGGCACTTTCAAATGAACCCTGCCAGTCATTAGTTCCATATGCAATCAGAACGGTATCTACAGAATTATCAACTGCCATTTTATTCAGAGTATTTACGAGGTAGTCGGTTCCAGTACCGCCTTTGCCATAGTTTTTAATCGTGGCATTGGGCATTAGCTTTGTCATGTTGTCAACAACTGAGGGAATGGTGATTCCGGGGTTGTTGAAGTCCCCGTTGCGCTGGAACGTGGAATCACTGAAGACAGCGAATGTATTGGTTCTATTCGTATAGGAAACGCCATTATAAGTTGTATTCAGTTTATCAATCGCCTGTTTATTCGCGGTGATGCGTCCATCGAACTCCATCACCTCCTGACGGTACATCTCCACCTGTGCATCGAGGTCGGCGGTGCGGAACCAATAGAACTCGTTGGTAATCTCGATGTTCTGAGGGACAGGGCGCTTGGACGCATACGAGGCGTGCGTGGCGTCATCCCACACGACCGTGAGGGAATCATACGTGGACGCCTTGTTCCATTGGATAGGGTCTGCGAACGACAGCACGGCCTTGAGGCCCTTGTAGGTGATGCCGTTGGGAAGTTTTGAAGTGTCGAACGTCACTGTGTCTCGGATAGTGGTCTTGGTCTCGGCAAGGGCGGTGTCGCTCTTGACCACCATGGTCTTGGTCTGGATTGCCATAAGTTTTCCTCCTAGTAGGAAAGTAGAAGTCGGCCGTAGTCGGATGAATCGGGGTCCGCCACCATATCGAAGGTGAGGAATCGCCAGCTGGTCGGGATGTACGCAACGAAGTGCCCGTCATCGCTCAGGCCGAACCACACGAACTTGACAATCTCGCCCACCACGTTGATGAGGTTCTCGGCGAGCCAGTTCTTCAGGGCCGTGATATACAGCGAGGCGTACTCACCGTTCTTTACCTTCTCGAACTCGGACGTGATGAGCGCCACGTCCTCCTTGAGCTGCGCGATATCCCGCGTGTTGGTTCCCACGTAGCCTGCAAGCTCGTTGTTCGAGTTGATTACCTCGTTGAGCTTCTTGACCACCTTGGCGACAAGCTCGTAGTACGACAGCGAGTCATCGAACACGGCGGGCAGCACGAGTTGGCACCAGTACTGCAGGCGTTGCACCGTGGCCGCGGATGTTTCGTCCATATCCTCCTCCTTTACCATAGCCCCATGAACAGCGTGGATAGGCTGTCCACAATCTCAAGGTCGATATTAAGCAAAGTCTTGCGGTATGTCAACAGCAACTCGGACTGGTTCGTATCATAGCCCTTCTGGTTATGCACCTTTGTGCCATCGAAGTCACCAGTGTAGCCATCGGTAGATGAGCCGCTCGTCTCGTTCTTGGCAGATGAGCCGTTCTCGGTCGTGCCGTGGTCGAGCGTGACGTTGGTGGCATAGTCCATCGCCTCTATAGCGCCCGTGTCAAGTCCATTCATCGGCGTGTCCTGAAAGACGTTTCGGTCATCAGAGGTGCTCTGCGAGGTGGACGTGGTGTCCGTGGCACGGGTGTCCGACTTGTTGCGAGAGGTGGCCTCGTTCCGTGTCCACTTCTCGGTATAGTCGAGGTTCTTGGAGAGCATGGGGTCTGTCACCAGCTTCTCGCTCCTGAACAGCTCGTTGTAGTACGGCATAATCTCGTGCATCTTCCTGCGCATGTTCCATGCGAACTGCCCGAGCGTCTCGAACCCAATCTCGCGCAGGTAGTAGCGCCTGATGATTTTATCGTTCAGTACGCTGCGGTGCGCCTCATCGTAGATAGGGTAGTCATCGAGGCCGATGATGCCGTACACGCGGGGCCAGTTGTCCTCGGTATGCGAGAGGTTGAGGTCATCCAACCGTTGCTCGATGGGGAACCGCAGCATTGTGGTGTACTTACTCATAATCATCTCCCGGAACGTTGGACGCCTGCATCCCGGAGGTCTCGAGCATCGCGTTGCCTGTGGAACCGGTTCGGATGTACGTACCGGAGCGGAAGTCGACCTTCACGTCAAGGCCGAACAGCTTGTTAATCTCATCGCAAGCCTGCTTGCGGGCGTTGAGGCGCGTGAAGCGCTCGGCCTCCACATCACCCATGTTGTTCACGACCTCATCGGAGATGAGGCGTTCCTTCTTGTCCGTGTTGACGTTCTCGATGCCCAGGTACGTGAGCGCCTCGTTCCACAACTGGTGCTTGTACGTCTGCAACTCGTTGCCCACGTACGGCGTGGTGATATCGAACACCTGAAACGCGTCCAAGTCGAGGTTCTTGTCACCGTGAACCCAAGGCCGCCCCTCATCGACCTCCTTGGCGGCATTCAGGTAGGTGAGGCGCTGGTCATCCGAGCAGCGGATGATGCGCGCGGTTCGCTGCTGCATACAGTTGATATCGATGGTGCGCTGGGTTTCCGCGAGGCGGTATGCGTACTGCCACAGCGTCAACCACATCGGGACGCGAAGGTAGTTCTGGTAGATGATTACCGAGTTGTCCTCCGTGCATTCGTAGTTGAAGCCGTTCACTGCGTAGGCGCGGCGGTCGCGCGGATACTCGTAGATATCCCATTGGCCCTGAATCATCATGGGCAGCACGGCATAGCCCTCGGGTGCGCGCCTGCGCTCGTCCGATTTAAGCGCCTCATCGTAGAAGAATCCCACGAAACCGTCCCGCAGGAGCCAGAACTCAAGCATGCGCTCGTCAACGCCATCGGGCAGATTGTCCCATTTGAACACGCTGATGGCGAGGTTCATGAGCCGCCACATGAACATGGTGGCGGTGTCCTGATTGTTGATGAACGTCTGGGCATCCTGTGCCCTGGAGCCGTTCTGCATAATTGACGGAATCATACCGGAGGGCGTAAAGAAACCAGTATACATAATCCTCCTATCCCAATGCGTTGGATTGCGAGTAGTCACCGAACGTAGCCGTATTATGCCAGAACGTGATACCGCCGTCAAATGCCCTGCGGATAACATCCAGTGCGTCGGCGGGCGTGCCGCGCCCACGCGTGAACGGGGCGGTCGCGCCAGCGCCCACGTTGAGCGAGCGGGGTGCCGCGCCACCAGTCTTCACGTAGTTCCACGAGGTACGCGAGGTGATGTTGACGGCCTCGATGCGCTCCACGGCATATCCCCAGCGGTCGAAGAACTGGTCAATCTGCTGGGCGACCTCGGCCTTCACGCAGATACGATTGATGAAAAGGCCTTGAGCGCCAGTTGAGAAAAGCGTCTCTCCGCTGACCTGCCCCCTCGTGGTTGTCGGCTGCCTGGAGGCATTCACCATACCTGCAACACCTCCCGCACCCGCTGCGCCCGCACGTTTCAGCGTCTTAGAGCCTTTGCCGACATTGCTCATCTGGCCCGCCACTTTTGCCGCTAAATCAGCCTCGTCCACATGGGCAAAACCCTCCATGGCACCAAGTCCCTCAAGTTCTGCCGATGCGGCTGCCAAAGTGGTACCGCCAGATATGCCAGCAAGTGCAACTCCCGCAACAGTGAGTGCGATTGTGCCTGAGTTTTGGCCCACCCAGTTCTGGAATGCATTGTTAGTCCATGAACCCATGGCACCAGCCTTGACAACGATACCGTCATCATAGTCCAGGGCAATACCCTTGTAGTTATATGGGAACGCGAACGCCTGACAGAGTGGATTGAGCGCATACTTCACTCGAACATTTGTGGTCTCGTTCATAAGCTCATAACGCAATTGTACACGTTGACCCTGACCGTCCCCCAGTTCGGCAAATGAATAGGGATAATAGTGAAGTTTAGCATTTCGAGGAGTATACCCGTCAAGCGTATTCTTATTTGTGGGAATAGACAAATCAGTTTGCGAGGAAAGCTCGATATCTGTACCGCCTTGCGTAACGACACGACCGCCGCTACCGCAAAGTGATGCAGCGAATGACGGCACGGTGAAAATGGCAACGATACTCTCGACTGAACCCGCAAACGTAAGTTCGTTAAGAAACGCCTCCATGGCTTCAGACCCGCCAGCGCTGGTTTGAACGGGAAAGTAATATAGTGCGCACCCACAGGCAATACCTTTGTTAACAGTCATGGCAATGGGTTTTGCGTAATATCCCTGAGGATTGATAATATCTTCAATAAGGTTGTTGTTCTTCTCAGGCTTGGCAGAGGTCATCACGATAAAGCCGCCGACACCGAACGTCTTCCTAGAAACACCGTCACCAACATATATAAGTGGAAACGAGGGTTCCTCGCTGAGCATGTACTTGCTGTCCTCGCTGGGTGTGGTCTCGCGCTCGATGAAACAGGGTGGAATCTGCCAGTCGGTGCCGTACAGGTACGTCTGGAACACGTCCGTCTCAATCGTAATCTCCGATGTGCGGTCGTTGATGTACTTCACGTCGCTGACGAAACAGTAGATGTACCCATCGGTCAGCGATTCGTTCCTGTACATGCAGTAGTTGCAGTGGTAGAGCCTGTCCGCCTCAATTGCCACCTTGAGCCTGCGGTTGCGCCCGATGTACGTATAGTTGTCGCTCGATAGCGTCATGCGCGTGGCGATATCGTTGTACTGCTCTTCCAGAGAGGTGTACAGGCGCACGTTGGAATAACCGCTGTCCCACGGCACGGAGCCGAACAGAATCTTTCCAGACGGCGTGTAGTTGGGAAGTGCCATCTATCCTCCTAATAGAAAAGGGCCGTTCCCGCGAGATACGGGAACGGCCTTACGGACAGTAACTATATATTACTGCGCTGCGGTGACGGTAATCTGGGCGGTACCCGTCTGACCGTCCTTCGCCATCGCTGTGACTGTGAGGACGTTGTCGACCGTCTCATCGGACGCGACACGCAGGACGCCCGAGGTGCCATCGATATGGGTTCCCGCCGCCATGTCCATGGTTCCCTTGACGGACCACTCGACCGTCTTCTCGAACAGGCCCGTGCCGGCGACCTTCGCGGTCATGACAACGGAGGTGCCCTGCGCCACATTCGCCGTGTTCGGAGACACGGTAACTTCCGTAATCTTGGATACCTGCGAGGTGAACAGGACGGCGTTGGCGAACGGGGAAACCGAGAAGGTCTTCCACACATGGAAAAAGTACTGCCAATATACGCCCTCTCCGTTGTAATTCTCCGTGAACTGCTCGAAGTTGTCGAAGCACATGAACCAGTCCTTTGCGAGCTTGACGGCGCTAATAAGCTGGAGCGCCTTCTTTTCCTCGTCCGTGAACGGCTTGTACGTCTCATCGTTGGCGAACAGCTCCGCGAGTCGGGCCTCGTCATCGGCATCGAACTCGAACGAGTCCACGGGGATTCGCTTGGAGATGTAGTCCACCTCGGAGAGGTTGAACGCAGCCGCGAGGACCTTCACGCCCAAGGTGGCCTCAGCCTCGTTGGGCACGATGATGACCTGGTCCTCGATTGGCGTGGAGTTGCGCACTCCCGCTCGGTTGTACAGAGTCTTGAGGAACTCAAGGTTGTTGGTGTACTGGCGGTACTTGGTGATTGCATCGTCGGGGTCGGCACCGTCACCCGAGATAGGCTTGGTCACGACCGTGTAGATACCGCCGTTGATTGCCTCGCGCGCGAGCATGTACTTCTTGGTGAGGAACACATCGAGGTTCATGCCTGTGTACAGGGAGTCCACGATACGCGCGATAAGCTCGTTCATATCGTAATAGGAAAGGAACGCCTGACGCAGCTGGTCGTTGGAGATGGTGACCTTGTAGAACTTCTGGTAGTTCATCGAGTGGAACGCCGCGCGCACATCGGGAATCTCGCGCTTGAAGACCTGAGTCTCTGCCTTGGCAGGGTCATACGAATGCGGCTTTGCGATGTTGACGAAAATCTCCTCGACCGTCTCGCCGTAATCGAGCTTGCCCATCTCGAAGACCGCCCACTTGTCCTTCCACACGCGGGACATGACGATAACACGTGCGATGCGGTTGACGAGCGCGGTGATATAGGCATTCATGTACGGCTCGTAGCTCATGATGTACTCGCCGATATTGTGGAGCGAGCGGTTGTCATCGGGTACGCGCACGGGGTTCACGGTAGAGTTAGGCATTGATTACCACCTCCTCCACGAGGCCCTTGTTGATGAGCGCCTGTCGTAACATCGGGTTATCGTTGATGATGGCCTCCAGCGTGTCATGCGAGAAGTGCGGGTCGTTCTTGAACTTGTCGTATGCGTGCATCACTTCGGAATCTGGCTTAGTTGGCATTGTACTTGTTCCTTCCCTTGAATAGCGTATCGAACGTGTAGGGCATATCCTCCTCCTTAGTCTCCTGTTTCTGCACCTGCTTGGCATGCTGGGGCGAGGACAGGAAAGCGTTTGCGAACTTGGTCTTGGCTGCGTCCAACTCCCTTGCCAAGTTGTCGCGCTCGGTCGCAAGCTCCGCATTCTCTGCCTGCGCCTGCTCCAACTGGGCGGTCACTCCGTTGTAGTCCTCCTCGGAGTACACGGTGGCCTCCTCCATACCACCGGGCAGTTCGTCCATATAGACGTAAGGCATGATGAACCTCCTCTCTTTACCTCTAGAATATATTAGCTCCTGCGGGCGGTGTCAACAACTTTATCGAGAATCTCGGCACCGTGCTCCTGTAGGGCGATGAGTGCATCGATATTGTTGCGCACATCCGGGAACATCTCGCGCACCTGAGCGAAGGTGCACGAGTAGAACGCATAGGAACCGTCAACCTGCTGGGAGATGATATCGTACTTGTACGTGTCAGCCGTGACTATCATGCGGACGTAATACTCACTACAGTTCATACTATACCTCGTAACTTCCCTTGAACTCAAGCTCGCAGATATCTACCTCGTACCCGCGTGCCTTATAGAGCTTACCCATCGCCTCGGCGATAGAGCGTACTCTATACATGTTGGTGAAAATAAGCGCGTCATCTATATTATCCGTCATGTCGGGAACGCAATCCTCATCATCTATATGAGAACGCTTGCCGGCGAAATAATGATGATATATAGCACCTTCAAGCACTTTACCCATGACAACATATTTTTTCAGAACCGGTATACATTATTAACCCTCCTCGCTAAACAATTCGATATGATAATCCTCATCATATTCGCTCTTAAGATAGTCCCTTATTCGCAACGCCACATCAAGATGAATGTATTTAGCTGCCTCGTGGGAATCATGGGTATGATGGATATAGTTGTTATACATACTCTCAAAATATCCATACTTCTCACTATACAGAACAATGCACACCATACCTATCTCCTAATCTCCATATCGCCCTCGTACAGGACGATACCGCCATGCACGCGCCTCGTGTAGAGCTTGCCCGGGTACACCTTGCCGAACTCGAAGTTGTCGATATCCACATATCTGTGACACTGGCTGGGCATGCCCGCCACATGCACCGTGGGCGTGTCGCTGCCCTCCTCGTACTCCATGTAGCACTTGGCACGCAGGAACTTGGCCTGATAGAACGTGCTCTCGTGCTTCCAAGCGCCCAGGCGCACGGCGTCCACATCGATACAGTCGGGTATATCCGTGCCGATGAGATGGACGGAATCGGTATCGGCATATATGAACCTGTCGTACACGGATTGCGCCGTCGTGATGGTCTTGTATCTGGCCCACGCAGTGATGAACACGCCTGCGGGCAGGTACACGGGGTCGCGCTCCTCGGGCGGCAGGTCCACATAGCGCAGCACATCGTTGACCAGCATCGGCCTACGCGAATACACCGTGGTCCGCGTGGCGAACTTGCCGTAGAGGGAGTTGAGCATCAGCTTGGCAATCTGGCGCATGCCCGAGTTGCCCTCGATGGTCGCCTGATTCTTAATGCCAATCCACTTATCCACGTAGGACTTGAACAAGAACGTTGCGCTCCTGAACTGGTAGCCGCCGTGCCAGCGCAGATTGTAGATATGGTACTGCTGCGTGATGAGCTTCCAGTCCACGGAGGTGACAGTGAACGTGACGTCGCCGTCGCTGCGCTCAAGGTACTCGGTCTGCTTGAAGCGGAAGTTGCCCTTGAGCTGGATGCACGGTAGGTGGTCCTCGCGGATGCGGAACGAGCACGTCACCTGCGCTACCCATAGGTCGAAAGCCTCTGAGGGCTTGGGCTTGCCCTCGAACCTCACGGGCCTTCCGTACGGTAAACGCTCGTTAGAGCAGCTCGCCATAACGGACGGGTACAGGCTGTTCACATCGAACACGATGCCCTCGCCCAATTTACGCCCCTGAAACTTCGGGTTGACGTACGTCCACCCTCCACGATACGCCTTTCGTATGAACTCGTCCTCCTCGGGTTCGATATAGGAGAACCACTTGCGGAAACCCTTGCGCCCTCCACTCATGTCGCGGTAGTTGGTTAGCGCGTTGCTGCCCGCCGTCATCTTGTTAAGGCCCTCGTCCAAGAACTTGCCCATGACCATGGCGGCGATGAGCACATCGTTGTCGAGGTAGGCAATCTCCTCATCGGTGAGCCGGTGCCCCACGGGGCGCGGAGCGGAATAGTCGATACTCCCCTTGAGGATGGGAAGCTTGTATGCCTTCGCCATCTGCGCAATTGACAGCGGGACAATCTTGAGCGAGTCCATTATACGCACGCTCAGGGACTTGGTGAAATACAGGTCGATGCAGTACACCTGATTCGCATCGCTGATGACGGTGGTATATGTACGGGTGCCCGCCTTTGTCCTGTCCTCGACCCACTCCCAGCCGTTGCGCTCAAGCCAGTCCATGATGAACGCACCGTCGAACGCGAGGTTGTGGAAGTACACGTTGCACGGGCCGTTGTCACGGCACCACTCGATGAACCACTCGACAGACGTGCCGCGCTCGATATGGTCCGTATTCCCAATCTCGCACGTGGCGGCAGCCCAGACTCGGCAGTCCTCCATATCGGTGGTGGTCTCGAAGTCCGCAGTATAGCTCTTGCGATTCAACGTGTCCTCCCACCATTCATCGCCGCCGTCACCGAAGACGCTGACCTCCTCCCTGTCCATGAGGTCCGACAGCGCGTTATAGATAGAGTCGATATCCTCACCTGCCATCTTGGATAGGATATCTGGGTTGCCAATTACCCACATAGGCTCAGGGATGACCTGCGTGGCATCGCTAACCTTCATAACCGACCTTCCTCGCCCTGTCCGCAACGAACCTGACGGCCCTGTTGTGGCGTGTCTCGTAGGGCGTGTTGACATACGGGTTGTTCTCGCCGCCACTCTCGCTGATGTAGCTCGGGTCCAACTCGTCATATCCCAGCGCGAACAGCTTGTTGAGATAGGCCGGCTCGTTCTCGGCCATCCAGTCGAGCGCGTCCAACAGCTCCTGATACCCGCCCATAACCGCATGGCGGTTGCTGGCATCCGTCCACGTGCTGCGGTAGACCTCGTACATGGCATCCACAGCGACCTGCTCGCGCTTGCGGGAGGCATCCTCCTGCTCCCACCTCTTGAGCGTGTCGGGGTCAACGTCCGTGTATGAATCATCGGCCTCGCCCTCGTCCTCGGGCATCAAGTCATTGTCCGAGGTGAGCGTTCCGTACTTGGCTGGAGACAGCTCATCCATATCGTAGGCATCGTCACCCTCGAAGAACTCGCGCCCGATATCCTCAAGCGTTTTCTGGCGCTGCCTGCGTATCGCCCGCATGTCTAGCTTGTACTGGCGCTCGGAATACTTAGTCGTGAGCCTGCCAAACTCATCGGTCGTGATATCGAGGGCATCCCTGTTGACCGTCTTGAGCACACGTGTAAGCTCGCTGTACCTGCGGTGCTTCCTATCCGACTTGTATCCCACGATACGGCGAAAGTCGTTCACGGAATGCACGCGCGACATGATACCCTCCACGGTGACACGGCTGGGCAGATAGCCCTTGAGGATTGACTGGCCCTCATCGTCAAGCTCGCGCTCCCTGCGGGTTATCGCCGCATTGAACGAACGCACCGCCGAGCGCAGGCGGCTGAGGCGGGATGCAGTCCAGTTGAAGCCGGGCATCTCACATCACGACCCGAAGCCTCAACTGTTCCAGACAACGGAACTCCTCGCCGCGCTCGGATACCACGTAGAAGCCGCGCGACTCAACTTGGGTGTAGAGCTGGAAGATGGCGGCAAGCGAGGCATCGAGGTGGAAATGGAAGCGGCGCGACAGCGAGTCCGTAAGCCAGTTCTGGCGGATACGCGCCTTCTCGAAGAACTTACGGCGATGGGTCTCAGACGAGAAGTAGAAGCGGTACCCGTCCACCTCCTCGTAGAACGGGCTGTCCTCGATGGCATAGCAGACGCCGTTACGTGTGATATCTGGCATATCTAATTCCTCACCGTATCGACAGCAAAAAACACAGCTTCAGCAAAGCATACAAGACACATAAACGAGAAGACTAGCCACAACCTATCGCCGCTATTAGAATAGCACCCGATAAATTCAACCGCCGCAACCCCACATAAAACGGCAATAATGCCAGATAAAATCAGTTTCTTCACAACATTGACCTCCTGAAAATGAGGGGCGCAATGCGCCCCTCGGAATGGGCAGCTAGTCGAACGGGATGGGGTTATCCTCGATGAACTCCACCGACATGTAGTCGCGTCCGCGCTTGGAGATGCGTTTGATGAACTTCATGGACACACCGGCGAGAAGATTCAAGGCCTGCTCCTTGGAACCCATGTCCTTCTCGATGGTCTTGATATCATCGGTCACAATGGAGTTGCCGAACATGAAGTTCTCAGGATACTCCTCGAACAGCATAACCGCGAACGGTGCATCATCGCCCTTGATGAAACCGTAGTCCTTGAGATGGAGACCCTTGCCTACAGGAATGTCCGTCTTAGTACGCCCGTCCATGAACGGAATGCCCACGCCCTTGTTGAACTTGTCGAAATAGCCCATTGCTACCTCCTTGACCATGTGGCGAACCCGTTTTAGGTTACTTGATTGACCACGTGGGACATAGTGAGATGGAGCTACAGAGAACACTATGCCCCACGTGACCAATCCGTAGGATTGGACACGTTGCCGCTACTCATCGAGCGGCAGTTCCTCACGGGAGTCGGCAATCTCAAGCAGCTTCTCGGTCGAGAACTTGTAGACGACCTTGGCAAGCTTCTTGGCATAGACCTCCGTACCGCGCTTGCACTCCACGCCGCTGGCGGCGATGAACTTGCGGATATCGGTCTTAGTGAGAGAGGTATCCTCCATGGTGCCCACGGGAGTATAGACAAGGTCGTAACGACCGTCCTCGGCCTTCTCAAGGGACTGGATGCCGACCTCATACTTGAAAAAAGTGATTTGACGTGCCATTTTTGAATCCTTTCGTTAAAAGTGGCAGAATTGGAACATGTTTATTATGGCAGAATAGTAAACTTGAACAACTGTGAATCTGAAAATGTAAGAAGTTTCACAAAGTCTTCACATACTATTCCTCATAGTAAACTTTGCACAAAGCCAACTTATACTCAAATAGACCCCCTTCGATTGACAAAATCAATAACAGTTTCACCCGAAATGCCCAAACAATCCTCGGAAAGGTCGAATCTGTCAATCCTAGCAACGACTTTAAAATCGTTATCAATATCGAAAACAGTAATATTATCAGCCTTTGCAGACTCTAACAAATCAACATTATCAGCTAAAATATGCAATGCTTTACCAAGATTCTTAGTCTTACCAGCTTCCAAGATATGAGAATCAATAAACACGTCAACCTCATACATTTTAGACTCCGTTCTTGTATGCTCTTTTTTAACTGCGCCTTTCCTCTTAGGCGTTTGTTGCTTCCCTCTTGACAACACTTATAATACAGTATTTAGTGACTATATTGAACACAAATATCTATGCGCACATTATCTACACATTGTCCGCTTATTGTCCTGGACTCACGTATATGTAGAATAGTTGAAAATGGGAAACTGATAGTTAATTTATAGGGGGCCCCTCCTG